>Ga0208596_1000160_pt1 | contig 22013 bp, 23 predicted proteins | sample LakMenEpi12Jul11_FD_150686 | JGI IMG/M metagenome (GOLD analysis project Ga0208596, IMG submission 150686) | Freshwater microbial communities from Lake Mendota, WI - 12JUL2011 deep hole epilimnion (SPAdes) | ecosystem: Environmental > Aquatic > Freshwater > Lake > Epilimnion/Euphotic zone ...
CTGATTTGATTATTACGTAAATCGAGAGTTTGGAGATTAGTAAGTTGGACTATTTCCGGTGGTAAACTGCTGATTTGATTACGAGAAATGTTGAGAGTTTGGAGATTAGTAAGTTGGACTATTTCCGGTGGTAAACTGCTGATTTGATTACCATAAATGTTGAGAGATTGGAGATTAGTAAGTTGGACTATTTCCGGTGGTAAACTGCTGATTTGATTATTACTAAGATCAAGTTCTGTTACTTCATCTTTTGCTGCTTGTTTAATTATTTGTATTAGTTCTGCTTCAGTCATTATCTGCTAATTCCATTTTTACATTGAGATAACATTAACGGCGTTGCTGAATTTAGAGAAAATAAATTTCCTCTTGAATATACAAAAGTCGGTTAAAACCGACTTATGAAAAAACGCAACTTTCTCACCCACAATCATGAGCGAAAAATTACGTCCAACTAGATAAACGGGGAACTTTTATTAATTCTTGACTGAGACTATCATGAAGACAACCATTAGTAGCTAAAATTCTCCCCGACTCAATTTTAATCGGACTCCCATCATAAGCGGTCACCTTTCCTCCTGCTTCCTCAACCAATATTATCCCAGCTACAACGTCCCAAGGCGCAATTCCCCTCTCCCAATAACCATCAACTCGGCCACAGGCCACATAGGCTAAATCCAAAGCCGCAGCCCCGTCACGTCTCACCCCTTGGGTAAGATGAGTAAGATGACAAAATTCTGCATAATTATTATCAAGCGTTTCCCGTCTATCATAAGCAAATCCACTAACCAACAGACTTTTACCTAACTCCGCTGTTTGGGAAACATGAATAGGACGACGATTACGGGTTGCACCTAAACCAGCAGCAGCCCGAAATAATTCATCATGAAAAGGATCATAAATTACCCCCACCTTGGGTACACCCTGAATCAATAAACCAATAGAAACAGCAAAACAGGGATATTGATGAGCGTAATTAGTTGTACCATCAAGAGGGTCAATAGCCCAGAGAAATTCATGATCTTGATTTCCCAGTTTTCCCGACTCTTCAGCTAAAATCGAATGTCCCGGAAAATGACGACGCAAGACTTCTAAAATTACCTCTTCAGAAGCTTTATCAGCAGCAGTAACTAAATCACCCGGACGGCCTTTTTCGGTAATTTCATTTTCTAATTTACCTAAATAATCTTGTAAAACTACACCTGCGGCCAGGGCTGCTTCCGTAGCAATATCTAGAAAAATTTGCATATTTGTCAGTGGTTAGTGGTTAGTTGTCAGTGGTTAGTGGTTAGTGGTTAGTGGATTTAATGGGAGAGCCGGCGAAATTCCCCAGGAGTCGTCCGCATAGGTTTATCAGAGTTCCAGATACCTTTCCCCATGATTCTCGCCCATTGTTGCGCTCTTTCCAAACGTCGGTTATATTTATTATTAGGCGATCGCTCTACAAATAAAGCATACCCCTGTTTAACTACTTCCTCATTTAACAACAGTTTATCTTTCCATACATAGGCTAAAGTTCGGTTAAATTTATCCTTAGTCTCTACGTCAAATTCCAGACTAACAGCTTGATTTGCACCCCCTATTAAACCTTCTAACAACTGTTTAGCATCCTCACCCCAAGGAATTTGACGAAGATCTGGCGCGTCTAAGCCAATTAACCGCACAGAAGAAATTAAATTGGGTTGTGCTTCCATTCCCAATACCTGTAAACTTTGTCCACTCACAACCTGTGCCACCCTTATACTAGCGGGAGTTAAAGAAGAATAGTTTTGTCCTTGACAACCCACTAACAGTACAAAACTAACTAGTATAATTATTAGGCTCTTTGGCACAAAAACGCGAAGACAGACCACCATAGCAGCCATCCTCGCTATCAGATTCATTAACTTGAACACAAGAAAATCTTAGTCCTCATCTAAGGGTAAACCCGCTTTAACTTTTCCCTTCCCAAAAAACCGGCCAAATTGAAGTTCATAAACTTCATCTTCATCTTGTGTTTCCACTTCCAAATCAGAACGAGCATAACTTACACATAATAAAGCGTAACCTTGACGACGTAAATCAGGAGAAAGTCCAATAGCTTCCGGTTGGTGAATTTCTCCCGACAAAACTCTCACAGCGCAAGTTGTACAAGCCCCATTCCGACAAGAAAAGGGGAGTTCTGTCCCATTGTGTTCAGCCGTGTGTAAAATATAACGGTCTTCAGGAACTTCGAGAGTATGTAATGTACCAGTTTGGCGATTGTAAACTTTAATTGTGTGAGTTAGAACCATCTTGATTTTTAGATTTGCGGATTTGGGGTTTCAAACTTTATTATAGGAAAATAGACTGAAAACCCCCCACTTTCAGTCCAGGGAGTAGTCAAAAAAATTTCTTTTCTAAAATGCTTGCTTTTTTTTAAATTCCATTGTACTATAGCAAAGCGAGACCCTGGAGAGATGGCCGAGTGGTTGAAGGCGCAGACCTGGAAAGTCTGTTATGCAGAAATGTATACGAGGGTTCGAATCCCTCTCTCTCCGTTAACAATTTCGGCTTTTAACTAATTAAGCCTCCTGATACATAATTTCTTGGAAGTGAATCATATCTTTTTGAGGGTCAGCTAAACTAACTTTTACTAATAGATTTTCTCCCAAACTAACAGAACGTCGGAAAGACATAGGTAATTGTAAACCCAAATCTTCTAATAAAATTAGTGCTAAATTGCTATCTTCTCGTAACCACATTAACACTGTCACCTGCCAAATTTCCTCAGGATGACGACGTAAATATTCTAAAGCATAATATCTATTAGTTTGTCGTTCCACCATCGTTGCTTCCTGGGTAGCGCTGCTAACCGTCATCATCACTTCTTTAAGTTGTTCCGCAGAGAAAGGTAAACCTTCACCGCGTAAATGTGCTTTTAATTGGAAGTGAGTGAGTAAGTCACTATAACGACGAATAGGAGAAGTAGCTTGTGTATAAGTATCTAAACCCAATCCAGCATGACGCACAGGGGTAATACTCATTTCACTCTTAGGCATACAGCGACGCATTGCACAGGAACGAACAAAACCCGCTGGGAGTAGAAGTAGTTCTTCCTCTGGAGGTAATTCCGGTTGAGGTTGACCGCGAAAGGGAAGAGGGATATTATGGGTTTGACCATAACGGGCTGCGACCTCTCCTGCAAGGATCATCATTTCTGCGACTAATTGTCGGGACAAGGAATCATCTAAAACATCAATATTGATATCATCGTCTTTGACTTTGATCATCGCTTCTGGCATATTAATACTAATAGCCCCTTGACCATAGCGCCAGGTTCTACGTATTTTAGCCCAATTAGCGATCGCTTCAATTTCTGGTTCTGCTTGTACTCCCAACTCTAACATCTCATCAACATCTTGATAGGTGAGACGATAGGTAGGCTTAATTAAACCAGTATGTATACAATAATCTTCTACAGACCCAACTTCATCTAAAACCACCCCAAAGCTCAGAGCACAACAAACTTTCCCCTGTACCAAACTCATGGGACCTGTAGCTAACACCTCTGGAAACATGGGAATCATCCCCGTAGGTAAATACACCGTACTTCCCCGTTTTCTGGCTTCCAAATCTAATTCATCATCTGGGATTAATAATCTGGTAGGATCGGCTATATGTACCCATAACCGTTCTTTTCCATCTGGTAATATTTCCCAACTTAAACCATCATCTATTTCTGTCGTGCTTTCATCATCAATGGTATATACCTTGAGATGTGTGAGATCGAGACGGTTTGTGTCCAAATCTGTGGGAGGGAAATCCAAGCGTTCTTGCGCCACTTCTAATACCTGATGAGGAAATTGAACGGAAATTGACGAACGACGTAGGAACAGGTTTTCATGGGGACTCCACCAACCCAAATCTATCAACAATTGAAAAGCACCCTGGGGCGTAGCAGAACGTCCCAGCATATTCATTGTTTCTAATACTGGGGCTGAAGGTGGACAAGCACGAGCTAAAGAATCGTAATTCACCTTGAGCATGATCACATCTGCTAACAAAGTCGCATACTTTTCTAATACTTCTAAACGCTGGCGATCCATTCTTTGCCATTCTACGACTTGTCCCTGAAGTGCCTGTTCTACACGAGCTAAAAATTCCTGCTGTCCCTTTGCTTTTTGGGATTCTACTGAAATCTGGTGTTTGCGTTCTGCTACTTGTACCGCGCTGCGTGGTTCATAGGCCTCCCCTTTTTGCTTGAAATAGAGTTTATCTTCTGATAACAAACAATGGGCTGCATAACACTGGGGAGGTGTGGATTCTGAAAATAGGATACTTGCTAATTGACTGGGGGTGACAGTTTCCCCATCTTCAATGAGTAGTTCCCAAGCTATTTCCAGACTTGATGGGTCTAGATAAGGCTGGACTTGATTTAAAAACTCAGCAATTTCGCCCGGTTTATAGGTTTGTCCATTAACTGTGTAGGTAAATTGGCGAGGTGCGAGACTATGGGATTGACCCCTTTCGTCTACTATGAACCAACGAGCTTTACCGTCTGGACGATCTACCACTCCTAGACGGCGATCGCTTTGAACCCTAAATTCAACTAACGTCCCCTTATCCACAACTATCGCACTTTAATTTTAATATTTTGAGATTTTTAGACTGGAAATTTCGGATTAAATAACTGGTATTTAATCCTTTATTTAATAATTTGCTATGAGAAATGCTTTTACAGTTTTTAATTTCACGACCAAACTTAGTGATTGTACCATTTTTGATAATTAATTAAATGTTTTTGGCAATTTCCTAACATTAAACCTTAAATTTTAGATTTTGGACTCAAAGTAACTGGGCATATCCACTGCTACTTTTTTGGACAATCATCCAAAATCCAAAATCCAAAATATTTTTAACCTTCGGCGTTAATGAAGGGTAATAAAGCCACAATTCGGGCGCGTTTAATGGCTAGAGTCAGAGCGCGTTGTTGCTGACAGGTTAAACCAGTAATTCTCCTTGGTAGAATTTTACCACGTTCTGTGAGAAATTTACGCAACAAATCTACATCTTTATAATCAATGTGGTCTCCCGGCTTAATTGGAGAAAGGCGACGACGATAGTAACTCATTCTTACTTAATTTCCTTGTGAACTGTGTGTTTGTTGCAGTGGGTACAGAACTTTTTCAGTTCTAAGCGGTTGGTTGTGTTCCGACGGTTTTTAGTGCTGGTATAACGAGATACACCAGGGGAACGTTTATCAGGATTTGTCCGACACTCGGTGCATTCTAGTGTCACTATTATGCGTGCACCTTTGCTTTTAGCCATAATCTTACAAAATGTAAAGCCTGGAGATAATTAACACAAATGGTCATTATCTCATATTTCGGGGAAATTTTTCAAGTAGCCGTTTAATTTTTATATCTAATGAATAACCACGCTGGGAGGAAATGATTATGGTCTGAAAAAAGCGGTCATGGAAGGTCTGACCCCTTTGAGTATCGGATAAAGCTGCTCCTCCGTCAATGATTAGGGGCAGTAGTAGGACGACAGCAGCGGGATTGAGGATGATATTCCCCAAGAAAATGGATAATAATAAGCTAGAAAAGCAAATAACTCCTTCTCGCAGCAATAATGTCTGAAATTGGGGGATTCTGTTAACTATTTCCCCGTTTGCGACTTCTAGGATTTTTAAATCAAATGCCCAGCGCCCTAAACTTTGTCCATGATTATTGTAAACTATGACTACGCGGAAAATTAGCCAAGCAAAAATAAAAACAAAGATTTGGGTAAATTGAATCCCGATTTGATTGCTTCTGACGATAGAACTGAGAAACCATACAGTTAAGAAGTCAACAGCTAAGGCCATACCCCGACGGGTAATGTCTCCTTTTGGGTAGTGTCTTTGTCTTTGATTTGCTTTAACAAGAGTCATAGCCTTTACCTCGCTGGTGGTACAGGTAACGTATCATTGAATAGATCATACAAAATAAATAGTTGATATTTAACCATTAACGATTTCCGTTAGGGCTTCATGAATAACATCATCACTCACACCATGTCGTTTTAAACTAGCAATTAAAGCATTAACTGTATTATTTTCTAACTTTTCTAAATCTGCTCTCATTCCCTGTCCAATATATGCACGAATTAAGGGTTGATAACCAGAAAAACCAAGTATGGGTGCAAGTTGTTTCAATTCTTCTACTACATCTTCTGGTATTCTTAGCGTAACCGTAATCATGGGGCGATTTTTGTCTAAGCGTTGTTTTAATGTTTCAATCTTCATAATATTCTCGCTCCTTGCGTGTGGCTTTACGGGCTGAAATAATTCTGATTACATCATCTTCAAATTCGATATGGACTACAAATAAAAGATTCCAACGGGTATCTAAACCAATAATGGCATCTCTGGCTTCATCATTGCGACTAGCATCTACTATTTTGATGAATGGATCAAAAAATGCTTCTGCTGCTTGTTGAAAGGTTATTCCATTATGTTTACTGGGGTTATTTCGACTTTTTTCTTCGTTCCAGACGAAGGTAATACCATTTAAAATAAAGTAGACATCCATAAAATAAATGATAGTTTATTGTATTTACATTGTCAATATAGTATGTTATATTTTGACAAATTTTAGAAAAATAATCTATGGTATACTGCTTGAGCTAAAATAAGCCTATGAACAATTTAGAAAGCGTCACAATTCATCAATTTAGAGGACTTCGAGACTTAGAACTAAAGGATCTCGGACGGATTAACCTGCTTGTGGGTCTTAACAACTCAGGGAAAACTAGTGTTCTAGAAGCATTATCTGTCTACTGTCATCCATTAGATATTAAAGTGTGGCTGAGTACAGCAAATCAACGAGAGCAGGATATTGGAGTATATCGTATTCGTCTACTGGATGCTATAAAGTGGTTATTTACACATAATTCTGCATCTATTGTAGAACCTGATAAACCTATTATTCTTATTTCTAGCACTGGTTTATTTTCTGTAAAGAAGTTAATAGCAAGCTATGAAGAAATGGAGCAAATATCGTTATCGGAGGAAAGCAATATCAGAAATATTAGCAACGAAGAAGAAATTGAAAATGAAGATACACCAAGAGTTAAGAAAGGAATTAAGCTAAAAATAGAGGTATTTGCAGATGATGGTTATCAATTAAGTTTATTTGGCGAACCACCTGCTTGTATTACAGATTTTTTGCTATGGGAGGATGAACGTTTTTATAGATTACCTGGAAAGAGAGAACCAAGTCTCAAGACATCTGTAGTAACACCATCATCTCATCGTTCAGAAGTTGGTCAATTTCGATTACTTTCAGAAGCAACATTTCAAAATTTTAAAGCTGATGTAATTCAATTATTAAAACAGATGGATAACAATATTTCTGATATAGAAATTTTGTTACCTCCAGAATCTATGAGTTCTCGATTCAATATTTATATTCAACATAAAAAACTAGGACTTGCACCAGTTAGCACCTTTGGTGATGGTATTCGTCGCTTATTACATATAGCTCTTAAACTTGCCAGCGTCAAGGGTGGTATTCTTTTAATTGATGAATTAGAGTCAACAATTCATACAGAAGCCTTGCAAAATTCTTTTCAATGGTTAGTTAAATGGTGTACAGAAATGGATGTTCAACTATTTGCAACTACCCATAGTCTGGAAGCTGTTGATGCTTTATTAGAAGTTACTGAATCAGATTCAGATTTAGTGCTTTATCGCTTAGAACCAAAGGAAGGAAAAACAAAAGTAGTTAGACATGATGGACATAGATTAAGACGATTAAGAGAAGAATTAGGTCAGGAGGTGCGTTGGTGAGTCGGGAATATGTTTTAATTGGTGTTGAGGGGAATCATGATCAGGCTTTTATATCTAAGATTTTGTGTGAATTATTAGGCTTCTCTAAATTTAATGGAGATGAATCAAAGTTAGATATTTTTTGGCGGAAATTTATCCCTACTTATCCTAAAGGGGGAAATTTATATAAAAGGCTTGATATGCCTGAAATATTATATAATGACAGTTTTTCAATAGCTATATATGTAGGTGAAGGAAGTAATTTAATTCCTAATTTGAGTGATAAATTATCTGATATGGACTATTCTGAGCTTTTCGCTTTTGGTATCATAGCTGATGCTGATAAAAATACACCTAAAAAAGTTGTAGAAGACTATCATAATGGTTTTAAAGAATACTTTCCTAATTTTCCCACCACAGTTAGTCAAAGTGGTGCTGTTATAGCAGGTTCACCAAGATTAGGAATTTACATATTACCAGATAATTCTCAACAAGGTGTTTTAGATACTTTAATATGTGATTGTGGAGATTTAGTTTATCCTGAATATATGCAAAGAGCAAGAGAATATATAGATAAATTTTCTGAAGAAGAGAGAAAGAACAAGCCTTTAAAATGGAAACCTTTTGATAAAGAAAAGGCTATAATTGCCACAGTGGCAAGTGTTCTTCAACCAGGTGCGACAAATACGGTAACTATTAAATGTGATGATTGGATTAGTCCTACGACAGCTACAATTCCAGCCATTCAAAACTTAACTAAATTTCTCAGTGACTTGTTAAATTTAAAAACTGAATAATACCCTATAATTCTACACCCTCTCCCGCGCAGGTGGCACAATACCAAACTTATTTAACCCCGCATCAATATCTCTCAACAACTTAAAATCATCCTCCGGTAAAAGATAACTATTACTACTAACAAAACCCCCAACAGGCTGCTTTTCTAAAAACCCAAATGCTTGACGAAATTGTTGCGATTCTGCCTTAATTGGGGCATCAAAATGACAGGGAATAATCCATTGAAAATCCCATTTTGCAACTTTATCAGCCCAATTTATAGTTTCCTGGGGGGCGCGATTTAAAATCAAACTTTGTAAAATTGGCGCAACAAATATCCGCCCATTTCCTCGTAAAATATCAAATGAATCTTGCCAATTTTCCCGCCATTGGAAAGGAAAAAACCCAAAATAGGCTTTTCTCGAACGTTCTGGGGCTTTTTGGGCATCCCGCCATACCTGACTCCATGTCGGTACTTCTAATACACTGGGGCTAAAATACAAGGCAAATAATGTTACCCGCTGCCACCCTTTGAGGCGATTGGCTGGGGTATCTGTAATCATGTCAAAAGCTTGATCCTTGGCGTGGTATAATAAGGGATAGGGGTCAAGTTGGACAATTGCTGGTGGTTCTGCTGGTACTGAAACTATAGTATCTGTAATTAGGACTGTGTGCGATCGCTTGTGGAAAAAAGCCACCTCTGCAAACTTACCCAAACCTAAATCAATCGGTCCGAGGATTGCATAATCAAAATCCTCAGCAAAAGGGGCTTCCTGGCTATTTTCAGGCAGTATGTGAGTACGTTTACCAGGTAAACCCAACCAACTCAAAGGCAGATTAATGGGAAAACTCCATTGTCCGGGAGCAACAAATACCTGTGCAGTGGGAAAGCGTCGCGCAAAGGGACCAACAAATACTTTATGTTCTATTCCTGATATCGTTGGCAAAATAATATACTTAATATTACCGTGTTTGCTTATCAATTCATTTAATAATCGGATACATTCACCAGTGGGTGCAACAGGTGCATAAACCAGCAACCCTCCTTTTTCCAGCTTAACTACAGTCATGCGAATTGGCACAACTACATAGAAAATCCCCTGTAATTGGTCAAAGATCCAGATGGTATCTTTAATAACTTCTTTACAAATAGTACGCCGTTCACCATAAGGATAAATTGGCACAACAGGCCAAAACCGCCATAAAAAGTCCTGGGGATGAATTTGTTCTATGTCTTCACTTGTAAGCACTCTGTGAACCTCCCCCAATTCCCAATACTCAAATTGTAATTTATATCCTAGAATTTGGAGTTTAGCAAATTCAGGGGATTATTTGAACATTTTATCAGATAGAAATAAAATATTTTCTACTTACGTCTAATCACTAAGTTATTTTAACAATAAATTTTACTCAAAAAGTTTCTAACTGTGTTTGGTTTCGCTATTGCTCTACTAAGACACATTTTGATAATTAATAATCAACATTCACTGTATTTGAAGCAGAGGTTCAAACTCCCATATATTTGAATATTATGGTATTATGGTAGAATATTGAATAGAGGCAAATTATCAATCCCAATCATCTTTACCTCCCGCTCTTATTTGTCACAAATTCTTGGAAATTTACTTGACGTTCATTTTAATTTATGCTATACTGAAACTAGACCCAATCAATATATCCTATTCCACGTAAAAACACAAATATATTTTTGTATAATTTAAAAAGTAGCAACTTTGCATTAAACTATTAGAAAAATGCAGTCAAAGTGGTGATATGGCAATTCAGTCAACAGCAGGAAGTTTATTTCAAACTGCTTATGAACGTCGTTACACTTGGGATGAGAATTTTCCTGGTTATTCTGCCTATGTGCAACTGCTACAGGAAGGTGAGATATATACGGGTAAAATTCAGATTGACCCAAGACTGAATATCCGAGTTACAGAAGTCGCAGATAAAGAAATAGCAGCAGGAATTGATATTCAGTTACAGGAAGTAGTTACCCGCTGTCAAAAAACCAGTTTTCTAGATTCTTATGGTCAACATGAGTTTATTTTAGGTGAAACGGGAGAAAATGATGGTGTAACTGTTTTTGTCAAGAGTGATAACACTGGTATTCACTATCAAATACGTAATCAAACAATACATCAAGAAGTTCGGTTTATGGGTCGTATGTCCCTAGAGATGAATTATGATGATTTTCTAGATACAGAATCCAGTTATCTTCCGCTTATATATCATGTGGTTTTTCGTAATTCGCAAACAGGAGACGTTGATAGCATTCTCAAGTTTACGGATACATATCAAAAGTTTGGTGATTATTACATTTTGACAAGTCAGGTAGTAGCGGAGTATGTAGACGGGAAAATAGAAACTCCTTCGTCAATTACTGAGTTTATTTATTCTCAGATTCAGTTAAGTAACAACTGAGAACGGACAACTGACAATTATCAGCCTAAACTAGATTATTAGCAATGTAGACAATCACCAATTTATTAAAGAAGCAGGACAGAAACAATGGAATTGACGCTAGAAAATGTAGAAACTGTATTAGATGAAATGCGCCCCTATCTCATCTCTGATGGTGGTAATGTGGAAATTGTCGAATTAGATGGACCAATTGTTAAACTCCGGTTACAGGGTGCTTGTGGTTCTTGTCCTAGTTCGACTATGACTTTGAGAATGGGTATTGAACGTCGTCTTAAGGAAATGATTCCTGAGATATCTGAAGTAGAACAAGTTATCTAAATTGCTGGTAATGGGTAATGGGTAATGGGTAATTGGTAAGATATCCCTGTTCCCTGTTCCCTATTCCCTGTTCCCTGTTCCCTGTTCCCTATTCCCTATTTTTGACACTATGTCTCATCCTTTACACGTTGCATTTATCTGGCATCAACATCAACCATTGTACAAGTCTCCTGAAAATGGCAGTTCTCTGGTTACTAGTCAACAGTATCGCTTGCCTTGGGTACGTTTACATGGAACTAAGGATTATTTAGATTTAGTATTATTGTTAGAAAAGTATCCTAAATTACATCAAACAGTAAATTTAGTACCTTCCTTGATATTACAACTGGAAGATTATGTTGCGGGTACGGCTTTTGACCCCTATTTAACTGCTAGTTTGACTGCTGTAGAACAGTTAACCCGTGAACAAAAAGAGTTTATTATTCAACATTTCTTTGATGCTAACCATCATACCTTAATTGATCCTCACCCGCGTTATGCCGAGTTATATTACCAAAGACAGGAACAAGGACAAAGTTGGTGTTTAGCAAATTGGCAATTATCAGATTATGGTGATTTATTAGCTTGGCATAATTTGGCTTGGATTGATCCTTTATTTTGGCATGACCCGGAAATTGCTGCTTGGTTAGAACAGGGACGTAATTTTAGTTTAGGCGATCGCCAGCGCATTTATTCCAAACAGCGGCAAATTCTTAGTCAAATTATTCCCCAACATCGGAAAATGCAGAAAAGTGGACAACTAGAAGTTACCACGACTCCCTATACTCACCCGATTTTACCGTTATTAGCTGATACTAACGCTGGACGGGTAGCAGTACCGCAGATGACATTACCTAAACAGCGATTTCAGTGGGTAGAAGATATTCCTCGACATTTACAAAAATCCTGGGATTTATATATAGATAGGTTTGGACAAGATCCTAGAGGTTTGTGGCCTTCGGAACAATCCGTTAGTCCAGAAATTTTACCGTATATTATTAAACAAGGTTTTCAATGGATTTGTTTAGATGAAGCGGTTTTAGGCTGGTCATTAAAACACTTTTTTCATCGAGACGCTGTGGGAAATGTGCAAGAACCAAAACTGCTTTATCGTCCCTATCGTCTGCAAACTTCCGCTGGGGATGTGTCTATAGTTTTCCGTGATCATAGACTATCAGATTTAATTGGTTTTACATATAGCACTATGCCAGCTAAGAAAGCAGCAGCGGATTTAGTTGGGCATTTGCAAGCGATCGCTAAACAACAAAAAGAAAGTGATGATGATCAACCATGGTTAGTTACAATTGCCCTAGATGGGGAAAATTGTTGGGAATTTTATCCTCACGACGGGAAAGACTTCCTAGAAACATTATATGAAAGTTTGAGTAACCAGTCCAATATCAAACTTGTCACCGTTTCCGAATTTATTGACCAATTCCCCCCCACCACAACTATTCCCAGTGAACAACTCCATAGTGGTTCTTGGGTAGATGGCAATTTTACCACATGGATAGGAGACCCGGTTAAAAACCGCGCTTGGGACTATCTCACCGCAGCTAGACAAGTTTTAGCAAATCATCCCGAAGCTACGGAAGAGAACAACCCTGCAGCCTGGGAAGCCTTATATGCTGCTGAAGGTTCAGATTGGTTTTGGTGGTTTGGAGAAGGCCATTCTTCTAATCAAGATGCTATTTTTGACCAGTTATTTCGGGAACATCTGCACGGTATTTACACAGCTTTAAATGAACCTGTTCCACCGTATTTGCACAGTCCCCTAGAAATCCATGAAGCCCGTTCTGAACACAAACCAGAGGGATTTATCCATCCTATCATAGATGGTAAAGGTGATGAGCAAGACTGGGATAAAGCCGGACGTATAGAAGTGGGTGGTGCTAGGGGAACAATGCACAACAGTAGCACTATCCAGCGTATTTGGTATGGTGTAGACCATTTAAACTTTTACGTGCGGGTAGATTTTAAAACTGGCGCTGTTCCTGGTCAGGATATACCACCAGATTTACACCTATTCTGGTATTATCCTGATCGGACAATGGTGAATAGTTCTATACCTCTAGCTGAAGTACCAGATACTGCACCTTTAAATTATCTATTTCATCATCATTTGGAAGTGAATTTACTGAGTCAGTCGGTGCAATTTCGAGCAGCAGGAGACAATTATTTATGGTATCCCCGTGCTACCCGTGCTCAGGTTGCTTTAGATTCTTGTCTAGAAATAGCAATACCTTGGGCTGATTTGCAAGTTCCTCCAGATTATCCTCTACGGTTGATTTTGGTGTTATCTGATGATGGTTGTTTTTCTGGTTATGTGCCGGAAAACGGTTTGATTCCTATTGATGTTCCTTAGTGGTAATTCCCGATTTTTATCGGGATTTCTGGTTTTTGTTTCACGCAAATTCCCTCCAGACAGGGAGGAAAATTACAGCAGTTTCCGATATTATGAAGTACAGATATTAATGATAAAACTCTTGTGGTGCGGGCATCTTGCCCGCACAAAGTGTACCTCACTCAAAGCTACTTGCTGTAAAATCAAATTAATTGGTGGTGGGGATTTGAACGGGATGATTTATAATAATGATTATCATTTTGGTTAATCTTCTATGTCGTCTCAAAGCTTGCTTAAACGTCCCCGCCGTCTGCGTCGTACTGAAACTCTACGGAGAATGGTACGGGAAACAATTTTAACAGTGGATGATCTGATCTATCCCGTGTTTGTCATGGAGGGGGAAGGGGAAAAGGTAGAGATATCTTCTATGCCCGGTTGTTATCGTTTTTCTCTGGATTTACTCCTGAAAGAAATTACCGAAGTGTCACAATTGGGAATTAATGCTGTAGCAATTTTCCCGGTAATTCCAGAGGAAGATAAAGATGAAACAGGTTCGGAAAGTTACAACCAGCAGGGATTGGTACAGGAAACGGTTAAAGCTATTAAAAAGCTAGTCCCGGAAATCTTGATTATTACTGATGTAGCTCTTGACCCTTTTACTACTCATGGTCATGATGGTTTGGTTGATGAAAATGGCAAAATTCTCAATGATCCAACTTTAGAAGTGTTAGTAAAAATGGCACTTTCCCAAGCAGAAGCGGGAACTGATTTTGTTGCCCCTTCTGATATGATGGATGGTAGAATTGGGGCAATTCGCACGGCTTTAGATGCTGAAGGTTATATCAATGTAGGGATTTTGGCATACTCCGCAAAATATGCCTCTGCCTATTATGGACCATTCCGGGATGCTTTGGATTCTGCTCCCAAATTTGGCGATAAAAAAACCTATCAAATGGACGCAGCTAACGCTAAAGAAGCTTTAAAGGAAATTGAATTGGATATTGCTGAAGGTGCAGACATCATTATGGTTAAACCAGCTTTGGCATATTTAGATATAATTTGTCAAGTAAAAGCAGCAACAAATTTACCAGTCGCAGCTTATAACGTGAGTGGTGAATACGCCATGATTAAAGCTGCTGCTCAATATGGTTGGATTGATGAAAAAAAGGTGATTTTAGAGACTTTAACCAGTATGAAGCGGGCTGGTGCTGATTTAATTTTAACTTATTTTGCCAAAGAAGTGGCTTTGATGTTGAGTTAAGGTTCTATTCAGGAAGTGGCAAAGATTTTTTGGCAAATAAATGACAAAATCATTTACATTCAGACTTTTTTTGTGTTAACTTGATAACGGTTATCATTTTTGTTAGCTATGGTCAGTTTATTCAGTATGACAAGGAAAAACTTGTCTTAAAAATTCACTTTTACCGTACTTTTTTTGTCAAGTAAAACCCAGATTTTCAGATGAATACAATCAGTTTAAACGCAAAAAATGCAATTCCTGAAATACCCAAACGCGGAATGCCAGTAAGTATAATTACAGGGTTTTTAGGAAGTGGTAAAACTACGCTTTTAAATCAGATTCTTCAAAACAAACAAGATTTAAAAGTCGCTGTCCTCGTCAATGAGTTTGGTGATATTAACATTGATAGTCAATTACTAATTTCTGTAGATGAAGCTATGATGGAACTTAGTAATGGCTGTATATGTTGTACAATTAATGATGGTTTAGTTGATGCTGTTTATCGAGTTTTAGAACGAGAAGAACGCATTGATTATCTAGTAATTGAGACCACTGGTGTTGCTGACCCTTTACCAATTATCCTAACTTTTTTTGGCACAGAACTGAGAGATTTAACTAACATAGATTCGATTCTCACAGTGGTAGATGCTGAAGCATTTGATGAAGAACACTTCCAGAGTGAAGCAGCTTTAAAACAGATTACTTATGGGGATATTATTCTCCTCAATAAAACAGACCTTGTTACCCCAGAGAAAATTCAAGAAGTAGAAAATTTCATCCATGATATCAAGCATGGAGCGAAGATTTTACATACTCAATATGGTGAAGTTGCTTTACCTTTAATTTTAGATGTGGGTTTAACACCAAAAGATAAGTACATTGCTATTGATGATGAAGATCAGCATAAACATGAACATCATCATCATCATGAACATGAGCATCATCATCATCACTCTGATCATTTAGACAATGATGGGTTTGTTTCCATTTCTTTCCAAAGTGATAAACCATTTGATGTGCATAAATTTGAGAATTTCCTAACCGAAGAAATGCCAGAAAATGTATTTCGAGCTAAGGGTATTTTATGGTTTAGTGATAGTGAGTTACGTCATATCTTTCAACTGAGCGGACCTCGTTACACTTTGCACGCTGATGAATGGTATACTTCACCGAAAAATCAGGTAGTTTTTGTTGGCAGAAAACTGGATACTAATGAGATTTACACAAAACTTAACAAATGTTTGTTATAGTTTAATAGTAGTAACTAATGAGCAAATTTAGTTAATAGATATTCGACTATTAACATCCACCATAACTCATCCCACTAAACTTAGAAAATGACTTTATCTATTCGTCCAGAACTAACTTCTGCTGCTGATATAATTTCATCTTTATCTAATCAGCAACAGCCAACTGTCACAGAGGCAGACATGATGCAAGCTGTACGCACTCTACTGATTGGATTAGGAGAAAATCCAGACCGTGAGGGATTAAAAGATACTCCCAAAAGAGTTGTTAAAGCGTTAAAATTTCTTACAAGTGGATATGATCAATCTATAGATGAACTGCTAAATGGAGCAGTATTTACAGAAGATGCAAATGAAATGGTTTTAGTCCGGGATATTGATCTTTTCAGTTCCTGTGAACACCACATATTACCAATCATTGGCCGCGCTCATATTGCTTATATTCCTAATGGTAAAGTCATAGGATTATCAAAAATTGCCCGCATTTGTGAAATGTATGCTCGACGTTTACAAGTGCAAGAACGGCTAACTTTACAAATTGCTGACGCACTGCAAGGTTTACTCAAACCTCAAGGGGTTGCAGTGGTAATTGAAGCAACTCATATGTGTATGGTGATGAGAGGAGTGCAAAAACCAGGTTCTTGGACTGTTACCAGTGCTATGCGTGGTGTGTTTTCTGAAGACGCACGCACTCGTGAAGAATTTATGAATTTAATTCGCCACAGTGCTAATTTTAAATAGGCTTTGTGTAATGTAGGGATAAGAGATTTTTTATCTCTACATTATATTGATATTTGAACGCAGATAAACGCGGATAAACGCAGATGAAAAGGGATAAGTTATCATGATTGGAAATTTGAAATTTAATGAGCAGGGGTTAATTCCGGCTATAGCTCAAGATTATCTTGATGGTACTGTTCTAATGATGGCTTGGATGAATGCAGAATCAATTCAAAAAACCCTGGCTACAGGTGAAGTTTATTATTGGAGTCGTTCCCGTTCTCAGTTGTGGCATAAGGGGGCAACATCTACACATATTCAAAAGGTAAAAGAGCTTTTTTATGATTGTGATGGTGATACAATTCTCATCAAAGTTGAGCAAGTTGGTGATATTGCCTGTCATACTGGAGCAAGAAGTTGTTTTTTTAATTCTGTGGGAATTTTATCTCATAAATTATAATTTATATTGATTATGACTTTACCAATTATTACCGTTGTCGCTGGATTATTTGGATCTGGAAAAACTACCTGGATCTGTCAACAAATTCGAGATATTAAATCTATTGAAAAAGTAATTTATTTTTCTCCAGGAACGGGGAATATCCCCATTGATCAAACTAAAATAGCCACTGAATTTCCTGATCTGAAAATATTTGGTGATGGTCAAGAAATTGAATTTCTATATCACATCCCCACAGCAGATAGTGTTTATGTTGAATTAGGTTCTTATCTAGAGTTAAATAGTATATCAAAAATATTAGATCATCTCACTTACCAGGCTATAGCAATTATTCCAGAGGAGTTAAAAAACTCTGAATATGATAGTTGGGCAAATGAAATTATCTATGGCGCACCAGTTCCAACTATAATGGTAGAAAATTTATGGCGGGTAGAAACTACGGGGCAAGTAATTGATGAAAATAGTTTAGATGAATTTTGGTATGAAATAACTCACGGTGCTTATGGGATTGTTACCCGTGCTAAGGCAATTTTCGATGTTAATGATGGACGTTCTCTTTACTGTGATTTTGTCTCTGGTGTTCCCCAAACGGACTTTTTAGAATTAAACGTACCAAGGTATTTAGAAGGTAGACCTCAGCGATTTAGTGGCATAGAAATAGCCGGAAAAAACTTAAATGAAACCGCTTTAAAAGCAACATTATCCGATTGCTGTTTATCTGAATCCATGATTTTTCAATATCAACAACAAGTACAACAAATTTTATTAGAAGGTCAACAAGTATGAAAATAGCTGTCATGTCATGTATTCATGGTAATTACGAAGCCTTAGATGCTGTATTATTAGATATTGACAATCAAAAAGCTGAGAAAATCTTTTGTGTTGGTGATTTAGTGGGATATGGACCCCACCCTAATGCGGTAATTAACCAAATTCGCTCCTTGGATATTCCTACCTGCGCTGGTTGTTGGGATGAAGATATTGTAGAGGGATTAAATGCTTGTGATTGTAGTTATCCTTCAATATTGGCAGAAAAAAGAGGACTAAAAGCTCACCAATGGACAAATCAGGAAATCCACCCGGAAAACCGGGAATTTTTGGCCAATTTACCCCATAGTCTCCAATGGCAAAACTTAGCCTTTGTTCACGGTAGTCCCCATAGTAACCATGAATATTTATTACCAGAACTTGATGCTTTTGTAGCTTTAGAACGGGTACTTTCCACGGGCGCAGACGTGCTATTTTGTGGACATACTCACGTTCCCTATGCTCGTGATCTGAATGCTGGTGAGTTACAAATCGAAGTTGATACTCAAGGAGAATCACGTAAAATCAATTTTTTATATCCTCTAAAAAAGATTGTTAATGTAGGTTCTGTGGGAGAACCTCGACATGGACGACCAAATGCAACTTATGTAATTTATGAAACTGATACTCAAGGGGTGACTTTGCGGGAAGTTACCTATGATTATCAAAAAACCTGTGCAGCAATTATCGAAAAGGGATTACCAGAAATCTTTGCTTGGCGTTTAGCCCATGGCTTAGAGTATGCTGAACGGGGAGAAGATCCAACTCATGTTTGTACCAGATAAAAGAACTAATCCAAAATCTAAAATCTAAAATTGATTATGTGGGCGATTTTGAGTGGAATTGAGGGAAATTTATCAGCCTATGAGGCTGTAATAGTTGATATTAAACGTCAAAGCCGTTATATAGAGGCATTATACATTATCGGTGATTTAGTTGGTCCAACACAGGAATCTGAAGAGTTGGTACAAAGAGTCAAATCACAGCGACGGGGTGAATTAGCACCGATGATTTGTAAAGGATGGTGGGAAGAACAGTGTTTAATTTTACATGGTTTAGGACCAACCGCGGACGCACCAGAATTGATAGCAAAATATGGAGGTGAGACTGTACAAAGATTGTGGGATTGTGTTTCTCATCAAACAGTACAATGGTTGCGATCGCTCGATTTTGGTTTTTTTGAGTTAGATTGTTTATTAATACATGGTTCAACCGTGGGTGTGAGTGAAGAACTTAATCCCCAAACTCCTCCCATACAAATGTTAGATAGATTATCACGGATGCAAGCGAATAACCTCTTTTGCGGTCGTTCTGGTTTAACTTTCCAATACAAATTACAAGGGGGTTCTATCAACAGTAAAATTACCACTCTAGATAGTCAATTTTCCCCAGAAATAGTCACCAGCAGTTCCCGTCAAGTAGTTGGGGTAGGAAATGTGGGACGAACCCCAGGAGAAGCTACTTACACTATTTATCATCCAGCAACAAATCAGGTCAAATTTAAAACAGTATATTATGGACAACGTAGAGGATTTCAAAAGCATCAGTAAATTAAAGGTAATAAGATGTAAATAATTATTTACCCAACTCTACGGGTAAACTCTGAATTAACATCCACTAGCACTCCCCTATCTCAATAGAGGAGGCTATGATTTATACTATTATTAATGATAGTTCTTCCTTATCAAATCTATGATAGCAGATTTAAAAATAATTGTCAACCCCTAAATCTACTTTTTTCGCGCGACTTCCTGGGGAAATTAAATGTTATTTTTGTAATTATTGACAAGTCGGGTATCTTGTTTTTTAGAAACAACTATGACATCATTAACACCAGAAAGTTTATCTAAATTCGTCGAATTTTGCAACCAATATATCACGGGACAAGAACGTAAGGAAGCACAAACTTTTCTTGACCGATTTTTTCGGGCTTTTGGTCATGAGGGTGCTTTGGAAGCCGGAGCGAAATATGAGGAAGCTATTAAAAAAGGTAGTAAATCTGGAAAAACTGGTTTTGCTGATTTGGTTTGGAAACCTCGCGTTTTAATTGAAATGAAAAAGCGCGGAGAAGACTTAAATAAACATTATTCCCAAGCCTTTGATTATTGGACTAGGTTAGTTCCAAATCGTCCTAAATATGTGATTTTATGTAATTTTGATCAATTCTGGATTTTTGATTTTGATATTCAGATAGATACACCTGTAGATAAAATCTCTCTTGAGGAACTACCAGCACGGTCGGGAGCATTGGCTTTTATGGAATTAGCTCAAAAAACTCCTATATTCAAAAATAACCAGTTAGAGGTGACGGAAAGGGCTGCTCGTCGTATGGGAGAGTTATTATTAGAGTTGGAAGCTAGGGGTATTGAAAAGTTAACAGCACAGCGGTTTGTTTTACAATGTGTGTTAGCTATGTTTGCGGAAAAAAGACAGTTGTTACCCCGTGATTTGTTTGTTTCTTGTGTTCAAGATTGTATGAATGGGTCAAGTTCTTATGATATTTTAGGTGGTTTATTTCGGGAAATGAATCTACCGGGGAAAACTCCTGCGGGACGTTATCAAGGTGTAGATTATTTTAATGGAGGTTTATTTTCTCGCATTGATTCAATTGAGTTAACTAGGGAAGAATTAAATTTTTTAGATGTTTCTGCGCGGGAGAATTGGAGTAAAGTCCGTCCCGCGATTTTTGGGAATTTATTTGAGGGGACGGTAGATAAGAAAGAACGTCACGCGAAGGGAATTCATTATACTTCTGAGGGAGATATTATGAAAATTGTCCGTCCCACAATTAGTCGTTATTGGGAGGATAAAATTGAGGAAGCAAATACAGTTAAAGAACTGGGAAAATTGCAATTAGAATTACAAGGTTATCGGGTTTTAGACCCTGCTTGTGGTTCGGGAAATTTTCTTTATATAGCATATCAGCAATTGAAAAGAGTGGAAAGAATGCTATTAGAAAAAATCCAGTCTTTGAATGGGTCTAAAAGTCAACAAATGGAAATGGGTTTGGTAACACCTTTACAGTTTTATGGTATGGATACAAATCCTTTTGCTGTGGAATTAGCGCGGGTAACTTTGATGATAGCGCGGAAAATTGCAATTGATGATTTATGTTTAACTGAACCTGCTTTACCTTTGGATAGTTTGGATGATAATATTGTTTGTAAAGATGCTTTGTTTAGTGAATGGTTCAAGGCTGATGCTATTATTGGAAATCCGCCTTTTTTAGGTGGTAAAAAGCTGAGAATAAAATTAGGAAATGAATATGTAGAAAAGATATATCAAGCTTTCCCAGAGGTAAAGGGACAACCGGATTTTTGTGTATTTTGGTTTAGAAAAGCATCTGATTTATTAGGTAATAAAGGAAGAGGAGGGTTAGTTGGGACAAATTCTATTGCTCAGGTTTCAGGGAGAAAAGCGAGTTTAGATTATATTGTTAGTAATGGTGGGATTATTCATGACGCAATTTCTACTCAAATTTGGTCTGGAGATGCTGCTGTTCATGTTAGTATTGTTAATTGGACAAGGGAAAAACAAAAACAAAACTTTTTAAATAGTGTTGAAGTTCCGTTTATTAATTCTTCTTTAAAAAGTGAGATATCAGTAAATAACGCCAAAATCTTAAAAGCTAATAAAAATTTTTCTTTTCAAGCTTGTGAATTATCGGGGAAAGGATTTATAATCTCTGAAGAAGAAGCTAGGGAATGGATAAAGATTGATTCTAAAAATGTCGATGTTTTAAAACCGATGATTGATGGTAAAACTTTAATTAATCCTTTTTTAAAATTAGATTGGGTAATTGATTTTAATAATTTATCAATAGACAGAAGTGTTGAATGTTAAGATTTTGAGGATTGTGTCCAAGTTGTGCATTGGTATTGGTGATACCAAATTTTATCAATTAATGACTCTATTCTCAATAG
>Ga0208596_1000161_pt1 | contig 21970 bp, 16 predicted proteins | sample LakMenEpi12Jul11_FD_150686 | JGI IMG/M metagenome (GOLD analysis project Ga0208596, IMG submission 150686) | Freshwater microbial communities from Lake Mendota, WI - 12JUL2011 deep hole epilimnion (SPAdes) | ecosystem: Environmental > Aquatic > Freshwater > Lake > Epilimnion/Euphotic zone ...
GTTGCAGGATCACGAGCACGCCGACGAGCCCGACCAGGATCGCAAGCCAGCAGCCTAGGCCGACCCGCTCGCCCAAGAACCACGCCGCGAACGCGGCGATCAGCAGCGGTGCGCCCATGTAGACCGAATAGACGGCTGCAAGCGGCGCGTCGCGCAGCGCGGCGATGAAGCTCAGCAACATGAGGATGCCGAGCAGCGCGCGGACCAGATGCAGTGCCGGTCGGACCGGGCGCAGTTCGCACAAGCGGCCTGACCACCACAACGGCAGCAACACGAAAGGCAGCGAGGAGACCGCCCGAAGAAAGGTGACTTGCGCAGGGGAGTAATGCGCCGCGAAAGTCTTCAGCAGCGCATCCATGAACGAGAAGGCGGCGACGGCGATGAACATCGCCAGAACGCCACTGGCGCCGCGGACTGACATCCCGCGGACTATACGCGAGCGGGGTGGCCGGGACTCGGACTAAGGTTCCCCACCCTGACGTTCGGCACTTGTGCGCACTTGCCGAAACGCATCAACTGCTGACCACCACACGGCGTCAGGTCGTCGTGGACAACAACGAAAATCAAGCGATCCTGCAGAACATTTTTCGTTTCAGGGCTCGTCGATCTCGTAGCCGCGGGCGCGCAGTTTGGCGAGGATACCGCCGGGTCGTAGCAGACCGTCGATGTCGGTGACCGCGAGCGTCACCGGGTTGCGCTCTAGCGAGCGCGTCACGGTGCCGAGCCACGCCGTCTCGAAGTCGCGCAGCAGCGATGCGACGCGAGCGCTGTTGCTCAACGAATCGAGGCAGGTGCCGGCGGCCTGGGTGGCCGCACCGGTGCGCAGTGCTCCGGTATCGCCGACCGCCCACGCTTCCGCGCGTTGGCGTGATTGCGCGAGATCGGCTTCCAGCCGGCCGAGGACCGCCTCCATGCAGGCGATCTCCGCCGAGAGCGGGATCTGTCCGATCTCGGCCAGCGTGCCCCGGGCATCCTCGACCCGGACCTCGGCGCGCAGCACCTTCACCTTGCGTTGTCGAGCCGACTTCTCGACCGAGCGGGCGACCGCATTGCTGAAGCTGAGTCCACTGCGGTCGATGGCGGCCCGTTGCAGCTCGAGCACCGCGAGGAGCGGTCGGCGTTCGAGCATGCTGCGGTCGCGCGGCGCGTACTTGGTGCGCAACGCTTCGAAGCGCGAGAACAGGGGCGGCGGCAGTACCGTCTCGAGGCGCTCGCCCTCGGCGTTGCCTCGCAGCTTGCGGAACTGGAGGTAAAGCTGCACGGCCTTGATGGGTCCGATATCGGCATCGACCTCCGGTCGGGCCGGGACGAAGACTTGCGCGCGGTCGAGCACCGCCTCCACTTCGCGCGATCTCCATTGCAGTTTCTTGGGTGCGGGGGCGATGGTCGCGAGCAGATAGAGGGTGTGCTCGCCTTTGCGGACCTTCCAGAGTCCGGGGCCGGATCGCTCGCCGCTGACCAATACCTCTTCGATGGTCTCGGCTTCAATGCCTGCCTCTTCGAGCGAGCGGGCGACCCCCGGCGGGGCCTCTTGAGCCGGCAGGGCTTGCGCTCTGACGGCCGGCAGCAGCGCGGTCATCCAGAGCATGACGAGCACGGCGCGATACAGCGCGCTTCGATGGCATCGGAGGATGTCGTTGAATGTTGTCACTTTGGTGCCGTATCTTACTCGTCCAATGACCGTGACCGTTGCATCCGACGAAGAGTTCCTCGTGATCGCACGACCGCATGCGGGTGTGAGCCTGCAACAGCCGGTGTTGCGCACAGACGTCGCCGGCATGCCTCTCGAATGGATCGACTACCGCGAGGCTGCGCGCCTTCATCATCAGGGGCAGGTCGCCTATACCTGTGGCAGCCCCATCTTCCGCCTGCAGGGCGGGACCAACGCGCTGACCGGGCAGCGAACCGTACTCGAGGTACATTCGATCGTCGCCACCGTCGGTCAGAGCGGAAATCCCGGCCACTTGCGCAAGGACTACGTGCCGCCGCTCAACAACGAGACGCTGTTCCGGCGCGATGCGCATCTTTGTCTCTATTGCGGCGGCCGCTTCGGGCAGCGCGACCTGTCGCGCGACCATGTGCGACCGTTCAGCCAAGGCGGCCGGGACACCTGGTCCAATGTGGTCACGGCCTGCCGGCGCTGCAATAACTTCAAAGCTTGGCGTACGCCCGAGCAGGCACGGATGCAGCTGATCGCCGTCCCCTTCACGCCGACCTATGCCGAGTACATATTTTTGAAAGGCAGGCGTGTGCTTGCTGATCAGATGGAGTATCTGCTCGCGCATTTTCCGCGTAGCAGCCCCCTGCACGGGCGGATCGCGCATCTGATGGCCTGACCCGTCGTGTGCACCGTATTGCGCGCAGCGGATGGCGTCCCACGGGTCGGATATCGTCTACTACGCACCGCACACAGATGACGGTCGGGCGCCCTGCCCAACCTACAGGGGGATGGGCTGATGGACATGCAATCGATCGAGAATTTCCTGCGAACCACTGCCACCGAGTTGGCGCTCAAGGTGCTCGCAGCAGTCGCGTTCTGGGTGGTCGGACGTTGGTTGATCGGCAGGGTGTTGGTCATGTTGCAGGCGGCGATGAACCGCAACGAGATCGATCCGACGCTCACCAAGTATCTCGGTTCGATCATCGCCGTCGCGCTCAACATCGCCTTGGTGCTCGGGATACTCGGCTACTTCGGCATCCAGACGACCTCGGTCGCAGCGATGCTGGCGGGTGCAGGTATCGCCATCGGTGCCGCTTGGAGCGGCATGCTCGGCAATTTCGCCGCCGGCGCGTTCATGCTGGTGCTGCGCCCCTTCAAGGTGGGCGACTTCGTGCAGGTCGCTGGCATCACCGGCACGGTGCATGAGCTCGGTCTTTTCGGCACCACGCTCATCACACCCGACAACGTGCTGACGCTGGTCGGCAACGGCAAGATCTTCGGCGACAACATCATGAACTACTCGTCCCGTCCCACGCGCCGCGTCGAGCGGGTCATGCAGGTCGCGGGCGCCGTCGATCCGCTGGACGCCATCGCCCGGTTGCGGACCGCCGTGGCGGCGGTCTCGAATGTGGTCAACGAACCTGCTCCCGAGGTGAGCCTGCTCGAGACCAATCTGCTAGGCCACGTCATCGCGGTCCGCCCGTACTGCCACACCGACCACTACTGGCAGGTGTACTTCGACACCAATGAGACGATGGTGCGGGTTGCGAAAGAGGCCGGTTGGCCGGCCCCGACACCGGCGACCAAGATGATCCAGGTCCAGGGCTGACTGGATCGGCTGACCGCTGTATTGCACTCCGGGTCAATGCGGGGTGACGCCGGGCGTGGGAGTCTCCCGACCGGAGGTTTTGCCATGCACCGCCCGGACTTCATGCGACGCGTCGCGCTCCTGGTCCTGACCTGTCTGGCGCCGGTCTCGGCCGCGCAAGAGATCGAGCCGCGCGCCTATTCATCCAGCCCTGTCGGCACGAACTTCGCCGTGGTCGGCTATGGCGCCACCCGCGGCGATGTGGTCTTCGACTCCTCCGCGCCGTTCACCGATGTCGAGGCCGAGGTGGACACCCTGTCCGTCGCGTTAGGACGGGTGTTCGCGCTCGGGGGCCGGCAAGCGAGCCTGACCCTCGCCGCGCCTTACCAGCAGGGTGAGGCGTCGGGCAACGTGGGCGACGATCGGCGCACGGTCGAGCGCTCCGGGATGGGCGATCTGCGCCTGCGTTTCGGCACGCTGCTGGTCGGGGGTGAAGCGCTGGCGCCACGCGAATTCGCGGCGCATCAGCGGCGGCCGACGGTGGGGGCGAGCGTGGTGGTGGTGGTGCCGACCGGGCAGTACGAGGCGTCGCGCTTGGTGAACATCGGTTCGAACCGATGGGCTGCCAAGCCCGAGGTCGGCTTCACTTGGCCACGCGGTCCTTGGCACTTCGATCTGCATGCGGGCGCGTGGGTGTTCGGGGACAACGACCGGTTCTTGGGCGACGGGAGCCGCAGCCAGAAGCCGGTGTTGAACGTCCATGCGGGGGTGAGCTACACCCTGCGACCTGGCACTTGGGCCGCAATCGGCAGCACCTGGTACGCGGGGGGCGAGACCTCGGTCGACGGTGTCGCCGACGACAACCGTCAAAGCAATTTCAGGGTGGGTGCCACGGTCTCGAGCGCGCTCGGGGGCGGTCACTCGATCAAGCTCACCTACAGCGACGGCGCGGTGGTGCGTGTCGGAGGCGACTTCCGCACCCTCGGCATCGCATGGCAGTACACCTTCTTCGACTGAGGCGGTCTCGACCCGGCCTCCCGGCGGCTACAATCGGGCGGTGGTCTACCTCATCGACGCCTCCGTGTATGTCTTCCGCGCGTACTACTCCATGCCGCCCGACATGCTCGATCGCGACGGCAACCCGGCACATGCCTTGTTCGGTTTCGCGCGCTTCTTGGGCGATCTGATCGAACGGGCGAAGCCGCGCTACATCGCGGTCGCGTTCGACGAGAGCCTCGAGACCTCCTTCCGCAACCGCATCGATCCCTCCTACAAGGCGAACCGCGAGCCGGCGCCGGCGGACCTGAAGCTGCAGTTCGCTCGCTGCCGTGAATTCTGTCGGCACATCGGTATCGCCGATTTCGGCAGTGGCGAGTACGAGGCCGACGACATCATCGGCACCTTGGCTACCCGTCTGCGTGCCGAAGGATTGCCGGCCACGCTCGTGACCCGCGACAAGGACCTCGCGCAGCTGGTGCGTGAGGGAGACATCTACTGGAACTACACCGACAACCTGCGCCTGCGCCATCACGAGATCGAGGCGCATTTCGGCGTCGTGCCCGAACGCTACGCCGACTATCTCGCCTTGACGGGCGATGCCGTCGACAACATCAAGGGCGTCCCCGGGGTCGGACCCAAGACGGCGGCGGCGCTTCTCAAAGAATTCACTTCGCTGGAGGAGCTCTACGACAACCTCGAGGGGGTCGCCGCCTTGCCGATCCGCGGTGCCGGAAAGTTGGGTGCGCGGCTCGCCGAACACCGCGAGGCCGCCTTCCTCGCGAGGCGCCTGACCGCGATCGCCCTCGACATGCCGCTCGAGGCCCGTCGTGAGCAGCTGCAGCCGCGGGCGCCCGACCTGACGGCGCTCGGTGAATTCTGCGACCGCCACAATTTCGGGCCGATGCTGCGCCGCCAGGGTGAGCGGTTGGCCGCGCTCGCCTCTGCATGAGCGCTCCTCGATGAGCAGGGCGGAGGAGCAGGGTGCAGCGGTGGTGGGCTGGCCGTGGCGCAGTTTCCTGCCTTGGTACTGGCCTGCTTGGGCGGGGCTCGGTCTGCTGCGCTTCCTCGCGCGTCTGCGCTATCCGACGCTGTTGCGGATCGGCGCCGCGCTCGGCGGTGCGCTGGGGCGCCTGCCGTCTCCGCAGCGCCGGGTGGTGCGTCGTAATCTGGCGTTGTGTCTGCCGGAGCTCGATGCGGTGGCGCGCGAGAAGCTCGCTGCACAGCACTTCCGCGAGGCCGGCATCAGTCTGGGCGAGACCGCGCTCGCTTGGTTCGCGCCACCGTCACGGTTGCTCGCGCTGGTACGCTTCGAAGGTCTCGCGGAGCTCGATCGATGGCAGTCGGCAGGGCGTGGGGTGATCCTGCTGGCCGCACATTTCACCACCCTCGAGCTCGGCGCGCGGTTCGCCACCGCCGCGCGTCGGGTGCATGCAGTGTACAAGCCCTCGAGCAATCTGCTGGTCGATGCCGCTTTCCGTCGCTATCGAGTCGCGGTGTCGGCGGGCATGGTGGCGAGCGACGATATCCGTGCCATGGTGCGTGTGCTGAAGGCGGGAGGCACCGTCTGGTACGCACCGGACCAGGCCTTCCGCGCCAAGGGTGCGCTGATGGTGCCGTTCTTCGATGTGCCGGCTGCGAGCAATCCTGCGACCTCTCGGCTCGCGCGCATGACCGGCGCCGTGGTGCTGCCCTATTTCGTGGAGCGGTTGCCGGGCGAGCACGGCTATGTGGTGCGCATCGGCGCCGCGCTGGAGGGGTTTCCGTCCGACGACGCGGTGGTCGATACGCTGCGCCACCATCGTCTGATCGAGGCGGAGGCGCGCCGCATCCCGGCGCAATATCTTTGGCTGCACAAGCGTTTCAAGGGGTTGTCAGCCGATTACCCCGATCCCTATGTTTGACGGTCGCCGCATGCAGCGGCACGGAGCTCCCGCATGACTCTGCCCACGAGCGACATCCCGCGCACGAGCGACGCCCCAGGCAGCGCCCAGGCCGACATCTCGTCGGTGCTGGTCGAGGAGCGCATCTTCCCGCCGCCTCCCGCGTTCGCCGCGGCCGCATCCCTGAAGGCTGAAGATCTCGCCGAGCTGCACCGGCGTGCCGCGGCCGATCCGCTCGGGTTCTGGGCGGAGCTCGCGCGCGCGGAGATCGCCTGGCAGCGCCTGTTCACCCAGACGATCGATGAGTCGGCGGCGCCCAATTACCGCTGGTTCACCGATGGCGCACTGAACGTCTCGTACAACTGCCTCGATGTACACCTCGCGGAACACGGGCATCGCACTGCGATCCTGTTCGAGGGCGAGCCGGGCGACACCCGTTGCCTGAGCTACCGCGAACTTCATGCCGAAGTCTGCCGCTTCGCCAATGCGCTCAAGGCGCGCGGCATCGGCCGCGGTGACCGTGTGGTGATCTATCTGCCGCTGGTGCCCGAAGCGGTGATCGCGATGCAGGCCTGTGCGCGCATCGGTGCGATCCATTCGGTGGTGTTCGGCGGTTTCTCCGCGATCTCGTTGAAAGACCGGATCGAGGACGCCGGCGCGAGCTGCGTGATCACCGCCGACGGTGGCTGGCGTGGCGGTCAGGTGGTCGAGCTCAAGGCCGCTGCCGACGCAGCCCTCGCCGAGGGCTGCGCGAGCGTCGAGACCGTGTTCGTGCTGCGGCGTACCGGCGCGGCCGTCTCGATGGCCTCTGGCCGCGATGTCTGGTGGCACGACGCGGTCGCCGATCAGCCTTCGGCCTGCGATCCCGAGTGGGTCGATGCGGAGCACCCGCTCTTCTTGCTCTACACCTCCGGGTCCACCGGCCGCCCCAAGGGCATCCAGCACTCGAGTGCGGGCTATCTGCTCGGCGCCAAGGTCACCACCCGTTGGGTGTTCGATCTGCGGCCCGACGATGTCTTCTGGTGCACGGCTGATGTCGGCTGGATCACGGGGCACAGCTATGTGGCCTACGGTCCGCTCGCCGTGGGGGCGACGCTGGTGATGTACGAGGGCGCGCCGACGTTCCCGGCGGGCGACCGTCTGTGGGAGATCTGCGCGCGCCACGGCGTCACCGTGTTCTACACCGCGCCGACCGCGATCCGGGCTCTCATGAAGCTCGGCGACTCGTTGCCCGCACGCCACTCGCTTTCAAAGATAAGGCTGCTCGGCAGCGTCGGCGAGCCGATCAACCCCGAGGCGTGGATGTGGTATCACCGCGTGATCGGCGGTGGCCGATGCCCGATCGTCGACACGTGGTGGCAGACCGAGACCGGCGCGATCATGATCGCACCGGTGCCGGGCGTGACCACGCTCAAGCCCGGTTCCTGCACCCAGCCCCTGCCCGGGATCTTCGCCGACATCGTCGATGACAATGGGCACAGCGTCACCACGCCGGGCGCCGGTGGGTACCTCGTCGTGCGGCGTCCGTGGCCGTCGATGTTGCGCACGATATGGGGCGACAACGCCCGTTACCTCGAGACCTATTGGTCGAAGTTCCAAGGCCGTCTCTACCTGGCCGGTGATGGCGCCCACCGCGACGCTGACGGCTGCTTCTGGATCATGGGTCGCATCGACGATGTGCTGAACGTGGCGGGTCATCGGCTCGGGACGATGGAGATCGAGTCGGCGCTGGTGGCCCATCCGCGCATCGCCGAGGCGGCCGTGGTCGGGCGGGCGCACGAGATCAAGGGGGAGTCGGTGTTCGCGTTCGTGGTCTGTCGCGGCGAACGGCCGACCGGCGAAGCTGCGGACGCGCTGACACGCGAGTTGCGCGACTGGGTCGCCCTGCAGTTGGGCGCGATCGCAAAGCCCGAGGACATCCGCTTCGCCGACAACCTGCCGAAGACTCGCTCCGGCAAGATCATGCGCCGATTGCTGCGCGCCATCGCCCGCGGCGAGCCCATCACCTCCGACATCAGCACGCTCGAAAACCCGGCGATCGTCGAGCAGTTGCGCGGCGACCTATAACCGCAGGATGGTCGCGTCTATGTTGCGTTTTTGCGACAGTCGATAGTGGGTACTGTTTCCAGTATGTTTTTGTCCTACGATGACTTTCAATCGATCGGCCGAAGAGCCGTCCGTCACGGAGAGGTAACACGATGATCAACCGCAACAACGCCCCTTGGGCGATGGTCGTTTCCATGGGCGTCGCGGCGCTGGCGGGTCAACCGACCTTCGCCCAGTCCAACGCCGCCGAGGCACGCGGGCCGACCCTCGAAGAGGTGGTGGTCACCGCTCGTAAGCGCGAAGAATCGCTGCAGGATGTGCCGTTGCCCGTCACCGCGTTGTCTGCGGCAGACATCGCCAACCGGCAGGTCACCTCGCTCGACGATGTCGCGAAGTTCACCCCTGGACTCGTGTTCTCCAAGGTCTTCGGGCGCGCCACCGAGCGTCCCGTGGTCCGTGGTCTTGCCAGCGTGCTCGCCGGCACCAACGCTTCGGTCGAGACCGGCGCTGCGTACTTCGTCGACGGCATCTATTACCAAGGCGCCATCCAGAGTCTCGACATGAACGATGTCGAGCGCGTCGAGGTCATCCGCGGCCCGCAAAGCGCGCTGTATGGCCGCAACACCTACTCGGGTGCCATCAATTTCGTGACCAAGCGGATCGGCGATACCACCACCGGTAGCGCATCGGCGAGCTTCGATACCGATGAGCGCAACCTCAGCGCGCGCGTCGCTGGGCGCCTCACGGATTGGCTCGCGGGCAGCGTCAACGGGCGCTACTACGACTTCGACGGCCAACATGTGAATCAGCTCACGGGTCGCAATGTCGGCGATGAGAGCAGCAACTCTTTCGGCGTGAACCTCGACATCACCCCCACCGAGACCACGGAGTTGCGCCTGCGATACCAGAGCACCCGCGATCGTGACGGCACGCGGCCGATCTTTTTCCAGTCGGGTGGCGACAACAACTGCTTCCCCGGTACGCGTTCGCTCGGCTCCTACAACAGCACCTCGACCGACAACCCCAACCAGTGGTACTGCGGTGAAGTCCGGCCCGGCCTCGTCTACCTCAACGACGCGCCGGTGACCCGCCCGGGTCCGGCGGTGATCGGCATCCCGGCGACTTTGCGCGGTCAAGCGCCGGGCTCTCTGATCTACGACACACGCCAAGGCGTGCCGTTCTCGGGCGTCCACCGCGATGCCGAGTTCGCCTCGGCCGGTTTCCGCTGGGACATCATGGGCTCGGGCTACAACCTCGTCCTGAACGGCGGTTGGCGGGATGAAGACCTCAAGACCGGTGCGGACAGCGACCACTCGTCGGTCAACATCATCGGCGCCAACATCAACGGCGTGCAGCCGATCGCGACCGGCGGTTCCTCGACGATCGACACCTTCCAGGACTGGTCGAGCGAGCTGCGCATCGAATCGCCGCAGGAAGATCGGCTGCGCTGGATGGTCGGTATCTACCACTACGAGTGGGAGAACAAGATCTATCGCATCGATTTCGCGAGCTTGGGCGGCCAAGACCGGCCCTACCAACTCTCCGACATCATCAACACCGGCTACTTCGGCTCGATCGGCTTCGACTTCACGGACCGGCTCTCCGCGAGCCTCGAGATCCGCAGGGCAGAAGAGCGCAAGGGCCAGATCGACTGGACGCAGGTGGTGAATAACCAGGCCGGGCCGACCGCGGCCGCGACCTACGATTCGTCGCTGCGGGGCAATGACGAGTGGAAGTCCACCACGCCGCGTGCGACGGTCGACTTCAAGCTCAACGAGGACATCACCCTCTACGCGATCTATGCCAAGGGCTACAAGCCGGGTGGTTTCAACGGTGCGGTCGCGATCAGCAACGGCCGCCCTGCCGATGAATCGTTCCTGCAGGAAGAGTCGGTCAACTACGAGTTGGGCATGAAGTCGCAGTGGTTCGACCGTCGCCTCGTGCTGAACGTCGGGGTCTTCAAGATGAAGATCGACGATATGCAGCTCACCACGCCGATCACGAACTCGGTGGGCGCCGTGACCTCGATCGCCACCAACCAGGGTGACGGCGAGATCACGGGTCTCGAGATCGAGAGCCGCTACGCCGTGACGGACGACTTCACCGTCGGCTTCACCTACGCCATGGCGGACACCGAGTTCACCACCGGCATCGACGACTTCCAGTGGCAGATCACGAGCGGCGGTGGCATCTTCAACCCCGCCAACCCGACCGACCCGGCTCGTAACCTCAACGGCCGTGGCAACGCTTCGATCGCGGGGAACCCCTTCCCGTTGGCTGCCAAGCACACGGCTTCTTTGACCGGCGACTATTCGCGGCCGGTGTTCGGTGGGGACTATCGGCTGTATGTGAACACCGACCTGTCGTACACCAGCAAGAAGAACGTCCAGGTCCACAACACCGCCTACACCGGCTCGGCGTTGCTGGCCGGCGCCCGTATCGGCATCGAGACGGACAGTTGGCGGGTCGGCCTCTACGGCCGCAACCTGCTGAACGAGGATTCGCTGCCGGGCGCCACGCGTTGGTTGCACTCGTACCTGTTCGGTATACCTGCGACGGCCGGCCCAGCGGCGACCTTGGATCCCGGCTTGCCGCCGACCTCGGTCGCGGCCTACTCGCTGCCGCGCGGCATCTTCGGCACCCTGCGCCGTGAGCGGCAGATCGGTCTGGAGTTGAACTACAAGTTCTGACCGGATGCGCCGATGAGACAAGGGGCCCGGCGGGCGACCGCCGGGCCTTTTTCTTTGTCGGCGGTCAACGCGCGGCGTCGCGCAGCGCCCGGACCGCGGTGTCCGGGAAATCGCTGAACAGCGCGTCCACGCCGAGTGCGGCGAACTGGCGGTACTCGGCTGTCGGGTCACCGGCATAGTCGGCGGCGAGATGCTGCGGCTCATCGCGGAAGGTCCAAGGATGCACGGCGAGGCCCGCGGCGTGCGCGAGCTCGACGAAGCGGGTGGGGGCGGTGGTGAGCCGCGTGCGCTCGGTCTTGTCGGTCGCAGCCCCGGCGGCGACGTCGCGCCGGGTACCGACGATGTGTCGTTTCCAGGGCCCCACGGCATCCGCATACTCCGCGATCTGCGCGAAAGACGACGCCTGGGTGAAGTCCGTGGGCAGATCGCCCTGCGGATAACGCGTGCAACCGCCTGCGCTGCTCCAGCGATCCGGAGGCTGTACATGACCGTCGTCGTCGAGGTCTCCGCCGCTCACGAGTTGTACGAGCCGCACTCCGGTCTGGCCGCGCAGCCACCGAAGATTGCCGCTCTCGAAGGACTGGATGAACACCGGCGCTTCGCGAGAGGTCCAGTCGGCCGCTGCAAGCGCCGCGAGCAGCGCCGGTTCGAGCGGCAGACCCTGCTCGCAGTGCCAGGTCGGATGCTTGGTCTCGGGATAGATGCCGATCGTCCGACCGTCCGCCGCCGAGGCGGACTGGGCGAGCGCGATGATCTCCTCGAGCGTCGGGATCTGGAACAATCCATCGAATTCTTTGGATCGGCCTGGCCTCGGCTGCACGGCGCGCAGTGTACGCAGCTCCTCGAGCGTGAAGTCCACCGTGAACCAGCCGACATGTTCGACACCGTCGATCAGGGCCGTCCGCCGTCGAGCCGCGAACTCGGGCCGCTGCGCGACATCCGTGGTCTCTGTGATGTCGGGCTCGTGACGCGCGACCAGACGGCCGTCGCGGGTGGAGACGAGATCGGGTTCGATGAAATCGGCGCCCATCTCGATGGCGAGCCGATAGGACTCGAGCGTGTGTTCCGGTCTGTACCCGGAGGCGCCGCGATGGGCGATGACGAGCGGTGCGCGCAGGGGTAGATCTGTCATCACGGTATTCTGCCCGTCCGCCGCCTTTGCCGCAGGCTCCGGCGATGCCGCCAAAGCGAGCGAGGCCGCTGCGAGCAGCAGGCAGCCGGTGGTCACGGGCGCGCGCGCTTGGGACATCCACCGGACTCTACCGGCAGACTGTGACAGTGTCGTCAGCCGCCGAGCGGCTTGCGCAGCACGATGAACTGCAGGTCTGGCCGCTTCGGTTCGCCGAATCGGGTATCGCCGTAGGGGAAGGGCGCGGTCTCCCCCGTGGCGTGGTAGCCACGCCGTTCGTACCAGGCGATCAGTTCCGGTCGCTGCGTGATCACGGTCATGATGATCGCGCGTGCTCCCCAGTGCGCCGCCGCCCAGCCCTCCGCGGCGTCCAGCAATCGCCTTCCGAGGCCGCTGGCTTGCCTGACCGGCTGTACCGTGAGCATCCCGAGATAGGCGTCGATGCCGCGCCGCTCGAGCTGCACGCAGGCTTCCGGCAGACTGCCGAGGCCTGCCTCGCCCGCCGTGCCGTCGTGCACCAACAGCACCCGGTCGAGGGCCGTCTCGCCGTCGGCCATTAATTCCCGAAGCGCCGCAGGGTCGGTCCGCTGGCCACCGAGCAGATCCGCTTCGGTCGTCCAACCGGCGCGGCTCGAGTCACCGCGATAGGCAGAATTGACCAGGGCCGATACCGCTTCGGCCTCCTCGCGGCGTGCAGGGCGCAGCGCGATCGGTCGATCCGCCGCATCGCCCTCACCGATCGGGTCAGGCGGGGCGCCGTGTGATGGGGCATGCACAGTCATGGGCTCATACGATAACCGGCCTCGCGGCAAAGCGTGGTCCTGCGCATCGGCGGATGGCCTCGCAGTGAACGGCTGCACGGACCCGTGCGCTTCTGCTAGCCTTTCTGCAACCGAATCCCGTGTTCCATCGAAGGAGTCACCGATGTCCGCAATCCGTCCCCTGGCGCTCGTCGCGCTGTCCTTCTTCCTCACCGGGTGTGCGACCACGGGTGAGCCGTCCCGTGCCGCGATCGATTCCGTGCTCGCCAGCAGTGCGCGCAGCGCCGAGCAGAAAGAGCGTGATGCCGAGCGTCGACCCGGGCCGTCTTTGGCGTTCTGGGGCCTGAAGCCCGGCGCCTCCATCCTCGAGGTGCAGCCGGGCGGTGGCTGGTGGACGCAGATCCTCGCGCCGTATGCGGCGAGCACCGGCGGTCGCTATACCGCGACCGCGGCCGACCTCACCAATCCGAACCTCACGCCTGCCGCCCGTCAGGGACGCGACGCCTTTGCGGCGCGTTACGCGGACGCATCGGTCTATGGCAAGGTCGAGCTCGTGAACTGGGGGCCGGTGGCGCCCCCGCTCCCGGAGTCCCAGTACGACTTCATCCTGCTGTCGCGCGTCATCCACGGCTGGATGCGACAAGAGGGGATGGTCGATCGTTACTTCGCACAGGTCGCGCGTGCCCTCAAGGCGGGCGGCTCGCTGGCCGTGGAGCAGCACCGAGCGAAGCCGGGCACGCCCGAAGACAAGGGCGTCTCGGGCTATGTCACCGAGCAGTTCGTGATCGATGCCGCGAAGCGCGCCGGTCTCAGACTCGTCGCCCGGTCCGACATCAACGCCAACCCGAAGGACACCGCAGACCATCCGTTCGGCGTCTGGACGTTGCCGCCCACGCGGGCGACGGTGGCCTACGGTTCCGGCAAGCCCGCCGACCCGACTTTCGACCGCAGCAAGTACGACGCGATCGGCGAGTCGGACCGCATGACGCTGCGCTTCACGAAGTGAGGCGATCCGGTAGGTGACCCGTCCGTCATGATGGCTATCGTCCCTTTGATCGGCTTGAGCTTGCTTGCTGCAGCCGCGATGCCGGCGGCCGCTCAGGCGACCGTCCAAGCGGCCGATCGTGGCGCGATCGCTGCGCAGGCGCAGACCGCGTGGTTCGCCGGTGACGACGCAGCCCTCGGGCGCGCCGCAGCCTCTGCGAACGGCCTGGCAACCTCGTCCAAGCCACAGGACCGCTACACCCAAGGCTTCGTGCAGTTCCGCATTCTGCAGCGGGCGATCGGTGCCAATCGTGACAAGGACGCCGAGCGTGCCGGCGCCGTCTGTATCGCCGCGACCGAGGCAGCGGTCAAAGCCGAGCCGAAGTTCGCCGAAGCTTTCGCCCTCCAGTCAGCCTGTTATGGCTATCTCGCCAATCTCGGTGGCCTCGGCGCGATCCGAAACGGGTCACGGAGCGGCAAGGCGATCGAGGCGGCGCTCGCGCTCGAACCTCGTCATCCGCGGGTGCAACTGGTCGATGGCTTCGGGCTCTATTTCCGCCCGGCCTTCGTCGGAGGGGACAAGGGCAAAGGTTGCGCGCGCTTCCGGGCCGCCGCCGCCGCTTTCGATGCCGCGGGGCCGGCAGGGGCGGGGGGTGCCGGCGGGATCGAGTGGGGCGCCGCAGAGGCCCACTTCTGGGTCGGCCGCTGCGCCCGTGAGGCCGGAGACGCGACCGCCGCCCAGAGATCCTTCGAGCGGGCGCTGACCTTGGCGCCGGGGTTTGTCGCAGCCCGACGTGCGCTCGGACGCTAAGCCCCGGTCGTTGGCGTCCTGGGCCGCTCGGGCGGCGGCGCTTCATGCAGCGGATCTTTGATGCACTGCCCCGGAAAGGGGTAGAGTGACATCCACACCAAATACTTTGCTTTTGAGCAGGCATGCCCCATGAAGCACTTTCTCCTCAGTATCCGCCGTCGCATGCCGGTCTTGCCGGCCGTCGTAGCCTTGGCGCTCGCTTCGGCAGGCGTCGCTCCCCCACTTCTCGCTCAATCCCTCGATAGCGGCGCGATCCTCTCGATGGGGAACCGCGCCCAGCAGGCCTTCCTCAGGGCCGATGCTGCCGCGCTCGAGCGTATCGAGGCCGACACCCGCAGTTGGCAGCGGTCCCCGGATCCGATGGCGCTCTACGGTTACGCTTTTGTGAAGCTGCGCGTGATGCAGTCGGCGCGGGATTCACGGCGCGAGGAACAGGCCGAGGCGGCTGGCGAAGCCTGTGTCGACGCGTTGGACGCCGCGATCAAGGCGAGCCCCCGCTTCGTCGATGCGTACAACCTCCGCGCCGCCTGTCATGTCTATCTCGGGTCCGCCAGCCTCATCAGCTGGTTCATGCATCGCTCGGACGCCGCCGACGATATCGAGCGGTCGCTGAGACTTGCACCGCGCAATCCGCGGGCTTTGTTCGTCGATGGCCTGCTGAACTGGCTCGGTCCCGGGTTCTTCGGCGACCAGGAGGTAGGTTGTCAGCGGTTCCTCGAGGCGGCGACCGCCTTCGGCAAGGAAGAGCCTGCGAGCAGCATCCGCTGGGGTGCGCCGGAAGCGCACTTCTGGGTGGGTCGCTGCAAGCGTCAGGAGGGCGATCGCGAGGCCGAGCAGCAGTTCTTCGAGCGTGCGCTGCAGTTGGCCCCGGGATACGTGGCCGCGCAGCGCGCTTTGGGTCGCTAGAAGATCCCGGCTGCAAGTCCGGCGACGAGCGTCCCGCCGAGTTCCCGGCAACGCGCGAGCGACGCTTCGTCCGGATCACCCACGACCCGCACCGGATCGGCGATCGCCCGCCAGCCATAGCCCGCGACGATCCGTTCCACGGCTGCGATCGTGCCGCGTCCGTCGTTCCCTGCGCTGACGAACAGCCCGTACGGCAGCCCGGCCGTGCGGGCCTCCGACGGATAGAAGCTGCGGTCGAAGAAATCTTTGAGTGCGCCTGACATGTAGCCGAAATGTTCGGGCGTCCCGAGCAGCAAGCCTTGCGCCCAGAGCAGGTCGTCGGCGGTGGCGAGGAGCGCGTGCCGCTCACGCAGTTCATACATCGTACCGGGGGTGTCCGCCGCACCATCAGCGTCCGCTTGCGCCGCCGTAGCGATGCCTGCGACGACCTCGCGGCGCAGCCGTTCGGTGCGGCCGTTCGGCTGGCCACCGAAGACCAGCAGTATCCGCACCGGCGCGGTCATCTCGACACCGGCGGATCCGCCTCTGGCGGCGCGCCTGCATGGTGCAGCCGGTCGAGCGTCCTGTCCCGTCCGGTTGCGCGGTGGGTGGTCCAGATGACGAGCGTCGCGACGAGTCCGCCGAGCCCGCCGAGTGCAATGTCCTTGTGGGCATCCCATTCGTCGCCTTGGGTGCCGAGGAAGGCAGCGCCCAGATCGCCGCCGTAAAGGACAGCCGCGCCCCACTCGATCAACTCGTAGAGCGCGGAGGTGGACAGGACGACGTCGATCGGCAGGAAGTAGCTCCAGAAACCACGGACGCCGGCATGCCGCATCAACCACTCGCGCAGCGGCAGGATTAGGAGCGATCCGTACGCGAAATGCACCAAGCGGTCGAAGTGGTTGCGTGCTGTGCCGGCGGATCCATCGAGCGGATGGCCGGTGATGGCACGGAAGGCCTCGTCATAGGGCACCAGCGAATAGGTGTAGTGCGCGCCGATGGTGTGCAGGCAGAGGAAGCCGAAGATCGAGATATAGGACGCGTTCGACAACGGCAGCACTCGGCGGGTCGACACCAGCACGCCCACGCCGACTGCGGTCAATACGTTCTCGAGCAGCCAGTCGGAGCGGTCGAACGGAGATAGGGCAAGTGCGACCCACAGCAGCGCGAAAGCTGCGGCAAGGGTCTGGATGAGCCGGGTCCGGGACATCATCCGCAGTGTAGCTTGCGGCAAGGGTCGGCGGTGCGCCGGGGTGGGTGATGCGCCGGAGCTGGGGGTCAGTCCTTCTCGACCGTGTAGACGATGTCCGCGCTGACTTCCTTGCCGGCTTCGGTCTTGATGGTCCAGCGGTCGTTGATGGTGTAGCGCATCTTGAAGGTGTTGATGGCCTCGGCGAGCGAGATGCCATAGCTGACATAGAGCCTCGGTGAGAGGTACTTGCCGAGCACCAGCGAGGCCTCGTTGGCGAGGTTCTGCTCGATGCCGACATCTTCGATGCCGATGCGCTGTCCGAGCTGTTGGGCGAGGATCGCGCCGCCCTGTGCGATCAGGGCGCTGCGGCCAGCGCTCGCCGCGTCGCCTTGCGCACTGTCGAACGTGCCGCCCGCCAACAACAACGAGACGATCTGTGATTGCGGCAGCGACGGTTCGGCGAAGAAGGTCATGCGTGGCGCGCGCAGCGTACCCCGGACGTTCACGCCGGCCTTCACGTCCGGGAATTCCTTGGTCGCGCGGATGTCGACGCCCGGGTCGTTGAGGGCGCCGCCGGTGAAGACCAGCCGACCGCGCTCGATGTCGAGACGGCGACCGAGCGCCGCATACTTGCCTTCGGCGACGCCGAGCTCCCCCGAGCCGCGGCTGTTGCCATCGGGCTGGGTGATGACATTGAGCGTGCCCGCGAGCCGTCCGCTCAAGCCGAACGAATCGAGGGTGACCTTGTCACCGAGGACCAAGCGGATGTTGCTCGAGACACGGAAACTGCTTTCGGGGTCGATCGGCTCCGCGCCGACGAGCACCTCGTCCGCCGAGGGCAGAACGGCGCCCGTGAGATCGGCAGGTATGAGGCGCGCATAGGGGATGCGGACCACACCGGTGGCAGAGAGATCACGGCCCGCGACCCGGAATCGCAGGTCGGGCGAGGCCGTGATGCGTGCTTCCGGGACATCCGCCACCAGCAGGTCATCGCCCTTGACGGTGAGCTCGCCGTACGGCTCACGATCGCGCCATACGAGCTCCGCGTCGGCCGCGATACGACCTTCACCCGCACGGCCCGAGGATCTCAACACGAAGCCGTTGTCGATCAGGCGGGCCTCGGCGGTGAGGTCGCGCAGCGCGAGGTTGATCTGGTAGAAGTCGAGCTCACCGCGCGCTAGACGCGCGACGCCGTTGACGAGCGGTTCACCGAGTGTGCCGCCGATCACGAGGTCCAGGGACAGATCGCCTGCCGCGCGATCGATCTCGGGTACATACAGATGCAGCAGCCCGAGCGCGGTGGAGTCGGCCTTGAGCGTGGCGCGCAGCGGCATCGCACCAAAGTCCCCGGCGACATGGGTCGCTTGCAACGTGCCTGTGACGGTGCCGCGCTCGCCGGCTGCGAGCTGCAGCGCGCCTTCCACGCCGCCGGCGGTCGATTCAGCCGTGAGCAGACCGGTTCCGAGCACCGTCAGGTCCTCTTTCGCTCCCGCGCGCTGCCAGCGCAGCGCAGCGTCTTCGAGAGCCACACGCAGCGTGCCCAGCGGCGGACCATCGCCACTGCCGCGCAGGTCGACCTTGGCACCCATGCGGCCCGTATAAGTGGCCTTCGGCGACGGTGCTTCGAGCAGGCTCGCCAGAGGCAGTCCATCGATGCTGCCTTTGGCGCGCCAACCGTCGGGATCGAGACCGCCTTCGGCGCAAAGCGTCACGGCCTGTCCCCAGCGTCGGGTGTCGCGGCTGCGCATGCAGAAAGGTTCTGCCTCGACGCGACCTGGGGACAGCGACAACGCCAGCGGTGAAGTGAGGGTCAAAGTGATGTCGGCCGGCAGATCGACATCGGCGCCGCTCCAGGATTGCCGCCAACGATCGCCTTCGATGCGACCGGTGCCGCGCGCTTCGAGCGCGAGGTCGTCCCCCTTGAGATCGAGCGCGAGCGAATGGCCACCGACCGGCCCGCTCAGGCTAAAGCGCAGTGTCTTGAATTGCTGGCCGTAGGCCTCGATGTCGCGTACGACGATGCTGGCGCGCGCCGGCCGGGTGCGATCGCCGGTCGGATCGACATCGATGTCTGCGTCGAGCGTACCGGCGCGGATCCCCTGATAGTCGAGGTTTCGACCGGCCGCTTCCACGCGTATGAGCATGGCGGCGGGCGTGCCCCGCAGCGTGCCTTCGGCACGCAGACTGCCGCGCGCGCCGGCAGCGAGCACGCCGAGGTCGCTGGCCACGACCTGGAACCGCAGGTCGCGCCTGCGCGGCGACAGCTCGCCGTCGAGCGCGAGGCGGAAGCCGCCTGCAGCGACATCGACCTTGCGGAAAGTGAGCGTGTCCCGTGAGTAGCGGACACTGCCGCTCCCCCTCGCTGCGGTGCCGCGCAGACGGCCGGAAAGAGCGGTGACATCGACATCGATGACCTGGGTCGCACCGAACCCGGTGCCGCGCGCGTCGACGGTGAAATCGAGCGACCCCGGCAGATCGGGGCGCAGCTTGCCGAGGTTCAGACCGCGAACCGGTCCTTTCAACCGCCACGCTTCGAGCGGCTTCCAACTGACCTCCCCAACCAGTGCGGCCCGCGCGTCCATCGTACGGATCTCGCTGCGCGTGATGACGAACCTTTCGGGATACAGCGTACCGGCGAGCGTCTCGTCGATCGGCGGTAGATCGGGTACCTCGAATCGACCGCTGCTCGTGACCGACCAAGGACCTCCGCCCGCCAGCGTGAACTCTCCGGCAGGACTTTTGACGATCGGCGCCGCCTGCCCCGTGAGGGGCCAACGGAAGCCCTGCCAACGCCCTTTGAGATCGACGAGCGTATCGCCCTCGGCGAGGGTCACGGTGCCGGCCGTGCTCGCACGCATCCCGGAGGCGGGGTGTTGCAGGTCGGCGCGACGCAGTGCGACCTGGCGTTCGGCGTACATCGCATCGATGTCGACATCGACCGGACCGATGCCGAGGCCTGCAGCGTCGAGTCTGCCTTGGGCGCGGTAGGCGTTCCGGTCGAACCGCAGCGTCAGTCGGCCCGAGAGGATGCCGAGCGCCGTGCCACCACCGAACTCGGCGATATCGAGGTCACTGATCATCGCCTCGCCGGTGAGGCCCCAAGGTGCGAGTGCGCGGAACTGCGCATCATCCAACTCCGCCCGGAAGGGTTCGCGTATGCCGCCGGTCACGGCAGCGCCTGCGAGGTCACCGTCGATGCTGGCTTCGATCACCCAGCGCGGCCCTTGTGCAGGTGTGAACGTCGCCGTGGCTGAGCCCTCGAGATCGAGCGGATCGTCGGCGGTAAGCAGACCTTGGGCGGTCACCTGCAGGTCTGCGAGCGCCAGTTCCGCTCGTCGGATCCGGGCCACTTTGCCGTAGAGCGTGCCGCTCAAGACGGCATCGCGCAGCTCGACCGGTTTGCCTTCGAGCGGTTGGATGACGGTGCGATGGACGCGCGCATCCTCGGTCCAGATCGAGAGCAGGCCGGGCAGAAACCGCGGTGCGCGCTCGGGCGGTGGCCGGTCGCGCGCCCGTTGCTCGATGCGCAGTTCCTGGAGGTCGAAACCGCGCACCTCGATGGACTGCCAGATGAGCGGTAGCGGCGCGACGCGGAACGCCAACGCGGTGACCCGGATGGCCACGAGGTCGTGCTCGACCTCCAGACGGCCGATGCGCACGCCGCTGGCGAGCGTGCCGCTGACGTCCTTCACCGCCAAGCGCTCGATGCTGCCGAAGCGCTCAGGCAGCTGTCGCACGATGAACTGCAGCGCGGATTCCGAGTGCATCACGGTGACCAACGCCGCGAGCGCGGCGAGCGATGTCAGCGCCAGCAGCACGATCGGCAGCAACAGCCAGCGGACTTTCATGGTCATAGCTTCGGTGAGAAGTTGAGGTGCAATCGTGGTCCGTCCAGAGCGTCGAAGCCCGGCTCTGTCCGACAGCGTGGATCGGGTGTTGCGCTGCGGCAGCGCGGGTTGGTCAGCGGTTGTGCGAGGTCGATGCCGACGCTCACCACGGGCAGCCGGAACCGCAGGCCGATCCCCGCTGAGTACTGGAGTGGATCGCCGAAATCGTCGAAGGCGTTGCCGACGTCCACGAACACCGCAAGGGCGAGGTTGCGGGGCAGATCGCGGATCAGCTCTGCGGAACCGGTGAAGAGGTGGCGACCGCCGATCCTCGCGCCACCCTCATCGAGCGGTGAGAGGTCGTTGTAGCCGAAGCCGCGCACGCTGCGATCACCGCCGGCGAAGAAACGCTCGGTACCGGGGAGCTGCTCGGTCTCGGTCACCCAGGTGGTGCCGAGCTGGCCGCGCAGGTAGGTGTTCCACTGCGGCGCCAGATTGAAGACCTTCTCGGCCTCGACTTTGAGCTGCAGGAACTCGGTCGGCGCACCGAGCGCCTGTGCGGAGCCCCGCAGCTCGGCGTTGAACGTCCGCGAGAACAGCGCTTCGCCGAGGTAACCGCGCGGTACAGACGAGTAGCTGATGCCCGGGATGACCAAAAGACTGGAGTCACGGGAGGAGGGTTGCGTGGGCGTGGCCGCCGTGATCGTCTCGATGTTCGAGAGCGAAGCGGATATCACGCGTTGCCAGTCGCCGAGCACATGCGTGACGGACGGCTGGAACCGCAGCGTGCGCGTCTCGAGATCGCCACGGTCGTCGCGCGCCCAGCGGGCCTCGAAAGACAGCTTCTCGAGCGCGGGGTCGCCGATGGGGATCACATAGCGCGCTTCGAAGGATTGCTCGATCTGCGCAGCTTTGAGTTCGGCACGCATCCGGTGACCGCGGTCGTTGAAGCGTCGGTTCTCCCAACTGAGCGTGCCGCGCGCCTTGCTGTCGGTCGCGTATCCGACGCCGGCCGAATAGCGGTTGCGGCGGTTCGGTTCGGCGAGCACGGATACCGGGATCAGCAGGGTCGAGCGATCCGGTTCACCCGCGATCACCTCTACCGTCGAGAAATACTGACTGTCATCGAGCGCGAACTGGGTGCGCAACAGTTCGGTGGCATCGTAGGGAGCGGACTCACGGAAGCGCAGGTAGCGACGCAGCAGGTCTTCGTCGAGCGAGCGTTGCGTGACGGTGGTGGGGCCGAACGAGTACCGTGGCCCGGTCTCCATCGCGAGATGGATGCGTGCAGTGCGGCTCTCGAGGTCCACCAGCATCTCGTTGGCCGACAGGCGTGCCTCGGCGTAGCCGAGGGTGGCGGCGAGACGCCGCAGTTCGCCTTTCAGTCCATCGTAGGCCGCGTGGCTGAGGCGCTCGCCGCGACGCAGTGGCAGTCCATCGAGCAGCGCCCGGAACGCGGGATGTTCGAGCCCTGCACCGCTGACCTCGACCCGGACGTCTTCGAGGATCACCGGCTCC
>Ga0208596_1000163_pt1 | contig 21777 bp, 22 predicted proteins | sample LakMenEpi12Jul11_FD_150686 | JGI IMG/M metagenome (GOLD analysis project Ga0208596, IMG submission 150686) | Freshwater microbial communities from Lake Mendota, WI - 12JUL2011 deep hole epilimnion (SPAdes) | ecosystem: Environmental > Aquatic > Freshwater > Lake > Epilimnion/Euphotic zone ...
AGCGTTGCCGCTATGAGCGATGATGACGGCCAGGACGAGCTCGTAACGGAAGAGATGCTCTGGGATCGCATTCCAGAGGTTCATGGCGCCGATCGTGCCAATACTTACTACGAACTTAGCGCCCGCATCTTTGCGCGCGGCCAATATGACGAAGCGCTCGCTCTCGCCGAAACCGCGCGCGATATCTTCTCTGAACTCGGCGCTGCCGAATCTAGCGAAGGACTTGCCCAGGCTTACTCTGCAATTGGTTACAACTTAAATCAGTTAAAGCGTATGGATGAAGCAGCAACCGCAATGAGCAAGGCGGTAGAAATTTTGCGCGAGAGTAAATCTCCGCTCTCACTCGAACTCGCCTGCACATTAGGTGAGTGGTGGTACACCTCAAAGAATTTTGCAAAAGTTGTAGAAATAATGGATGAATGTGCGCAAGAGCATTTAGTTGATGGAAATCAAATCGGCGCAGCAAATGATCTCCACTTACTTGGTTGCGCATATCGCGAGCTAAAACAGTACGACCAAGCGATCACCACATTTAAAGAAGCGCGTTTAATCTTTAAAACCGAGAAAGAGGTAATTCAAGTTGCACGTTGCGATCAGAAGATCGCCTCTTGCTATGTCGAACTTGGAGATGGCGAGAAAGCGATGGAGGCTGCTCGCAAGGCGATCGATGTATTTGAAACCGGCCATGATCACCGCCGCGAAACTTTTGCGCTCTACGAATACGGTAAAGCCGAAGTTCTACTAGGCAAACTTGATGAGGGTCTATCAACGCTAGATGGCGTTTTGCAGATCATCTCTGAAGAAGAACCAAAGGATTTCGAACTTATTGTTGATATCGAAACCCGTATGACTTCCGTGCTTCGTGCACTTGGCCGTATGGCTGAAGCTGATGAAATCGATCGCCGCCTGGTCGCTGTGCGCGAGGCGATGGAAGATGTTCCTGTCTCGGATGATTTAGGCGACTAAATAACTCGTGCCCGATCTATCTCATCTGCGAAATCGCGATGAACTTCTAATCACCATGGTCTGTTTGGGAAATATCTGTCGTTCTCCTATGGCAGCAGCGGTTTTAGCGAATCGAACTTCTACATGGAGCGCACCAAAGATTTTGGTCGATAGCGCTGGAACTTCAAATTGGCATGTAGGTGAAGGCCCCAACCCACCCTCCAGGAAAACTTGGGAAGCAGCAGGTTACAAGTTCGATCACATCGCTTCGGAAATGACCGCCGCGCGTATGGAGAGGTCTGATTTGATCTTGGTGATGGATCGCAGCAATCACCGAAATGTTCTATCGCTCACCGAAGATAAAGAATTGCATGGCAAAGTTCATTTCTTGCGCGACTTTGATTACACAATCGCTGGCGATCGCGAGGTGCCAGATCCTTATTCGCTACCGGATTCGGCCTTCGAAGAAGTTCTTGGGATGGTGGAACGCTCGATAGATGGGTTACTGCAAGAGTTAACGCGGTAGGTGCTGTACCGCCCAGTGATACATCGCAATTGCACCAGCTGCAGATGCGTTCATTGATCTAGTCGATCCATACTGACGTATCTCGTATAGAACTTCGCAGACTTCAATACCCTCATCTGACATTCCAGCGCCTTCTTGCCCGAATAAAAGCACGCAAGATTCAGGTAGTTGTGCACCCTCGAGTTGTTTAGAAGTCGGAACGTTATCGATTCCGATAATGGGTAAGTTATTTTCGCTGCACCAAGTGGCGAAGTCGGCGATTGTTGGGTGATGGATAACGGTTAGGTATTTATCGGTAACCATTGCCCCGCGCTTGTTCCAGTCGCGCTTTCCAACGATATGCACTGCAGAGACGTTAAATGCATTAGCGGTTCGAACAACGGAACCGATATTTAGGTCATGCTGCCAATTTTCAATCGCGATATGCAGCTTATGGCGCTTGGTATTTAGATCAGCGACAATCGCTTCAACTGACCAATAACGATAGTGATCTAGAACATTGCGACGATCACCATTCTCAAGCAATTCTGAGTCATATTGCGCACCTGTAGGCCAAGGTTTTTCGTGAGGCCCTACGCCTACAACTGGAAAAAATTCTCCTGGTCCGATCGTGGCAGGTGTATTTATTTCCATGTGCGCACTCTAAACTTAATGAGCAATAAAGGCTAGAAAGGGCTATTGACTGTGGAGACTGTATTTCTGATCGCATATATCGTGCACATGTTGGCGATTCTCGGAATTCTAGTTCTACTTCTTCTGCAATTGAAGAAGAGCCCGCGCAAGTTATCTTCAGGGGTAATGCATTCAGCGGCAACTGCACTATTAGCAGGCCTGGTCCTAGTCGGAACGTACTCATCTGCCAAGCCAGATGAGACCTTAGATCACACCAAGGTCGGCATAAAGCTATTGGTAGTACTAGCAATTCTGGTAATTAGTTTTATCAACTCAAAGAAGAGCGAGTTAAAGAAGAGCACTTGGCTAACGCTGATTGGCCTGACAGTTCTCAATATTCTCATAGCCACAGTCGGGTAACCCAACTCTTCATGAATAGCCTTATTAAGCGCTCTGCGCTGCTCACCGCTGCTGTATTAGCGCTAACGCCAAGCGCTTATGCTTTTGATCCTGTATCAGCAGCCAGTGTTTTCTCGCGGTTAGCGGTGGAGCCAGAGTTAAGCAATCCATCAGTATCGCTAGTAGATGTAAGTACAGGCGAAGTTGTCTTTGAATCAAATGCTTTCTCACAACGTAAACCTGCATCCACCATGAAGATTCTTGCCGCTGCCGCCACGTTAAAACACTTACAGCCTGATCAAGTCTTTACTACTCGAGTTTCGATTGCCAACGTTCCTGATGCAATTGTTATCGATGGAGAATTTGATCCTTGGGTTGCCATGGACCACCGCGTAGCAACAAAGATGAAGCGTACCTCTTTCCCGAGAATCGCCTTTAACAGTCTCAGCAAAGTTAAGGCGAGCTCAGGCGGTTCAATAAAGAAATTGAAGGTTTATTACAACGACATCTATGCCAACGAAGTTGCCAGTTATAAGGCGTTCTTCAAAAAGCGTGGAGTTACCGCCTCATTTATCAAGGTAAATAATGAAAAGGCGACTTCACTAGTAAGCGAAGAGATTTTAACCTCTGAGTCACCTAAAGTTATAAAGATGCTTGATTGGTTCATGCTCTGGAGTGATAACCAACTTTCAGAACGTATGGCAAAGCTTGCGGCAAAGACCGCTGGAAATGGATTTAACGATGAAGGTGTGGCGATCACATTTGCTGAAATTTTGATTTCTTATGGAATTAATCCGGCGCAAATAGTAGTTATAGATGCCAGCGGTCTATCGCGACAGAATAAGGTAACGGCGCACGTCCTGGCCCAGTTGCTCTTCAAAATTCACTCAGATCCAGTTTTATCCAAGTTGATAGAGAGCCTTCCAATTGGTGGAAAAAGCGGAACCCTGCAAAGTCGCTATATAAAAACTGCGCCAGATGCCGTCGGACTTGTGAAGGCTAAGACCGGAACTCTCTCCGGAACAGTTAGTTTGGCGGGCTTTGTACACTCAGGAGATCGTGAATACGCCTTTGCAATCATTGCGGACAAAATCGGCAGAACTAATTCGGCAAGTGATCGAGCGCGAAAAACTCTAGATCGCTATTTAGCCAAGATCGCTGCACCGCTGGCTATCCCTGTACCTGAAAGCGCAACAGTTGTTACTGAGGTCCAAATACTTTAATTGAACCGCCGTAACAAGCTACCCAAGTCTTTGATTCAGATTGATCGTAAGTAACACCAATAGGTTCGCTGCAAACTTTCACGTTCTGCAGAACCTTCATCGTCTCTGTGCTGACGACAGATAAAGTCCCACTTCTAAAATTAACTACATAAAGCGCTGAACCATCTGTTGAGATAGCCAAACTGCGTGCAGATTTTCCGGTGGCTACACTCTTTATTACCTTATTCGTAGCCAAATCCCATGCGATCACTTTCCCCGAGATGTTTAAAGTTGCAAATAACTTCGAGTTATCAGGGGAGAGCACGATCGCTCGAGGATTTGATCCAATAGGAATGTATTTAACTGAGAAATCTTCCAGATTAATCTGGTGAATTCGGTTGCCACCCATCTCGGCGACATAGGCAAATTTGCTATCGCTGGTAATTGCGATGCCCCGCGGATAGCGCCCAATCTTTATCGTCTTTACTACCGTTTGTTCTTCAACGGAGATGATTGAGACTGTGTAAGAACACCAATTAGAGACAAGGATATATTTATTGTCTGGTGAGACTTTTACTACCTTTGGTACTGAACCGACAGGATAGACCGCATCGATTTTCTTAGTTGAAAGATCTACGCGCGATAGAAAACTTTTATCGTAGTTATCGCTAGGCGAGCAAGTGTCGGTTCCTTCTCGATTAAATCCTTTGCCATACATCGCATAATTGGTGAAGTAAAGATAATTGCCATCAGGAGAGAAGGCACCTTCAACAGGTGAGCCTTTATATGTTCCCGAATATTTTGAGTAACCAAAGTTGGAGAGCTTTACCGAATCAGGAATCGTTGCCTCAAGCTCCATCGTCTGCGCGTTATAGAGCGTCACGCTATGGCGATACATCATGTTGTGGGCGCTGACTAAACCGCTATTTGATGCCTCAACCGATTTAGGAGCAATCGCACCGTTAATTGTCTTTACTAAGGCGATCTTTTTTGAGGCCGAAAGTTCTTCGCTGCTGGCACGGCTAATTGGAGTAGCTGATGTAAGCAAGGTAAGAAAGACAGCAGCTAGCGAAATCTTTTTAGCTAGGTTGTTAGGCACTCGCTAACTTTACTGGCTTTAATGATCGTCGCGATCATCGTCTTCATCGTCTTCATCATCGTCATCATCATCGTCATCGTCTCCACCGTTCATATTTGGCGGGATAGCGATCGCCGGAACGGTGCTAACGCCTATCGATGGCGCCTTTATCGAAGGAGATTGCACGGATCTAACTAAAGTTGGAGAAGTTGAATTTGGAGTAGCGGCGCTCATTGCAGATGTTGCAATAGCCGCAGATTGAGATGCTTGAACCAGTGAAGGTTGCTGAGAATCCCCAGAACCGCCTTGATTTGTCTGGGCTACGACAGCGCCACCAAAGGTAAGAGTTAGCGCAGCCATTGCAACTACGAGCGGACGGCTCTTCTTTGCAACAGGCACCAGATTATTGGAACCGCCATCGTTATCGGCGATCTCGATCCAGTCAGGCTTCTTTGGAGGTGTCATTGGTCATACCCTTTCTTCAATACGCACAATAGGCGCTCATTCTTAGAAGACCGTGAGAACACTGCACATTAATGCTGAGTAATCTTTGCCTGTGCCCAACAATTCAGGCGTAAAGACCTCACTTAAGATTCGCGGCTTCATCGACTTGATGAAATTACGCGTTGTTGAACTCTTATTGGTTTCAACTCTTCCTGCGATGGTTTTAGCAGAAGAAGGGCTTCCTTCACTCTCGTTAACGATTGCAACTTTAATCGGTGGAACTCTCGCTGCTGGAAGTGCAAATGCATTTAATATGGTGATCGAAGCTGAATCAGATAAATTGATGAAGCGCACTGCGAAGCGCCCACTAGCAACAGGTGTATTGAGCAAGGCTGAAGCGGTAATTTTCGCCACCGTAATCGGCGCTCTCTCATTAATTATTTTTCAGGTATTTACAACGAGTCTAGCAACGCTCTTAACCCTCGTTGCAATTGTTTTCTATGTTTGGGTCTACACAATCTTGCTAAAGAAGCGCACACCTCAAAACATTGTTTGGGGAGGCGCAGCCGGATGTATGCCCGCACTAATTGGTTGGGCTGCAGTAACTAATTCGCTCTCAGTTACCGCCTGGTCTTTCTTCCTAGTTATCTTCTTCTGGACACCCCCACATTTTTGGGCGTTGGCAGTTAAATATAAAGATGATTACGCCGCAGCGCATATTCCGATGCTTCCGGTAGTTGCGAGCAAAACTCATCTGCTTCGCCAGATGTGGATCTACACAATTGCGATGATCGCCTCATCAATCGCGCTGATAATTAACGCTGAACTTCAGAATTGGGCGATGGCTTTAACGGTCGCACTGGGATTGGTATTTGCCGCACAGTTACGTGGCCTGGATGAGAAATCTGATCACTACGAAAAGGCAGCCGGAAAAATCTTCCAGTGGTCAATTACTTATTTGAGCTTGCTTTCGGTATTGCTAGTTGTTGCTCAGCTCTTAAAGGCTTGAGTTAAATCCTTAATCAGATCATCAACGTGCTCGAGGCCAACTGATAGGCGAAGCACTGAAGGTGTAATACCCATCTCGGCCTGAACATCTGGGGACAAACGGCGATGCGTTGTTGAGGATGGGTGGGTGATTAGCGATTTGCTATCGCCTAAGTTATTGGAGATATCAATTATTCGCAGCGCATCCATAAAGGCAAAAGCATCCTTTTGACTTCCGGCAAACTCGATACCAATTGTGCTTCCGCCACCAGTCATTTGCTTCTGAACAGTTACATAATCTGGGTGAGACTTTAACCCCGGATACTTAACTGATTTAACTTCTTTACGAGTCTGTAAAAATTCAGCGATCGCTTGTGCGTTTTCGCACATACGTCGAACACGCATCTCCATCGTTTCCAAAGATTTCAAAAGTACCCAGGCGTTAAATGGGCTAAGTGATGGACCGGTATGGCGGGTGAATGGAATTAAATATTCGTGGATATAAGAGAAGGAACCAAGAACTGCACCAGCTAGTACGCGTCCTTGACCATCAATATGTTTGGTCGCAGAGTACATAACAACATCTGCGCCTAGCGCGAGCGGCTTCTGCAGAACAGGTGATGCCATCACGTTATCAACGATCACGGTTGCGCCAACTTTGTGTGCGAGATCGCTAACCATGCGGATATCAACGATCTCCATTAGCGGATTACTTGGCGATTCGATAAAGACAACCCTGGTTTGCTTCGTTAGCGCGGCAGCCCAGATAGCAGGATCGTTGCCCTTTACAAGTTCAACAGTTACGCCCCACTTTGGCAAGATTTCAGTTAACACAACGTGGCAAGAACTAAACATGGCAGCCGATGCGACTACGTGATCTCCTGATTTAACAAGACAGGCAACGGATGCGAACATTGCAGACATTCCGGACCCTGTTGCAACGCAATATTCAGCGCCTTCGATTGCGGCCAAACGCTTTTCAAACATCTGCACAGTTGGATTATGGAATCGGCTATACAAGTAGTGATCTGTTTCGTCAGCAAATGAGTCGAATGCTTCTTGCGCTGATGAATATGTAAATCCACTATTTAGATAGAGCGCTTCGGAAGTCTCACCGAAACCAGAACGAGCAAGACCAGCGCGAACTGCTGCAGTTTGCGGGTTTATTTCCCAATCTGGTGCAGGTCGCTGATTGGTTGGTTGATAGCCCCAGATCTCGTTACTCACACCGCTAATTCTAAGGTGCAATTGCTATATTGCGTACATGCCTCAATTAGCGATATCCGTAAGTGATTTAAGTAAGAAATATGATTCTGGCCTAGCCGTTTCACACACCAATTTTCAGGTACCAGCCGGAACGATCTGCGGATTCGTTGGCCCAAATGGCGCCGGTAAGACAACGACTATCCGTATGTTGCTCGGCCTTATCTCACCAAGCGGTGGCACAGGGCGCATCTTGGGAGAGCCAATTACATCTCCAGAGAAATATCTTTCTCAAGTAGGAGCGATGATTGAAGGACCAGCTTTCTATCCAGCGCTATCTGGTGCAGAGAATCTCAAAGTTCTAGCAACGCTGGGGGGTTTTCCGCTCGAGCGCGTAGATCAATTGCTGGCACAAGTTGGGCTAGCCGATCGCGGAAAATCAAAATATAAGACTTACTCACTCGGTATGAAACAGCGCTTGGGTATTGCAGCTGCGCTATTGCCTAATCCGAAACTTTTGATTTTAGATGAACCAACAAATGGATTAGACCCTGAAGGTATTCAAGAGATTCGCCAACTACTTCGCTCGCTTGCAGATAGCGGTACAACAGTATTTGTCTCATCACATTTACTTTCAGAGTTAGAGATCATCAGTGAGTATTTAGTTATGTTGCGGAAGGGAGAAGTAGTCTTTGCGGGACCAATGCAAGATCTCTTCGATGCGCAGCAACCATTTATGTTGGTCAAGACCGAGAATAAAAGCGACCTCGATAAAATTATTGCTCTCGCTGAAAACGCTGGACATAAAGCCCATATTCGTGACGGAGTCGCACATATAGAAGGCCCTGCCGAATGGGCAGGAGTTCTAAACAAGTTGGCATTCGAAGCTGGAGTATTACTTACTCAACTTTCGCCACAACTACCCAACCTTGAAGAAACATTCTTTGAAATGACAGGAGACCAGAAATGATCGGTAGCCTTACTAGAATCTTCTTTGCAGAATGGCGCAAATTACGTCGTCCAACGCTGCTCTTGGGCACCATGGGAGCGGTTGCTTTCTTCAGCGTTCTGGTTTCCTCACTTCTCTTCTTGTTAATTGATTCACCACAAGGAAATGGTGACCGCGGAGTAAGAATTACTCGCGAAATGCTCGCTCTACCAAGTGGCTCTACTCAAGCATTTACGAGTATCGGAAATCTTCTTGGCATCATCGCCCTCTGCGTATTTGCTGCACAAACTGCGCAGGAATACTCACTCGGAACGCTACGCAATCTCTTGGTTCGCCAACCTGGCCGTATTCGCTTGTTAATTGGCAAATTGGCATCTATGAAAGCCTTTGCAGTCATCATGACTTTGGTCGGCGCCGTAATTTCAATTGGTCTTTCTTACATACTCGCCGGAAGTAAAGATGTCAGCACAACTCTTTGGTTTAATGGCGATGGTCGCATCGAGATAGCAAAGACCTTATTAAACGTCTTTATCTCGATTCTAGGTTTCGGGATCATCGGAATGGTCCTTGGGATTCTCTTGCGCTCACCAATTAGCTCAATTTCACTTGGTGTGCTTTGGCTGCTAATCGTGGAAAACATTGTGGGCGCAGTTAAATCCAGCACTTTGGAATGGTTACCTGGAAGTCAATTGGCGACAGTTGCTGCCGGCGGTACTGAAACAATTAGTTATACGCATGCACTTTCACTTTCTGGGATTTATGTGGGAGTTGCTTTGGTAATAGCTACTGTTCTATTCACAAAACGAGATGTAGCCAACTAGCGACACTCACCACCTTTTAACCGAGTTACACAGGTTGCTCACTTATTCTGGAGCCTTAACTCATGGGGGTTTTGTGTCACATCGCAGAAAAGCGCTAGCGCTAGCCGTAATTTTTGGGCTTGCGCTGCCGATGACTCCTGCAATAGCGGCAACGCCCAAACCAACTTTGGCGCAGATTGAGGCGGCGAAGAAAGCCGAAGCCGCTAAACGTAAAGCTGCAGAAGTAGCAGCAAAGAAATTAGCAGCAGCCAATCAAACTCTGCGAACCCTGACTGCTAAAGCAAATGCAGCACAAGCGTTATATGTAAAGGCAAAACGAGAATTAGCAGTTGCAACTGCCGCAGCCGTGGCAGCTGCAGAGTATGCCCGCGAAACACAGCAAGCAGTTGCCCAAGCACATCGCGTTATTGGAAAGCTGGCAGCGAATGCTTACATAATGGGTGGATCGATGACAGATATCGAACCGCTGCTTAGTGCCAATGGCCCACAAGATTTAATTGATCAGATTTCTACTTTAGATAAATTGGGCGTACAGAACACGATGGCGCTCGATCGTTATAAGGCTGCAGAAATTGTGGCGCGCGAAGCAAAAGTAAAAGCAGATGCCGCAAAAGTTGTGCAAGAGACAGCAACTGCAAAAGTTGCTGGAGCGAAAAAAGTTGCAGATGATGCGAGAGCGCTTCAACAAAAAGAAGTAGATAAACTGCAGGCGATTCAAGATAAGTTGGCGCGCGAATTAGCAAGCGCTAAACGTGTTCGAATTACTTTGGAACAACAACGTGCGCTGGCGCTCCTTGAAGAGAGCCAAGCAGCTACTGCAGCAAATACCGCGGGTCAGAAAAAAGTTTGGGCAAATACTGGATTCAAGGGTCGCTCTACGATCCGTACAACTGAAGAACAACGTGCAGTCGCAGTCGCCTTCGCAAGGAAGCAAGTTTTGGCACGTAAGCCATACATTTGGGGATCAGAAGGTCCTAACTCTTTTGATTGCTCTGGCTTGGTCTATGCCGCATATAGAGCAGCTGGTTTGGGTTGGCCAAATTGGGATCGCCTTAACTCATCGCTTTATGCTGGATATACCAAGCATGTATCGCTGGATGAACTTGTACCGGGCGATTTATTGTTCTATTCATACAAGGGAACAATTTCATCTATCCACCACATCACGATTTATGCCGGTGGCGGAATGATGTGGGAAGCAAATTCAAAGGGTAAGGGATTGCTCTACTCAAATATTTATAGCATTAAAGGACTTATGCCATTTGGTGGTCGGGTCTAGAGTTAGCGCATGACCAGCGCGCTCGTTGACCTACGAAACGCTGTCCGACCCTTCTTAGAGAACTTAACTGCCGGTGATTGTGCACTCGTTGCGGTATCCGGTGGCGCAGACTCACTTGCGCTTGCTTATGCTCTTGCTAAAGAGGCGCCAGCTCTAGCAATCACCTTAATTGGCGTAACTGTTGATCATCAATTACAAAGCGGTTCGGCTGATCAAGCCAAGAAAGTTCAAAGCGCTTTAAAGGAAATGGGTTATCAAGAGGTATTGATTGAAAAAGTCACAGTAGAAGAAAAATCTGGTTTAGAGGCCGATGCTCGTGCAGCGCGATATGCCGCTCTTGATTCGGTTGCGCATGCATATGGTGCTTCACAAATTTTCTTGGGACATACTCGTGATGATCAAGCCGAAACAGTTCTGCTCGGATTAGCGCGTGGTTCTGGCACGCGTTCACTTTCTGGAATGGCAGTTGTTAACGGAAAGTATGCACGCCCACTTTTAAACTTGACTCGTGAACAAACAGTTGCTGCATGCGTTGAAGCTGACTTACAACCCTGGAACGATCCGCATAACGAAAATGAAAAGTTCACTCGAGTTAAAGTTCGAAATAAAGTTTTACCAGTTATGGAATCAGAGATTGGTCCCGGTATTGCAGCTGCGCTCTCCCGCAGTGCAGCCATTTTGCGCGATGATGCCGATGCCTTAGATGAGATGGCGCAAGCGGTTATCTCGCGCGTGGATCTGAAAGATCTAGATTGTGCAGCCCTTGCCGAACTCCCAAGAGCGATCCGATCCCGAATTTTGCGAGCTGCGATCTATGCAGCAGGGGCTCCCAGCGGCTCAATAAGCGCAGATCACCTCGCCGCCGTTGAGGCGCTGGTCACTTCTTGGCGCGGGCAGGGGGAGGCGAGCCTGCCGGGTGGTGTGAAGGTTGCCCGGATTTCGGGCAGACTTTCGCTCTTGGCCCGTCCAAATTGATCACCTCATAACCACATGAAGGAGTCCTTAAGTGGATCTAGTTGCAGTCGGCACAGATGTTGAACGCGTAATCGTTACTGAAGATCAGCTTCGCGAAAAAATTGCAGAACTTGCTGCGCGAGTTGATGCAGATTACAAAGACCGCGACTTACTTCTTGTAGGTGTTCTTAAAGGCGCAATCATGGCGATGGCTGATTTAACTCGCGCTATGCAACGCCATATCGAAATGGATTGGATGGCAGTTTCTTCTTACGGATCTGGCACAAAATCAAGTGGAGTCGTTCGTATCTTGAAGGATCTCGATCGCGATATCACTGGCCGCAATATTTTGATCGTTGAAGATATTGTTGATTCCGGACTTACACTTTCTTGGCTACGCGCCAATTTAATGTCACGTGGTGCAGCAAGCGTTGAAATTCTTGCGATCTTGCGTAAACCAGAAGCGGCCAAAGTTGAAGTTGATTGCAAATATGTTGGCTTTGATATTCCTAAAGATTTCGTAGTTGGTTACGGACTTGATTTTGACGAGAAGTATCGCAACCTCTCCTTTATCGGTGTGCTCGCTAAGCACATGTACTCGTAAGGACGGCTATCGCGCTTATGGAAAAGAAGAAAATTGATGGCAAGAATTTGTTGAAGAAGAAAAGTTCTACGGCGACGAAGAACGAAAAGAAGAGCCCCAAGAAAGCGCCGACTACGCGCGCTGGAAAGATTCTTCGTGGACCACTCCTCTGGATAGTTGTCGCGATCATGGCGGTCACAATCTTCGGACAAATCACCGGAGCCGGTAACCGTTATACCCAAATTGATACTTCACGGGCACTCGCTGCAATTTCACAATCAGAAGTTGAATCTGCGGTTCTAATCGATAGATCACAGAAGATTCGTTTGATCCTAAAGCCAGGTGTCTTAATTAAGGGCGATAGCAAAGTCGAAGCTTCATATATTCTGCGCCAAGAACCAACGCTTATCGATGCGTTAAGCGCGAATTCGCCTGTAAAAGGCTGGACCGTTGAAGTTCCATCACAATCGTTATTTATTTCATTCTTATTTTCAATATTCCCAATTCTCTTAATTGGCTTCCTGTTCTTCTTCTTAATGAGCAGGGCGCAAGGCGGAAATCGCGTCTTCTCCTTTGGAAAATCGCGCGCCAAATTACAAGATAACGATGTTCCACAAAATACTTTTGCAGATGTAGCTGGCGCTGATGAAGCGATCGCTGAGCTAGAAGAGATCAAAGATTTCTTAGCTAACCCTCCTAAGTACGCACTCCTTGGCGCCAAGATTCCTAAAGGCGTACTTCTCTATGGCCCTCCCGGAACAGGTAAGACACTTCTTGCGCGCGCAGTAGCAGGAGAAGCAAAAGTTCCTTTCTATTCAATCTCAGGTTCTGATTTCGTAGAAATGTTTGTTGGAGTTGGCGCTGCACGTGTTCGAGATTTGTTTACGCAAGCAAAAGCCAATGCTCCAGCAATTGTCTTCGTTGATGAAATCGATGCTGTCGGACGTCAACGTGGCGCAGGTATGGGTGGCGGTCATGACGAGCGCGAACAAACCCTTAACCAACTTCTTGTTGAGATGGATGGATTTGAAACTGGTGGTCAAGTTATTTTGATCGCTGCAACTAACCGCCCAGATGTACTAGATCCTGCGCTATTGCGTCCAGGTCGTTTCGATCGCCAGATTGCAGTTGATCGCCCAGATCTAAAGGGCCGTGAAGAAATTCTCAAGGTACACGCTAAGACCAAGCCGCTTTCAGATGAAGTAGATCTAATTACCTATGCGCGTCGCACTCCAGGTTTTACTGGTGCGGATTTAGCGAATGTTCTCAACGAAGCTGCACTTCTTGCCGCGCGTGAAGAGAAAAAGGTAATTTCAAATAGTCAGATCGATGAAGCGATTGATCGGGTCATGGCTGGTCCGCAGCGTAAATCAAGGATTATGTCTGATGACGAACGACGCGTTACCGCTTATCACGAAGCTGGCCACGCACTTGTTGCGCACGCCCTTCCACATACAGATCCGGTTCACAAAATAACGATCATGCCGCGCGGTCGCGCACTTGGTTACACAATGGTTCTTCCAGATGATGACAAGTATTCAACAACGCGCAATCAATTGTTAGATCAACTTGCTTACTCACTCGGTGGCCGTGCTGCAGAAGAGTTAATCTTCCACGATCCATCAACTGGCGCATCAAACGATATTGAAAAGGCAACGGCTCTCGCACGCGCCATGGTCACGCAATACGGAATGACTGAAACTATCGGCGCAATCAAACTTGGTTCAGATGCATCGGAACCATTTATGGGTCGCGATTATGGTCACCAACGTGATTACTCTGAAAGCGTCGCGGCAACTGTTGATGCTGAGATCCGTAAATTTATTGAGAATGCCCATCAAGAAGCCTTCGATATCTTGGTTGAAAATCGCGTAACTTTAGATGCGATGGTGCTGCAACTTCTTGAGAAAGAGACTCTCAATAAAGAAGAGATTGCGCAGATCTTTAAGAAGGTTAACTCTTGGCCACGACGTCCGGCCTGGACAGGTTCAGCAACACGAATTCCTTCACAGCAGCCACCAGTTGATGTTCCAGAACGTATCGCCGTTGAACCAGTTGTAGAAAAGAAGCCTTCACGAGTTCGCAAGAGCGCAAAGAAAGATACCGATCAAGAGTGAACGATGTAACTCCGGTTTCAATGGGTCCTGAAGATGGGCGCGCTCTGCACCCATACGATGAAGCACGTGCAACTGTTGCAGTTCGCGAACTACTTCTTGCACTCGGTGAAGATCCAGATCGTGAAGGTTTAAAGGAGACTCCAGCGCGTGTAGCCCGCGCATTTAAAGAGAACTTTGAAGGTCTTTGGAAATCTCCAGAAGAGGTCTTAACAACTACCTTCGATATCGGTCATGAAGAGTTGGTAATCATTCGCGATATCGAAGTATTTTCACATTGCGAACACCACCTAACTCCATTCCACGGAGTCGCACATGTTGGATATATCCCGCGCGGCAAAATAACCGGACTTTCTAAAGTTGCGCGTTTAGTTGATTTATTTGCCCGTCGCCCACAGGTGCAAGAGCGTTTAACAACTCAGATCGCAGATGCGATGGTGAAGATTCTCGATCCGATGGGCGTCATTGTGATTATCGATTGCGAACATTTATGTATGTCGATGCGTGGAGTTCGTAAATCACAAGCTCGCACAACCACAAGTGCGGTGCGTGGCGTTCTACGTGATCCAGCAACACGCGCTGAAGCGATCAGCCTAATCACCAACCGCTAAGCCGATCGCTTAAACAATCGATAAATTATGAAGATCATGGGCATTTTAAATGTCACTCCTGATTCATTTGCTGACGGTGGACGCCATGACACTTATGAAAAGGCGGTTTCTCGCGGTTTAGAAATGATCGCAGAAGGTGTAGACATAATCGATATTGGCGGTGAATCAACTCGTCCAGGAGCAGATCGCGTCTCTGCCGCAGAAGAACAATCTCGAGTATTGCCAGTCATTAAAAAACTCGCGCAAACCGGAGTTCCAATCAGCATTGATACGATGCGTGCGGAAACAGCAGCGCTAGCAATTGAAGCAGGTGCAAGCATCGTCAACGATGTAAGTGGCGGGCTAGCCGATGACTTGATGCATGAAAGCGTTGCTGAAATGGGTTGCCCATACATTTTGATGCACTGGCGAAGTCATTCCAAGGATATGAACTCACTTGCGACCTATGGCGATGTAGTTAAAGAAGTAATTGCAGAAATCCAGTTGCAGATCGACCTAGCGCTAAAGGCAGGAATCGCCCGCAATAACTTGATTATTGATCCAGGCCTAGGCTTTTCGAAAGAAGCTGAACATAACTGGGAGATCTTGAAGCGCATTGATGAATTAACCGATCTCGGATATCCAGTGCTAATTGGAGGATCGCGCAAACGTTTCCTTGGGGGTAGCACTCCTGACGAGCGCGAGGAAGCAACGATTTCGCTTACCAAATCTTTACTTGATAAAAGCATTTGGGCAGTTAGAGTTCATAGTGTGAAACCGCATAAAGATTTAGTTGTAAACCATGGCTGATTTGATTCGCATAACCGGAATCAAAGGCTTTGGTTACCACGGAGTCTTTGAGTCAGAGCGTGCCAAAGGGCAAGATTTCTATGTCGATGTAGAACTTGAAGTCGATCTAACCCGAGCCAGCGTTAGCGATGATGTCAAAGACACAATCAACTATGCTGAAGTTACTGATTTAGTTGTTGAAGAAATTACGACAAATCCAGTTTCGTTAATTGAAAAATTGGCCGGTCGTATTGCTGAGCGAATTAAGATCACTTTCGCTCAGGCTGCACGAGTCACTGTCACCGTTCATAAGCCACAGGCGCCAGTAGCGGCTGAAGTTAAAGATATCTCGGTCACCATCTCACGATGAAAGCGGTAATCGCTCTAGGTGCAAATATCGGAGATCCCAAAGCACAGATGGATCTAGCGGTAGCGATGTTGCGCGAGGTCACAGAATTAATCTCTGTATCTGAATATTTCTCCACCAAACCAATCAGCGATATCGAGCAACCCGATTATTTAAATGCGGTCTGTATCGTTGAAAGCGAACTACCTGCACTTGATTTACTTTCATTACTCCACGGCATCGAAAAAGCTCTTGGTAGAGAACGTCTTGAAAAATGGGGCCCACGCACTATTGATTTAGATTTGATTCAATACGGATCGCTCTTGAGTTCTGCCGATGAGTTAAAGCTGCCGCATCCACGCGCACATGAGAGACGCTTCGTTCTAGAACCTTGGATTTCCATCGATCCCGAGGCAATACTTCTTACCCACGGCAAGATTTCTGAGCTTTTGGTGCAATTGCCGTAAAGCCTTAAACTTATCTTCATCACCGCCCGGTACCTGAAAGGACTGGAGCCAAGATCATGAAGATAGTCACTAGTTCTACCGAACTCGCTGACGGCTGCGCATTTGTTCCGACCATGGGCGCACTTCATCAAGGCCATACTTCGCTCTTTAAATTAGCGCGTGAAAAATCAGATTATGTTGTGGCCAGCATCTTTGTTAATCCGTTGCAATTTGAAGATCAAGAAGAGTTAACGAATTACCCTAAAACCCCAGATCGCGATATTGAATTAGCAAAAGAATCTGGCGTCACTCATCTCTGGTTACCTACCTATGAAGAGATTTATCCAGCAGACTTTGCAAAGCGTTCTGCTGGCGCTTTAGGAGATCTTTATGAGGGCGCATCGCGCTCTGGTCACTTTGATGGCGTTGTAACCGTAGTTGCAAGGTTATTTGAATTGGTGAGACCAAAAACTGCGATCTTTGGTGAGAAAGATTTCCAGCAGTTAACACTTATTCGAAAACTTGTCGCAGAGCTCAAATCAGATATTGAAATAATTGCCGCACCAACAATTCGTGAAGCCGATGGCCTAGCGATGTCATCTCGCAATGTGCGATTAGATGAAAGATCACGAGAGCAATCACTAGTTCTGTATCGCGCACTGACTGCTGCAGCGCTATCTTTAGATCTAGATACAGCGCGAACTGCTCTGCAATCGGTAGCTAGTTCACAAGAAGGCTTCTCCTTGGATTATGCCGAGATCATCGATGAGCAAGATTTTTCAAAGGCGTTAGATGCCACGCTAAATAAGCGTGCGATTATCGCCGGTTGGCTAAATGGGGTGCGTTTGATCGACAATATGGAGATGAAGTTAGGAGCTTTGCGATGAAGTTGTTAGCGCCTGCTCCTGGCTGGACTGCCCAAGCAGATGTAATCGTTGTTGGTTCTGGAATCGCTGGTTTAACGACGGCGCTACAGGCGCGTACATATGGACTTTCGGTTTTGATTGTTACTAAATCAAAGGTCGATGAAGGCTCTACTAAATGGGCGCAAGGCGGAATCGCTGCAGCACTTGGTCCGGGAGATACACCCGATCAACATCTAAAAGATACCTTGGTTGCGGGCGCTGATTTATGCGATGAAGAAGCGGTGCGCGTACTTGTCACCGAAGGACCAGAAGCGGTTCGCAAGTTAATCGAACGTGGTGCGATCTTTGATACTGAAGCTAGCGGTGAAATCTCGCTAACTCGTGAAGGTGGACATCTACGTAATCGCATCTTGCACGCTGGCGGTGATGCAACAGGTGCTGAGGTTTCACGCGCGCTGCTTGCAGCCGTTCATGATGATCCTGAGATTGAAGTAGTTGAACACGCACTTGTATTAGATGCGATTAAAGATGCCAGCGGTTCGGTTTGCGGCGTTACCTTGCACGTAATCGGTGCAGGTAGTCGCGATGGAGTTGGACGCGCACTCGGTAAGGCAGTTGTACTTGCCACCGGCGGGCTCGGACAAGTATTTGCTCAAACCACTAACCCATCAGTTTCAACTGGCGATGGAGTTGCCTTGGCGCTTCGCGCTGGCGCAAAAGTTGCCGATGTGGAATTTATTCAATTCCATCCCACAGTTTTATGGCTCGGCGATAACACCCAAGGTCAGCAACCGCTAATTAGTGAAGCGGTTCGTGGTGAGGGTGCTTATTTGTTAAATGGCGCTGGCGAACGCTTTATGGTTGCCGAACATGAATTAGCCGAACTTGCACCACGCGATGTTGTTGCGATCGCATCTATGCGCACCATGAATAAAACTGGCGCACATCACGTCTGGTTAGATGTTCGACATTTAAATGGCTTTGAAGCGCGCTTCCCAACAATCTATGCATCTTGCATCGCAAATGGCATCGATCCACTAAAAGATTTAATCCCGGTTGCTCCTGCTTCTCATTACGCTTCAGGCGGAGTGCGCGTTGATTTAAATGGTCGCACCAGCGTTAACGGCCTCTATGCCTGTGGTGAAACAGCGTGTTCTGGAGTTCACGGCGCAAACCGATTGGCTTCAAATTCACTGCTTGAAGGCTTAGTTTTCAGCGCACGAATTGCTGCAGATATCGCTGGCAATTTGTCTGAACATAGCGAACCCATTGAAAACAATTCGGAAAGCGTTTTACTAGATCCAGAAACTCGTCGCGAACTGCAGTTAAGTATGAGCCGCGGTGCTGGCGTTTTGCGTTCCTCTGATTCGCTATTGCAAACCAGCGCAGATCTAACGCGTATTCAAGATCGCACAAGTTCGAATCCATGTGTTGAAGCTTGGGAGACAACTAACCTATTCCAATTAGCGCAAGCGATTCTTAAGGCAGCGCTGATTCGCCAAGAGACCCGCGGATCGCATTGGCGTGAAGATTTTCCAGAGACACAGAACAACTGGCGAAAACGCATCGTGCAACAGTTAGATCAACGCGGAAACTGGCTGACTACGTATCAGGAGGTAGGAAAGTAATGACGCTTTCTAAATCTGATTTTGATTTGATTAAAGCAGCTCTTGCTGAAGATCTCGCTGGCGGCGAAGATATAACTTCCGTTGCCACCATTGATGCAAAAGCAACTGCTAAAGCTGATTTCACCGCACGCAAGAGCGGAGTAATCGCCGGAATAGAAGTTGCCGAAGCGGTTTTACGTGAAGTTGGGCTTACCGAAATTAAGCGAGTAAAGAACGATGGCGACCAAGTAAACGCCAGAGATATTTTGCTCAGCGTCTCTGGAAATACTCGGGCAATTTTATTGGCCGAGCGCACCGCACTTAACTTCTTTAGCCAATTAAGCGGGGTAGCAACGCTAACTAACGCCTGGGTGAAAGAAGTTGCTGGTACTAAATGCCAGGTTCGCGATACCCGTAAAACAACTCCAGGTATGCGAGTGCTTGAAAAATACGCAGTACGAATGGGAGGCGGTACCAACCACCGCATGAACTTAAGTGATGCCGCGCTGATTAAAGATAATCACATTGCCGCTGCTGGTGGCGTTGTAGAAGCCTTTGCCAAAGTGCGCGCTTCATACCCAAATTCAGAGATTGAAATCGAAGTGGATACGCTCGATCAATTGCGCGAAGTTTTGTCGCAGAAGCCCGACCTTGTTCTGCTCGACAATATGAGCCCGGCACAATGCGCTGAAGCAGTTTCAATTGTTAATGGCGTCTGCAAACTTGAAGCATCAGGTGGAATTTCATTAGAGAACGCTCGTGCCTATGCCGAAAGCGGCGTTGATTACATCGCTATAGGAGCCCTTACACATTCAGCGCCAGTATTTGATATCGGTCTAGATCTGAGAGCGGAGTAGTTATGTTGTTAACAGTTGATGTCGGAAATACCAATACGGTCCTAGGAATCTTCGATGGCGAAGAACTTGTGCGCTCTTGGCGCGTAAAGACCGACCCACGTACAACCGCTGATGAATTGTGGTTGCAGTTCAATGCGCTAGTTGCAGATTACGAAGTAACTGGACTTTCAATCTGTTCAACAGTTCCAGCAACTTTGCGAGAACTACGCACCATGATCGCCTCTTACTTTTCAAAGATTCCAACAACTATTGTTGAACCTGGCACCAAGACCGGCGTTCCTTTATTAGTTGATAATCCAAAGGAAATTGGCGCAGACCGCATTGTTAATACTCTGGCTGCACATGTTTTGTATGGCGGCCCTGCGATCGTGGTTGATTTCGGAACTTCAACAAACCTCGATGTGGTTTCACCAAAAGGCGAATTTCTTGGTGGCGCACTTGCACCAGGAATTGAAATTTCAGTCGATGCACTTGCTGCGCGCGCAGCTCAATTGCGAAAAGTTGAGTTGATTCGCCCAAAGAGCGTTATCGGAAAGAACACCGTCGAAGCGTTGCAATCAGGAACGATCTTTGGATTTGCTGGCCAAGTAGATGGTTTGGTCGATCGCATCACCGCAGAATTAGCGCAGAGTTATGACCAAGCACCAACCGTTATTGCAACCGGTGGCCTAGCCCCACTAATTATTGGCGTTGCTGAAACTATTGATGAGCATGAGCCTGATCTCACGCTAATTGGCCTGCGCCTGATCCACGAGCGAAATATCTAATAGGTAGACTCTCGTCATTATGAGCAACGAACCACAAGCGCCAATCGAAGACGATCTGCCAGAACAACTGCGCATCCGTCGCGAAAAGCGCGCTGGCTTAATCGAACGTGGCGTTGAGCCTTACCCGGTTGCAGTTGCTCGCACATCTTCACTGGCTGATATCCGCGCCAAGTACGCAGATCTCGAAACAGATAAAACAACTGGCGATATTCAAAGCCTTACCGGTCGCGTAATTTTCAAGCGCGACACCGGCAAGCTCTGTTTCGCAACTCTGCGCGAAGGCGATGGCACCGAACTTCAAGCGATGCTCTCGCTAGATAAAGTCGGTCAAGAAGTTTTAGATTCCTGGAAGAGCGACATCGATCTTGGAGATATCGTCAGCGTTACTGGCGAGATTATTACTTCCAAGCGTGGCGAACTTTCTATCTTGGCAAACTCATATGCAATGGCGGCAAAATCACTTCGCCCGTTGCCTAATGATCACAAGCCAATGTCTGAGGAAACGCGTGTGCGCATGCGTTATGTAGACCTCATCGTTCGCGAAGAAGCGCGCACCAATGCACGTCTTCGCCCAGCAGTAATGCGTTCACTGCGCGAGACTTTCCATAACGAGAACTTCATTGAAGTTGAAACTCCAATGCTGCAGGTAATGCACGGTGGCGCAGCAGCCCGTCCCTTTAAATCTTTCTCAAATGCTTACGATATGGATCTCTTCCTGCGTATTGCGCCAGAACTTTTCCTAAAGCGTTGCGTTGTAGGCGGCATCGAGCGCGTATTTGAAATCAACCGTAACTTCCGCAATGAAGGCGCTGATTCATCACACTCACCAGAGTTTGCGATGATCGAGAGCTATCAGGCATATGGCGACTGGCGTTCAATCGCAGATTTAACTCGTTCGCTTGTTCAGAACGCTGCGATGGCTATTGCTGGTTCGCACACTGTGACTCATCATGATGGTCGCCAAGCAGACCTCGGCGGAAAGTGGAAAGAGATTTCACTCTATGACGCTATTTCACAGGGCGTTGGCGAGACCGTTACAGCACTTACTCCAATCGATGATCTAAAGAAGATTGCAACCAAGCTCGGCATGAAGATTGATCCAAAGTGGATCACAGGCAAGCTAGCCGAAGAGATCTTTGAACATGTGGCAAAAGATCAGTTAATTGAGCCTACTTTTGTTATGGGATTCCCAGTTGATACTTCACCACTTGTTCGCGCACATCGCGAAATTCCAGGCGTCGCCGAAAAATGGGATCTCTACGTTGATGGCTTTGAACTTGCAACTGGTTATTCCGAGTTAATTGATCCAGTTATCCAGCGCGAGCGTTTAGTTGAACAAGCAACGCTCGGTGCCAAGGGTGATTTAGAAGCGATGCAAGTTGATGAAGATTTCTTGCGCGCTATGGAGTTTGC
>Ga0208596_1000164_pt1 | contig 21776 bp, 19 predicted proteins | sample LakMenEpi12Jul11_FD_150686 | JGI IMG/M metagenome (GOLD analysis project Ga0208596, IMG submission 150686) | Freshwater microbial communities from Lake Mendota, WI - 12JUL2011 deep hole epilimnion (SPAdes) | ecosystem: Environmental > Aquatic > Freshwater > Lake > Epilimnion/Euphotic zone ...
TGACGATGATGATGATGATGATCTTTGGGGCCCCAGTACTCCAACTCCTCGCAAATAAAGAAGGCAGCTGGCCTCGTGTTGGGCTTTAGTCCCTCAAGCCGTTTGCAGTCTCGTAAATCTCGTAATCCCATAGTGAAATATCGTCGAGAAAAATCGGTTCAAAGCCTTTAGCTTCTAGCGCGCTGGCGATGTGTGTGCGGTGTTCTGTTGCATGGTGAATTGCCTGTGAAAGAACTGTTGAACGCAATCTCTGGATTTTGCCGCCGTCATTTTTAAGATCTAGCCAGACATCATCGAGGTCGGCTGCACCAATCAATTGTGCATCGACGATTGCTGCTTGTTTTGCAAGTCGTGCAAGATCGCTAATACTTTCAATATCTGCGATACATGGATCTCCTGGCTGTGTAAGCGCTGGTTTGCCAGTTATTTCGTATGCGTAATGATCTGCTGAATCAACGATGTGGTGTGCAATCTCTGCAACAAACCACTCAGGGTTGGTTGCATACGCTTTCAAACTCTCTTCAGGCAGAGTCTGAAGGTGCTTGATTGTCTCTTGATTTGCCCAAGCCATATGGCGAAGTAAACGTGCAACTGTGATTGACATAGCGTGGAGGCTAGCCGATTAGTTGGGACTTTCCAAGAATTAATGCCTTGGAGCTACTAACGACAGAGGTGCTGCAGTTGATCAAGATAAGCCCGCTGGCTTTACCAAGGAACGATCTGGTGATCTTCCCAAAGTACGCCCGTGGTTCGTTCAATTTCATTCTCACTCTGATGGTTAAAGGGTCTATCCAGTAACCAGAGCGCGGTCTCTGCACCTTCTTCTGCGCTGCGAAGTGCATCCGGTCCACCCATATCTGTACGTGAATGGTTAGGACAGATTGCATCAACGAGTAGCCCTCGTGCGCCCATTCCGGTTTCATGTGCAAGATTTCGCACCAGTGCATTCACGCCAGCTTTACTAATTCGATATGGTGCAAGACCACCTGCATTTCCTGGCCCCGACATTCTTCCAAGACATGCAGAGAAAACAACAACGCGACCCACTCTGGCTTCTGCCATCGGTGGAACGAGTTCGTTGACGACCATAAATGTTGAATCGAGATTGACTGCAAGCACTCGGCGCCACTCTGCATCAGTTGTACGCAAAGTCTTTGACATCTTCTCGCTCATCACAGCATGTGCGATGACAAGTGCTGATGGCGTAGTAAATGCGCTTTTAACTTCTGCAAGTTGTTGGCGAGCGCGATCTAGCGCGGCTGGAGTTGTTACCTCGAAATCAATCGCAAAGGTCGCCACTGTAGATTGTGGAAATTCTGCAACCAACTTTTCACGGGCTTGCACCAAACCTTGCGGATCTCTTGCGATGAGAGCGAGCTGGTATCCCTGGGCTGCCAATCCACGAGCTACTTCAAAACCGAGGCCTCTACTTCCACCTGTGATAATGGCCGTTGATCCAGCGGGAACGGGGCTCGAAGATTGAGTGCTCATGCGAGAACTCTCCCAATGGCGGCAAATTTCCGCACTCTGAAATTTTGGGGCGTGGCAGCCAACGGTTATGGCGGCCACGGGCACGGGATTGGGCGCAAAGTGTGCGCTATCTCGCCCCCTCGTGGATTTATTGCCTCGGCTCGAGCCGATAGTCTTAGGCGTAGGACGAACCGTTTTCACTTATGTATAAGGAGCGCGCCAGTGTCGGCTACGCAACCAGGTCAAGACTTCGGAGCAAATGATTGGCTCGTTGAAGAGATGTACGAGCGCTACCAGAGCGATCCATCTTCTGTCACAGCCGAGTGGATTGAATTCTTTAAAACATACTCACCAACAACACCAGGTGCCGCAGCTGCAGCAACCACAGCACCTGCAACTGCCGCTGGTGCACCAAAGGGTGGAACTCCACCGGTTCCAAAGTCTGCACAAGCACAAAGTTCTGCACCTATCAGTACACCTGCACAGCCAGTAGCCCCAGTTGTCGCACAACCAGTTGCTCAATCTGCACCAGCAGTTGTCGCTCCACCAGCAGTTGTCGCTCAACCTGTTGTGACTCAACAACCAGCAACACAACAAGTTGTAACTACTCCAGTTGCTGCAGCAGCTTCAAATCCAACTCCGGCACAAGCTGTTGTTAAGCCAGCACCAGTTTTAACAACACCAGGCGAAGCAACCGTTGAGCCACTTCGCGGAGTCGCAGGTCGCGTTGTTGCAAGTATGGAAGCATCACTAAGCGTTCCCACTGCAACATCTGTTCGTGCAATTCCAGCAAAGCTGATGATTGATAACCGCACCGTAATTAACAATCACTTGAAGCGCGGCCGCGGTGGCAAGGTTTCCTTTACTCACATCATCGCCTACGCAATGATCAAAGCGTTGCGCCAGATGCCAGAGATGAACGCATTCTTTACAGAAGTAGATGGAAAACCAGCAATTGGTCGTCCAACACATATCAACCTCGGAATCGCGATTGACCTTGCGAAGCCAGATGGTTCACGTCAGTTGCTTGTTCCATCTATTAAGGGTTGTGAGGCTCTTGATTTCGGACAGTTCTGGGCTTCATACGAATCAACCGTTGCCAAGGCACGCAGTGGCACACTCACAGTAGAAGATTTCGCAGGAACAACGGTCTCGCTCACGAATCCAGGAACAATCGGAACCGTTCACTCAGTTCCACGCCTGGTTCAAGGCCAGGGCTTGATTATTGGCGTTGGCGCGATGGATTATCCAGCAGAGTTCCAGGGCGCAAGCGAGGAAACAATTGCTCGTAACGCAATTAGCAAAGTTATTACGCTGACAAGTACTTACGATCACCGCATCATTCAAGGTGCGACTTCAGGTGATTTCCTTCGCCGCCTGCACGAACTTCTTCTTGGTGCAGATCATTTCTACGATGAAATCTTCACCGCACTTCGGATTCCATATGAACCAATTCGTTGGGCTGTTGACTTTGATTTCTCTCGCGATGAAGAGATCAATAAGACCGCTCGCGTACAGCAGCTGATTCACGCTTATCGTACATATGGTCACTTGATGGCAGATGTTGATCCGCTTGAATATTTGCAGCGCTCACACCCAGACCTTGATGTAGTTACCCATGGATTAACACTCTGGGATCTTGATCGCGAATTCGCAACAGGTGGATTCGGTGGCAAGAAGTTTATGAAGCTACGCACCATCCTTGGAATCCTGCGCGACTCATATTGCCGTTCAATCGGAATTGAGTATATGTACATCTCTGATCCGGCAGAACGTAAGTGGATTCAAGAGCATGTTGAAATCGGTTTTACAAAGCCAGATCGCGATGAACAACTGCGTATCCTGCGTAAGCTCAATAGCGCCGAAGCATTTGAATCGTTCTTGCAGACTAAGTTCGTTGGCCAGAAGCGTTTCTCACTCGAAGGTGGCGAATCTGTTATTCCTTTGACCGATGCAATTATTTCAGCGGCGGCAGAACGTGGACTTGATGAAGTCTGTATCGGAATGCCACACCGTGGACGTTTGAATATGTTGGCAAATATTGCTGGCAAGTCACACGGCCAGATCTTCCAAGAGTTCCAAGGCCACTACGCCGAAAACGAAGTTCACGGTTCAGGCGATGTGAAGTATCACCTCGGTACTGAAGGAGTCTTCACGGCAGAATCTGGTGCGACAACAAAGATTTATCTTGCTGCAAATCCATCACACTTAGAGGCTGTAAACCCTGTTCTTGAAGGCATTGTTCGAGCTAAGCAGGATCGCCTCAATATCAAGAATGCATTCTCAGTGCTACCAATCCTTCTCCATGGAGATGCATCCTTTGCCGGACAAGGTGTTAATGCTGAAGTTCTTCAGCTCTCGCAACTCAATGGATATCGCACAGGTGGAACTATCCATATTGTCATCAACAACCAAGTTGGATTTACAACCTCGCCGCACGCTTCACGTACCTCCCGTTACTCAACAGATATGGCCAAGATTGTTTCAGCGCCGGTATTCCATGTGAACGGTGATGATCCAGAAGCATGCGTTCGCGTAGCGCGCATTGCTTTCGAATATCGCCAGGCTTTCCATAATGATGTTGTGATCGACATGGTTTGTTACCGTCGTCGTGGTCATAATGAGGGCGATGAGCCAAGCTTCACACAACCAATGATGTACAAACTCATTGATGCAAAGCGCTCAACTCGTACCCTGTACACAGAAGCGCTCGTTGGCCGTGGCGATATCACGCCACAAGAGGCAGAAGAGATCGCAACCGATTACCAGAACCAACTTGAGGCTGTCTTTGCATCTGTAAATAATCACGAGCCAGAGCATGATGAGAATTTCAAGATTCCTGTCGCAGTAGCTGCCGAGGCAGTCGCTTCTGCAATCACAGAAGCTGAAGCGCGCGAGATCGCGGCAACACAGATTGCAGTTCCTGAAGGATTTAGCGTTCATCCAAAGCTACTTCCACAATTGCAAAAGCGTGTTGAGATGCTCAATGATGGAACTATCGATTGGTCAATGGGCGAACTTCTTGCATTTGGTTCATTGCTTAAGGCAGGCCACCCAATCCGTGTAGCTGGACAAGATTCGCGTCGCGGAACATTTAGCAATCGTCACGCAGTTGTCATTGATAAAGAGAACGGCCAAGAGTGGACGCCACTTCGCTCATTGATAACAGATGAGAATCAATTCTTTGTTGTTGACTCACTTCTCTCTGAATATGCAGCGATGGGCTTTGAGTATGGGTACTCAGTCGTTCGCCCAGAAGCTCTAGTGATGTGGGAAGGCCAATTTGGTGACTTCGCCAATGGTGCCCAGACCATCATTGATGAGTTTGTATCTTCGGCGCTGCAAAAGTGGGGCGAGCGTTCTTCAGTTGTTCTACTTCTTCCGCATGGTTATGAAGGACAAGGACCGGATCACTCATCCGCACGCATCGAGCGTTTCCTTCAACTTTGTGCTGAACAGAATATGACTGTGGCGCAACCATCTAGCCCCGCATCGTATTTCCACTTATTGCGCTGGCATATGGCCAACCCAACTCGACGCCCAATGGTTGTCTTTACTCCGAAGTCGATGCTTCGCCTCAAAGCAGCTGCATCTTCGCTTGGTGAGTTCACTTCTGGAACATTCCGCCCAGTGATTGCAGATGAGAAAGTGCAGAACGCGACTCGTCTCATCTTCTGTTCTGGAAAGGTTTATCACGACCTCGTTGCAGAGCGTGATCGACTTGGAGAGCACACCACTGCAATTGCACGTGTAGAACTTCTCTACCCACTCCCAATTGACAAGATGCAAGAAGTTGCCGCCGCGCATCCAAATGCAAATCTCTTGTGGGTACAAGATGAACCTGCCAACCAAGGTCCTTGGTCATATATCGCGATGCGTACTTCAGAGGCTCACGGTGGACATGGATTTGGTTCTCGTACACTTCGTCGAATTTCACGTCGTGCAACGGCATCTCCTGCAACCGGTAACCACCACTTGCATGAGGAAGAAGCTAAAGCGTTGATGTATGAGGCATTCACGCGCTAACTTGCAGACTGACTCGCAGTGTGACTTGTTAATCGCGAGTTTTTCAGAACGCTTTACTACTCGTCGCGCTTTGCTTTCTTAACTCTGAAGAGGTGCTTTGCTTTCACCGAATGAGGTGGAAGCCATCCCCACGTTGTCGAATCAGTGCCCTTGGGATTTTCGCTCTTGCACCAGATTCCTTCGGCGGCAATCTGGACAATCCGTTTAATGTAGAAGACGCCGGGTTGTTCATCGCGTTCGAGAATCACGATGTCGTTTACTTTTAGTGCCGAAGCCTTGGCCCCTTTACGCGAAAACCAGCGCACGTATAGGACATCGCCTGGGATTAACACTGGGGCCATAGAGAGGCCATCTACCTTCACGGTGCTAAAAAGTCTCACGCGCGGTAGTCTGCCACACATGAAAAACATTTTTAAGCCCACAATTACCGTCTACGCACACTGCGATCTTCCATGCGGCGTCTATGACCCAGCTCAGGCACGCATCGAAGCTCTCTCTGTAAAGGCTTGCATGGAAAAGTATGCAGCTAACACAGACCCTGATTTCCGTTCACGCTCTGTAGCAATCAAAGAAGAGCGTTCACATGCAGTCAAAGAGCACCTTTGGGTTCTCTGGACTGACTATTTCAAGGCTCCACACTTTGAGGCATACCCACAGTTGCACTCACTCTTTAACGAGGCGACAAAGCTTGCAGGCGCTGCAGGTACAAAGGGAACTCAGGATGTAGCTGTTGCGGATTCATTGATCGCAAAGATCGATGAAATTGCAGAAATTTTCTGGGCGACAAAGAAGTAAATCTGATTTATCTCGGTAATGCGTTCTCTGTACTAGTTGAAAACGTAAGAGATTAATCAGTTAATTTATTAGAGATTGAGCGGCGGTGCGTGCGAGGTAAGAAACTCGCTCCACCGCCTTTCTCTTTATTAAACCCTGTGCGATGTGACGTTCGCCGTCATAGAGATCACAGAGAAAGTGAAGTTCTCGCCCATCTACTCCAATACAGCGAGCGGTGCAACGAACTTCAGCCCCAATTCCAACTGAATCAATCATTGTGAGTTCGAAATTTTCAACAACAGTTGTTTCGCCTGGTTCTAAATAATCAATGAGTGCTGCAGCAGTTGCGCTCTCCATGGAATGCATAATGTGAGAGCTGGCCAAAATTGGTAAATCTGAAACTCCCATTGCTACACACGTATCACCTGGACGCACCACCATCGTGGAAAGCCCTACTGCACCAATGACTTCTTCAGCCGGTTTCATTAAATCTTTCCTCCGGGCAATCCATCATCAAAGTTAATGTGTTGAACTCGCGTCTCTTCAATTTGAACTTCACGATGTTCTACGTTGCCAAATTCATCGATTTCAATCGAGATCTCTGTCATCGAAAATGTGGTGACCACCTCGGTTGTAGAGCTGGCACCAATAATTTGGTTATGGATGCTTTCATAGAGACTTTCTGGCGCTTTCTCTACACATGCCCTGCGTAAGGCATCGACTAAGAAGGTGTGAGTTAAGCGTTCATGGTCAAGCTGGCGAGAACAGTTAGGGCAGAGATCGATGTGGTTTCGAACTTCATTTGGACGTTCAATTTGTTCGATGGCATCTTCCATAATGAAAACAATCGATGCGAGGACCTCAGGACATCCAATTCGTTCTGCGCCGAAGAGACTCATGAGTTCTCCTCCTTTGCATCGGTGGTGTAACCAAGTTCGCGTGCATAGTCGGCCAATTTCTCACGTAGCAATTTACGCCCACGATGAAGACGTGACATCACAGTTCCCGCCGGAATGCCAACAATTTCGGCAATCTCTTTATAGGAAAATCCTTCTACATCTGCAAGGTAGACGGCCATTCGAAATTCTTCTGGAAGTTCTTGTAGAGCATTTTTGATATCACTATCTGGAAGATTTTCTAGCGCCTCAACTTCAGCCGACTTTCCAAGATCACTTGTATGGCTCTGCGCCTGATCGATTTGCCAATCTTCTAACTCATTGCTTGCAATAAGCGGCTGACGCTGCTTTTTGCGATATGAATTGATGAATGTTGTTGTGAGAACGCGATAGAGCCAGGCGCGAAGGTTCGTACCTTCTTCAAACTGGTGGAATGACGTAAAGGCTTTGATGTAGGTATCTTGAACGAGATCGCGCGCATCTTCTGGATTGCGGGTGTATCGAAGTGCTGCTGCATAGAGCTGGTCCATGAACACAAGAGCATCGCGCTCAAACCGAATGGTGCGATCGGAAGCGCTCTCTAGGACAAGATCTTTTGATGTCATCGCTTCTAGGCTATCTCACCTTGCTGAGAAATGCCTGACAACAACTGGTGAGGTTAGAAGAGAAGTCACACGGGTGCTAGAAAAAATCACGCAGGTATTAGAACAAAGTGGTGGGTTCACCCAATTCAATGGGCGTAATCAGATCTTGCCCATTATTTGCGACAAGGTTTACGCGCGATGAAACGGGATGAGCAATTAGACCGTAATCCGGTCTATCGACGCGCAACAACTCAAGGGCTGCTTCAGCCTCTCGCATTGTCGGATCAAGCCAACTATCCCAACGATCCTCCGGCAACATCACCGGCATTCGACTATGGATTGTTGCAAGATCGCCAACGGCTTCACGAGTAATGATCGAAGCACTCTCAATAAGTTCTCCGGTAGGACCAATCCAACGACTCCATATTCCAGCGACGGCAAACGCTCGTGTTGAAACTTGTGGATCAGGGCTGATATAGAAAGGTTGTTTAGGCGGATATTTTCCAAGTGCTGTTGCCCATTCGTAGTATCCGTTCACCGGAATAATGCAACGTGTTCGGCGAAAGGCATCACGAAATGTTGGCTTCTCGTGGATGGATTCGCTACGTGCATTGATGGCATGTGACTGAGATGCTCGCGCAGCTGCGTGATCGCTCATCCATGGAGCAATTAACCCCCACGATGCGGTAGCAAGTGATCGCTGACCGCGAATAATGTAAATCTCATTTGTTGGTGCGATATTCCAATTCATCGGAAGTGAATGGTCGGTCTCATTTGATTCAAGATCAAAGGCAGAGAAAATGTCATCTGCACCTTGCGTTCTCGCATATCTTCCGCACACGCCCGTAAGTCTACGGCGGGTAGACTATGAAGATGGAATCAACGTCAACGGCGTCAGCAACGACAACGTCGTCAGCAGCATCAGCAGCGACAGCGCTCTGGCCTGCGATCTTTCGCGGCCGTGTGTCTGTTGATCTTCTCGTTGAAATTCCGGGCTCAAAATCAGTAACAAACCGCGCACTCATCCTTGCAGCGCAGGCAAAGAGCCCATCAACTATTCGTAAGCCGCTTATCTCTCGAGATAGCCAATTAATGGTCGCGGGCCTGCAAGCTCTCGGTGTAAAAATTGATGAGACTAGTGATGGAAGTTGGATCGTTAACCCAGCACCGCTAAAGGGCCCCGCAACAATCGATGTAGGTAACGCCGGAACAGTGATGCGCTTTCTTCCGCCACTTGCCGCCCTTACACAAGGTGAAGTTTCCTTCGATGGGGATCCACGTTCTTATGAACGTCCACTCGGACCCGTTATTTGCGCACTAGAAGAGCTTGGAATCACTATCGATCACGGCGGACGCTATAGCTTGCCGATGACCATCAGCGGTGCGGGTGCAATTCCTGGTGGAGAGATAACCATCGATGCAAGCAAATCAAGTCAATTCTTATCAGCGCTTTTACTTATTGGTCCAAGCATGGTCAATGGAATTACCGTTACACATCAAGGTGGCGAGCTTCCATCGATGCCACATATTGATATGACAGTTGCGATGTTGCGCGACTTCGGTGCAACTGTGACCGTAGATCGCGCTGCACAAAAGTGGAGCGTTGCTCCTGGAGACCTGCGCGGTGTTGATCTTGTCATCGAACCTGATCTTTCCAATGCTGCACCATTTTTATCTCTCGCCATGGTCTGTGGTGGAAGTGTGACGATTGCGGATTGGCCACGCCAAACTACTCAGCCAGGCGATCAGTTGCGCGAGATTCTTACTCGCATGGGTGCAACAGTTGAATTTGTTGATGCTGGTCTGCGCTTAACTGGCGGGAAATCAATTCATGGAATTGATATCGATCTTCACGATGTTGGTGAACTAACTCCATCTATTGCAGCCCTTACCGCTCTTGCAGATTCACCATCGCATCTGCGCGGGATAGCGCATCTTCGCTTGCACGAGACGGATCGATTAGCTGCACTCACGCGTGAAATCAACGGCTTAGGTGGAAGTGTTACTGAAGAAGAGAGCGTTCTGCATATAGATCCAACTAAGGGCGAACTTCACGGTGGAACTTTCCATACTTATGAAGATCATCGCTTAGCAACGGCTGGTGCTGTGATTGGTTTAGTTGTCAGCGATGTACTTGTAGAAAACATTGCGACTACTCGCAAAACACTCCCCGACTTTCCTGGACTCTGGTCGAGCCTTCTTCAATGAGTAAATATTCATACGATGAATCCGATGTGCGCATCCGCCCATCGCGGAGCACGCGTCCTCGCAGTAAAGATCGCCCTTCACATGACGGAGCCATTTTTGCACTCGTAACAACTGTTGATCGTGGTCGAACAACCTGCATTACTGATGAGGCCGTCATTGTTACTGCGATGAAAGCTCGAGAACTCGGGCCGAAGTCGGTAGTTGTTGGAGATCGCGTCAAACTAGTTGGGGATGTGAGCGGAACCGAAGGAACTTTGGCACGCATTGTCGCTGTCGAGCCACGTCGTAATTCTCTAAGTCGCACAGTCGATGATGCTGCACAGGTAGAACGCACCATCGTTGCGAATATCGATCAGTTGGTAATTGTTGCAGCTGTAACAAATCCCGAACCACGCAGAGGTTTGATTGATCGCTTCTTAGTCTGTGCCTTTCACGAGAACATCAAGCCATATCTCTTGATGACAAAAACTGATTTAGCGCCTCTTCCAGATTTTGTTGAGGAGTATCGCAAACTTGGTGTTGAGATTCTCACCTCATCATCAAAGGCAGAATCACATGATGAGGATTTAGAGCGAGTGCGAAAAGTACTTCTTGGTAAGACTTCTGTTCTTGTTGGACATTCAGGTGTAGGTAAATCAACCCTCATTAACGCACTTGTCCCCCATGCAGGTCGTATTACCGGTGTTGTAAATGTGGTTACCGGACGTGGCCGACACACCTCATCGAGTGCCATCGCATTTCCGCTGGCATCTTCTCTCGAAGGTGATGAAGGATGGATTATTGATACTCCTGGTATCCGTGCATTTGGATTGGCACACCTTGATTCCAATCGCATCATCGCCGCATTTGCCGATATCGCAGAAGTGACAGAGGGTTGTTTATCTAATTGCAGCCACTACGAACCTTCATGTCGTCTCAATGACTGGGTTCAACCTGGCGGTGTTATCGATGAGGAGCGACTTACACGCGTGACGAGTCTGAGATCACTGCTGGAGCTAAAGGATAAGAACCCTGCGCTCGGCGAGTAAACGCCTGTAAAAGATAGACTCCACCTATGTCGTCTAAGCCCAGCGCAGAAGTAGGCGGAGAAGTTTCTCCGTCAACATATTCAGCCGAGCTTGAATTTGCACTGACACTTGCAGATATTGCCGATGAGATTTCATTGGCACGATATCGCGCGATCGACCTTGTAGTCACAACAAAGCCAGATAACTCTCCGGTTACCGATGCAGATAAAGCTGTGGAACGCGCAATCATTGATGCGATTGCCTCACAGTATCCAACCGATGGTGTTGTCGGCGAGGAATTCGGAACTAGCGGAAGTAAAGATCGCTATTGGGTGATCGATCCAATTGATGGGACAAAGAATTTTCTCCGTGGCGTTCCAACATGGGCGACACTGATCGCACTCGTTGAAAACGATCAAGTTGTTGCAAGTGTTGTCTCATCTCCTGCCTTGTATCGCCGATGGTATGCATCCACTGGTGGTGGAGCATTTGTCGCAGAAGGTGTCACTATGGGTGCAGATGCAAGTGGTGTCAGCAGTAACGTAATCACCCGACAGCTATCGGTATCAAAAGTTTCTCACATCAAAGATGCCTCAATCGCTTATTCCGATTTTCAAGGCTGGGGCGAACGTCGTGCAAACTTTGAGAAGCTACTTGATAGCGCATGGCGCACTCGCGGTTTAGGTGATTTTTGGTCACATATGCTCGTTGCAGAAGGCGCAGTAGATGTTGCGATCGAACCATCACTTGCGCTCTGGGATATGGCAGCCCTTGATCTGATTGTTCGCGAAGCTGGCGGGAAATTCACTTCACTCGATGGAGTAGATGGACCATTTGGTCCTAATGCAATTTCCACAAACGGAGCGCTCCATGGCGCGATAGTTACCGCGCTCAACGGTAAGGGATAAAGATGAAATCAATGCCGAGCAGTTATAATAGAGAATTGTTAATCGTTCTTAACGAATTGGGGCTAATAAGTGGCTGAAGATATTTCGATCGACTCAATGCGCCACCGTGAGCCTGAAATCAAGATCAATCTCGATAAAGCAACGCTCGTTGCAACTACGTATTCAGTAACAGGAATGACTTGTTCTTCCTGTGTGGCTTCCGTTGAACGTGCCCTCAATACCGTCCCCGGAGTGCGCGCTTCTGTGAACTTTGCTAGTGAAACCGTTCATGTTCTCGCACCGGAAGAGCTGCCAACTCAGACCATCATCGCCAAGATTAAATCTGCCGGATACGGTGCAACACTTCTTGAAGATAGCCAAGGCCCGGCGTTACAGAATAGAAAATCTGCGTTGGCACTCTTTTGGGCAATCCTCTTTGCAGTTCCAGCCATCTCTATCTCAATGGTGATGGAGTGGCATATGTGGATCGATATGCAAGTCCACGAGCTTCTCGACATCGTTGGCCTGCCTCATCCGCTCTATTCACCAACTGCGTGGGTTGCTATCGGACTTACAACACCACTGATTTTCTTTGTTGCATGGCCTATTCACCGTGCCGCACTTCGTAACATCACACATCCAACAATGGATACCTTGATTTCAATGGGATCGATCGCAGCATTTGGTTGGTCTATCTATGCAAATTCAACTGGTGATGGGGATGTCTATACCGAAGTTGCAGCCGGTGTACTCCTCTTTGTAATCCTTGGTCGCTATCTTGAATCACGTGCCAAGCACCGTGCAAGTAGCGCGCTTACATCACTTCTCTCACTGAGTGCAAAAGAAGTGACCGTTCTTCGTAATGGGCTCGAAGTGTTGATTCCGATTGAACATCTTGTTATTGGTGATGAGTTCGTTGTTAAGCCAGGGGCGCGAATTCCAACAGATGGCATCGTTATTTCAGGCAATTCTTCCGTTGATAACTCCATGCTGACGGGTGAATCAATCCCTGTTGATGTATCGCCAGGTTCATCTGTAATCGGTGCAGCGATGAATAACAACGGTCGCATTATTGTGCGTGCAACGCGTATCGGAAGCGATACCGAGCTTGCTCGAATTACTGCGATGGTCGTTGAAGCACAGAGTGCAAAAGCCCCAATTCAACGTTTAGCTGATCGAATTTCTGCCGTTTTTGTACCTGTCGTTACTCTCATTGCAATCGGTACATTTTTTCTCTGGTACTACTACCTCGATGCAGTGATCAACGGTGGCGATGGCCGTTCACTTTCAACCTCTATCTCAGTAGCCATCACCGTTCTTGTGATCGCCTGCCCTTGTGCACTCGGCCTAGCAACTCCAGTTGCACTCGTTGTTGCATCAGGTCGCGGTGCATCTCGTGGAATTGTTCTCCGTAAGCCACACGTCCTAGAACTTGCCAAGGAAGTCGACGTTGCAGTTCTCGATAAGACGGGCACGCTCACAACAGGTGTTATGAAGGTCAACAACGTATTGATTCCAACGAGTGCCCAGAAGGCACTTGGATCCCAGATCGCGGGCTCAATTAACGAGCGAATGATTCTTTCAACCGCGCTGACTTTAGAGAGTGCAAACGATCATCCAATTGCAAAGGCAATCTCTTCTTATGCAATTTCACGTGGGGCAACGCTTGCCTCGCTTACAGATTTCACACAAACACCTGGCTCTGGAGTTGGTGGCCGCATCAAGGTTAGCGATTTCTCACCTGTCGTACTTATCGGAACTCCTGAAGCAATTGCGCATAGCGCTGTTCCATTTGATGAGCAGATCGTTGCTGGAATTGAACAAGCACGTTTCCGTGGTGAGAGCGTCTCAGTTCTTGCGTGGGATGGCGTTGCACTCGCGCTCTTTACCACTTCCGATGAAGTAAAAGATGATGCAGCAGAGACAATTACTGCGCTTATCAATCGTGGAATTACACCGTGGCTTGTCACTGGAGATAATAAGGAGAGCGCTAACCACATCGCATCCCTTGTTGGAATTCCTGCCAGCAATGTAATCGCTCACACCCTGCCTCAAGAAAAGCTGAAAGTTGTCGAGGATTTCAAAGTGCAAGGCAACACAGTCTTGATGATTGGTGATGGCATCAATGATGCCGCAGCACTTGCAGCCGCAGATCTGAGCATTGCAATGGGAACCGGAACTGATTCAGCAATCGGAAGCGCCGATATCACTTTGATGCGCCCAGGCCTTATGAGTGTAGTTGGTGCACTGAAATTAGCTACACGCACACTTCGCACGATCAAGGTCAACCTCGGATGGGCTTTTGCCTACAACGTCATCGGCATTCCGATTGCAATTGCCGGCGCACTGACACCTATGTATGCAGCGGCCGCAATGGCAGCAAGTTCACTCGTTGTAGTAACGAACTCGCTTCGTATTCGCTAATTAGTTCTCTCGAAACGTCACTCCTCGCGATGCGTCACTCCGCATACGCTGACCAGCTCGAGCGATACGTCACTCCGCATACGCTGACCATCTCGAGCGATACGTCCACTTTACGAAAGTTGATTAGCCCTTAAGGCTAAATGTTGGATACTCATCTGTGACGAGTAACCAGGCATAACCTTGTACGCGGTTCCAATATGAAAGTGTGCCAAGAACAATCTCTGCAGCCCACTCTGGATACTTTCCGGTCAAGGAAGTAATTGCCCATGCAAGAACGGTTGCGATGATTGTGAGTACGAGATAGAAGAGTCCGACGATGTAGAGCGGAATTGCTAAGAACCACTTAACAAGTGGGAGTCCGCGGTTGAGCTTTGCTCCACCTTCAACATCTGGGAAGAGTACGGCTACACGAGGGTTACGTTCGATTGATGGGTAATCATCATGGAGAAGAAAGAGATAGGCATAAAGTCGAGTCTCAAGTTCGACAACTGCGTGGTTGAAGCTCAGGACATAGCTTGGGTAAACGCCACGGAAGAGTATTGCCAGAAATGTTGGCAGAACGAGAAATCCTGTCGCCCCTACAGCCATCGCTGAGTCATCCGAAAAGGCGTTTGGAGTGAAGCTAGTTACAAATATCAGGACAGGCATAACAATTATTCCGCGCCAGAATACGGTCGCGCGATTGCGATTGTCGAGATCGATCGCGATTGTTGTGGTTACTTGATTACTCACATCTGCTCCTTGTGAACATTTACTCGGCAATATGCCGATATTGATTCAAGTAATTCTTGAATCAATCTATACGTAAAAAGTGAAACGGCCCGGAAGGTTCATCGAACCTTACAGGCCATTCACGTTCTAGTAGCGGGGGCAGGATTTGAACCTACGACCTCTGGGTTATGAGCCCAGCGAGCTACCGAGCTGCTCCACCCCGCGTCGGTAGAACCATCCTAATCGCCCGCAGGTAAAGCACCAAATTGAGAAGTATTTACCTACTTCTTCTGTGCATTTGCAGCAGCATCGAGTGCTGATTTCAATCGCTTCTGTGCGCGATCGTATGCAGCGAAATCTCCCTTTGCCAATGCAGCTAATCCATCCTTATAAGCAGCGATGGCACTAGCAATTGCACTTGCAGCATCGGATGAAGATCCACCTGCATCAACATTGCCGCCACCTGCTTGTGTTCCGGAGTTTCCACCAAAGACTTGATCAAGTGCACCCTTAAGAGTGTCATCAAAACCAATTTGATCTCCGAATGAGACGAGAACTTTCTGCAGTAATGGATATGCAGCAGCATTTGAAGTTGCTCTTACATATACAGGTTGCACATAGAGCAGACCATTTCCAACTGGAAGTGTCAGCAAGTTTCCGAGAACTACATCAGAGCCACCCTGACGCAAGAGTGAGAGTGAGTTAGCAACTTCTGGCTTTGCTTCGAAGTTTGATGCCACCTGTGATGGTCCTGCCACGTTTGTACTACGTGGAAGCTGCAACACAGTCATCTTGCCGTAGTCAGGTCCATTGGTTGAGTTAACAACTGCAAAGGCTGAAAGGTTTTCACGGCCACCTCGTGGAACGAATGGAGTGGTGAGTGAGAATGCTGGCTCCTTTGATCCTGGCAACTGAAGTGTCAGATAGTAAGGAGGTTGCGCAGCAGCGTTTGCACCGAATGTTGAAGGATCACGTGGCACGCGCCAGAAATCTTGTCCTCCGTAGAAAGCATCGGATGTCTTGACGTGATACGAGCTCAAGACATCGCGCTGAACACGGAAGAGATCTTCTGGGTAGCGAACGTGATCGAGTAGCTGAGCAGACATCTTGCTCTTAGGAGTCACTGTGCCTGGGAAGGCCTTCATCCAAGTCTTTAGAACTGGATCCTTCTCATCCCACTGATACAAAGTAACTGTGCCATCGTAGGCATCAACTGTCGCCTTTACAGAGTTACGAATGTAATTCACATTTCTATTAGCTTGTGCAGTGACTGCACCTGAATTTGCAGTGAGCGCATCAGTTGTTGCAGTAGAAAGTGTTGTGGTCTGAGAATATGGGTAGCTAGCACTTGTTGTGTAGCCATCGATAATCCACTGAATGCGACCATCAACGATTGCTGGATATGGATCTCCATCAAGGGTTAACCATGGCGCAACCTTTGCAACGCGATCACGTGGATTACGTTCAAAGAGAATCTTTGAATCCTTGTTGATCAAGCTTGAGAGCAGAATGCGCTGCTCTTGATACTTGATTGCAAAGAGCAACTTATTAATTGTGCTACCGACAGGAACGCCGCCCTTACCTGAGTAAGTGACATTCTTCTGTCCGTTTGGAGAATTATCATCTGGATAATCGAATTCGACTGGGTTGTCAGTCTTTACTCCACCAATGATTGAGTAATCAGGGACGTTCTCACCGAAGTAGATGCGCGGCTCGAATTCGCCAAGGCCCTTCGTTGATGGGAGATCACCAACGGCAAATGTTGGCTTTCCATCCACATCTCGTGAGTTACCGAAAGCTGCTACGAATCCGAAACCGTGTGTATAGACAAGGTGGTCGTTAATCCAGTTACGGCTTGGGTTACCTTCGATATTAAGTTCGCGGACCGCAACGATTGTGTCGCGTGAGACGCCGTTAACATTGTAACGATCAACATCGAGGGACTCTGGGAATGTGTAATAAGGCTTGATCTGCTGGAGTTGACGGAATGTTGCTGAGAGAACATTCGGATCCATCAAACGGATATTTGCAATTGTTGCTGCATCGTTAGCGAGCTGTCCCGCATTCGTCGTTAGCGTTGCATCGTAATCCTGCATGACGACACCATCGATACCGTAGGCGGCACGAGTAGAGTCAATATTGCGCTGAATAAATGGCGCTTCTTTTGATGATTCCGATGGCTTAACAGTGAATTGCTGAATTGCTGCTGGATAGATTCCAGCGATAAGAACAGATGAAACAACAAGGAGCGCGGTACCGGCTGTTGGAAGAAGCCATGAACGACGGAAAATGTTGGCGAAGAAGAGAAGTGCACAGACAACTGCAATTGCAGACAAGATTGCCTTTGCTGGAAGAAGCGCGTTGACATCGGTAAATGTCATACCGGTGATCAAACGATTTTCCTTAAGGGCTAGGGCGTAACGGTCATACCAATAAGCAACCGCTTTCAGAAGAACGAGACATCCTAGAAGAACTGAAATCTGCACGCGTGCTGCTGTTGTGGTGCGCTCTGTTGGTGCTTGCGGGCGGATTCCACCATAGAGGTAGTGGACGCCGACTGCTGCAACAGCAGAAATGAGCACAAGTGAAATTCCCCAGCTGATGAGTGCTTGATACATCGGCAACTTAAATGCGAAGAATGAAACATCTAAACCGAATTGTGGATCTGTAACACCAAATGGCGTTGCATTTCTAAATTGAAGCCACGTTGACCAGAAGACAGCTCCTGAACTTCCACCGAAGTAGACAAGTGCTGCTGCGATTCCAAGAAATACCCAACGGCGAATCGGTTCGATCTGAGCGCGGTAACGCTCAAGATTATCTGCCTCAACTGTTAGCGGTACATATAAAGGTCTACGTCGATAGGCAATCAAGATGTTTGCGCTGACAAAGAGTGAGGTGATGAGACCAACAACTACAAAGAGTGTGATCTTGGTGGTGAGAACCGTGCTCCAGACTGATGTAAATCCAACAGATTTAAACCAGAGCCAATCGATGTAGAAGCCACTTGAACTAAATATTGCAAAGCCAAGAAGGGCGATGATACCGATGGTGATATTGAGCGGTTTGCGCAGTTGATTCATGCTCCTAAACTATCGCAACCCTTAGGACTCTTCGAATTTAGCGCCGCAACAGCCTCATCAATAGTGCCTACAGCGGCCACGGTGATGCCCTCAGGTATAGAAGAAAGTTCTGAACAGTTGGCCGCAGGGGCGAGGAAGAGATCGGCACCAGCTCGCTTTGCCGCGACAATCTTCTCTTCGATCCCACCGATTGCACCGATCGAGCCGTCTTTCTCAATTGTTCCAGTGCCAGCGATTGATCGTCCCCGAAGCAGATTTTCTTTTGTCAGCATTTCAATAATGGCCAAAGTGAAGATCATGCCTCCGCTGGGTCCACCAGTTTTCTTTACTGCGATTGAAATATCTTCCGAGGTAAGTTTTTCAAATCCACGATCTGGATATGTGCGTACGAGGTAATCGAGTGCGATGGTGCGCGCGTAATCTTGCGAGCCCTCCATCTCTGCCTTTGATTGTTTCTCTTCTTCCTCTGATGTGATTCCAGGTGGGTAGATCACACTCGTCGGCAACACAACTTGATCTGTTCGTACCCATCGATAGAGCATCTCGATTCCAGGAACATAACCACCGGGTGCAGTGATTCGAATTGTTAAGAGATAGAACTGGCCATCGACGGGATAGCTGGTGGCGTTACTCTTCTTTGGAAGAGAAACAATCTCAGGAAAGATTCCTTGCGGTGTCCCAGGTGCAATCGCTACAAATTGAAGTGGTGAGAGAAAGCCGGCCACAAAGAAGAGTGTGACAAGTGCTCTGGAAAATCGAGGAAGGCGTATACGGCTTGTGATGCCATCATTGCCATCATTGCCATCATTGCCATCATTGCGAGTGAAGCGGCTAATGCCAGAAAAACGTAACACGAGACTTACTTTTCTCGTCCTTCAGAATTCTCCGTGCTCTCATCGACGTAGGTCACGGTTTCAGCTTCTCTAAATGCGCCTTGGAATTTCTGGAATTGGTTCACTGAACGAGACGTTTCAGTCTCATATTTATCTTTAAATTGAGTCACCCAGAGGACATATCCGAGAGCGCCGATGAGTCCAGCAGCGGGAACTACCCACCAGATGAGCGCTAGGAATGCGTTGGACATCCCGCTAGCCTACTGGCTTTCTCGCACACGCACTCTTCGACAAATGGTCTGCAACCTGGGAAGAAAATGGCGAGTATTCGTGTTCTACTACTACGAGATTTAGTCAGCAGTGGAATGCACCCAGAAGCGGAGTGCATCTAAAGGTGAAGGGGGCGGTGGAGATCGATGACTCCTTTTGGATTTACACCTCCTAATGGTCCTAATGGTCCAGATGGACCTGATGATGGAAGTCGCGATGGATCAGGTGATCACAGTGGGCCAGAAGATTTCAACGAGATGCTCCGTGCGATTCAAGAACAGATGCGCGAGCAGTTTGAAAAGTTAGGCATACCTATGGAGAACATGGAGAACTTGCAATTCATGTCACCAGAAAATCTCACTGCCATGTTTTCAAACATGCCAGGGATGCCAGGATTTGGTCTTGGTCCACAAGGTGCTGCAAACGATCCGCTTCCACTTGCGACAGTTCGCGAAACTGCAAAGAAATTTGTTACAGCACATGGTGTTGCACCGCTGAGTACTCGCGATCAAAGCGTTGTGGCAAGTGCATATGAGATCGCAGAGATTTGGCTCAACGAGGCAACTACTTTTCCTTCAGCACTTTCACCCACGCACGCATCGGCAGTCAATCGCGCCGATTGGGTTGACCTGACGATTGCTGGATGGCATCGCGATATTGCACCTCTTGCACAAGGCCTCCTCGAAGCAATGACAGATCTCTTGGCTCAAGCCGGTCGCGAACAAAGTCAGGGCATGGGCGACGGCGAAGGCGAAGGGAGCCAGATTCCACTCGAGGCAATCGGTGGGTTACTGCGTACATTTATTGGATCGATGGTTGCCACTCAACTCGGACAATCAGTGGGTTCTCTTGCAGCAACTGTTACTGGAGCACACGATGCGGGCTTGCCGATTCTTGATCCCGCACGCCCAGTGTTGATTCCAGAAAACATCGCTGCCTGGGCTGCCGATCTTGAGATTCCACAATCAGAAGTCTTTATCTATCACGCACTTCGCGAGAGCGCGGTTGCACGTTTATTTGCCCATAACCCGTGGCTGGTCTCATATATTCAAAGCACGATCACCGAATACGGCCGCGGTATCCGCATCGATCTTGAGGCTATTCAACGCCAGGCAGAAGAGGCGATGAATAACTTTGATCCAAGCCAGCCACTGAATAACCAGATCAATCTCAACGTTGAGTTAAACAATGGAATCTTCTCACCGGAAGAATCACCACAACAGAAAGCAGCTCTTGAAAAGTTAGAGACTGTCCTTGCTCTGATCGATGGTTGGTCTGATGATGTTGTCTCTACTGCTGCCGGAGATCGCATTCCAAGTATTGAACAACTTCGTGAAACCCAACGACGTCGTCGCGCATCATCGACTCCGGCGCAGCAACTCTTTGCAACTCTGTTGGGACTTGAAGTCTCACCACGATTAACTCGTGAGGCGAGCGCATTTTGGAAAGCAATTCGCGAAGAGCAGTCAATAGATAAGCGCGATGGAATCTGGGCTGGAATTCTTCCGACTGCAGATGACCTACAAAATCCATCTGCCTTTATAACTTCGACAGAGATTCCTGATGATCTCTCCGGGCTTCTTTAACAACCCGAGAATCAAAGTTTTCCTGAGCTAGCCCCTTACATCTTCCCTTATAAAATCACTGACAGGAAAAGCGAAGTCCCCGGTCGCACATTAAATATCTGCCTTCCCCTTGCAGATATCAAACGGTTATCCGAGGACTTCGTAGGCAAAAAGTACGGCGAACGAGCGCGCAAATCAAATGCATATCGCATTGACACGAGTTAGTTTTTTAACTATAGAGAAATTTCTATTGCACCCGAACCTCAACACCAACTTGAGGTTTCATCGACAATGTGCGATTTACGGCAATTGCGAGGTGAGTGCGAGTACTTTTATCCCGTGAAGAATGAACTCTCGACAGATGGTGAACTCGAAGTCCAAACTCTTCCTGGAATTGATGAGGGCGAGATCATCGTGATCCGCTCCAAGCGTCGCAAACGAAACCTGTCGGCCTATCGTCAAGGTGGGCGGATCGTGATTTCGATCCCGGCCAGCATGAGTAAGGCCGATGAGCGCGCCATGGTCCCTGAGATGATCGCCAAGATCCGCAGCCAAGAAGCTGCCAAGACCCCAACCGAGAGCGTCCTCACCGAGCGGATCGATGCCCTCCTCGCCCAGTGGGCTCCTGAGATCACCCAACGTCCTGCAAGCGTGGCTTGGCGTTCCATGCGCGAGCGCTGGGGCTCCTGCACAAGCGTGGATCGCACGATTCGCATCTCAGATCGCCTCCAGCTCGCCCCTGATTACGCCTTGGATTACGTTCTCTTCCATGAGGCGATCCACCTCGCCCATAGCGACCATGGCGAGGAGTTCACCCAGATTCTGGCCCGTTTCCCCGACGGCGAGCTCGCTAGCGCCTATCTCGATGGCTATGAGGCGGCGGAAAGGGCGTTGGCAGCCCCCGTTGAGCTCAAGAAATTAGGGTAGAAAGTCGAGAAAAACTCCCCCGATTGAGCCCACTTTGAGCGTGAGCGGGAGTATCGTCAAGCCTGAACGAGTGCGCTCCTAGCGCATACGTCGATAGGAGGCAGAAAAATG
>Ga0208596_1000167_pt1 | contig 21703 bp, 18 predicted proteins | sample LakMenEpi12Jul11_FD_150686 | JGI IMG/M metagenome (GOLD analysis project Ga0208596, IMG submission 150686) | Freshwater microbial communities from Lake Mendota, WI - 12JUL2011 deep hole epilimnion (SPAdes) | ecosystem: Environmental > Aquatic > Freshwater > Lake > Epilimnion/Euphotic zone ...
AGCCGATGCCGAGGCCGGCGCCGGTCTCGACGAGCACCTCGTGGCCGGAGTGGACGAGCTCACGGACCGAGCCGGGGACGAGCCCCACGCGGTACTCGTGCACCTTGATCTCTTTGGGGACGCCGATTTTCATGGCAATGAGCATGCGCCGCCCGGCCTCGCAGAGACTTGCAGATGGCGGCTCACAAGTGGTTGAATCCGCAACATCCTGCGGCAAATAGACGGTTTCACGCATGAATCTGCCGTCCGACAAACTCGACAAGCTCGACCTGCGCATCCTCCACGAGCTGCGGCTCGAGGGCCGCATCGCCAACGCCGACCTTGCGGCGCGTGTCGGCCTGTCGGAGTCCGCTTGCCTGCGGCGCGTGCGGCGCCTCGAGGAGCAGGGCTACATCGAGCGCTATACCGCGAAGCTCTCGCTGCCCAAGCTCGGCTGGGGCATGAGCGTGATGGTGCGCATCACCCTCAAATCCCAGGCCGACCGTGAACTGCGCGCCTTCGAGCGGGCGGTGAGCGCCGTCCCCGAGATTACCGAGTGTTTCCTGACCACCGGCGAGGCGGACTACATCCTGCGGGTGCTTGCCCGCGACGCAGCCGACATCGAGCGCGTCCACAGCTCGGTGCTGACAAAGCTCCCGGGCGTCGCGCGCGTCGAGTCGAGCTTCGTGCTGCGCGAGATCGTCAGCGGCGGCGCGCCCCCGCTCGAGCGGGGGCGCTGATCGCCGCGATCTTCGGAGAGGTCGACGGTCGGGTGAAGGGCTCGATCTGCGCCGCGGTAACCTCGGAGCCTCAGCGTTTGCGGGTCGTCCGGGTGAAAGATACGGCGACGGCGCGCGGGGCGCGTCTCTTGCGGGTCTGTTTCGCGAGCACTTCCTGCCGGCGCGCTTCGAGGACATTGTCGATGTCGGGCGCTCCGCGCAGCACGGACAGGTCGTCCGCCAATGCGGCCACAGCCGCGTCCACATCGTGCGCGCGCAGCGCGCTGATGATGCGTTGGTGGTTGTGGCTCGCCTGCAGCTGGTTCGCCGCGTTCCGGGAACGTTGGGCGCCCAACGAGGCGAACACGCCCACGGCGTACACCGTGGAGGCCATGCGCAGCCAGAGATATTCGATGAGCTTCAGCAGGGGTTCGTTCCGGGCTTCGACATAGAGGCCGAAGTGGAACTGTTTGTTCAGCCGGGCGAACTCGGTGACTTCACGGGGGAAATCCAGTCGCCGCATGCGTTCGGCCATCAGCTCGAGCTCGTCCAGGCGGTGCTTCGACAGATGGTCCGCTGCTGACCGCAACGCCTGCGATTCGAGCTGCAGCCGGAGCACCATGATCTGCCGGACCTCCTCCGCCGAGATCAGGGGTACGCGCGCGGAGTGGTTCGGCAGCGCCTCGAACGCGCCCTCCGCGATCAGGCGGGTCAGCGCCTCGCGCACCGGCATGGCGCCGAGGTTCAGGCGTTCGGTGAGCGACCGGAGGGTCACAGGCTCGCCGGGCAGGAAGAGCCCGCACAGCACGGCATCCCGCAGCGTCAGATAGGCCGTCTGCTGTGCGGTCGGCGAACCATCGACGATCGGGGTCGATGGGCTGGCGACGGGGGTTCGCGGAGGGGGGCGCCGACTTTTCATACCGAAATCATGCATTTGCGCGCGGCGTCTGGGAAGTGTCGGGTGGTGGCGGCATCAGGATTTAGATGCAAATGTCCAAAAATGATTGACTTTGCACTTTATGATCGAATTATGATCGGGCCACAGGTCTACTTGAGGCGGACCCACACGCCATCACCCGTTTGTCGGAGGAAAACATCGATGAAATCGAGCCCTCGTATCATCCTCGCAGCCGCATGTAGTGCTGCCGCCATCCTCGGATCTTCCACCGCGCTTGCCGCCGAACCGGCGCTCGAAGAGGTCGTGGTCACCGCCGCGAAGCGCGAGCAGAAGATATTGGATGTGTCCGCTTCCGTATCCGCCGTGACCGGCGACAAGATCCGCGAACTCGGCGTCACCGACATCTCCAACCTCGCACGGCAGATCCCCGGTCTGCAGGTCCAGGAATATGACCTCTTCCCCGCATTCTTCATCCGCGGTGTCGGCGTGGTCACCGAGTCGAACGACCTGAACGACCAGCCGGTCGGCAATTACATCGACGAGGTCTACCTCGGTGCGCCCAGCCTCTCGCGCGGGCAGCTGTTCGACGTGGCGCGCCTCGAGGTGCTACGGGGTCCGCAGGGCACGCTCTTCGGCCGCAACACCTCCGCGGGCGTCATCCATTACGTCACGGAACGCCCCACGGCCGAGCGTGACGGCTACGCCCAGATCGGCGGCGGATCTTTCGGCGCCAAGGTCGTCGAAGCGGCGTTCGGCGGTCCGCTCAGCGAGCGTGTCCGTTACCGCCTGTCCGGCCGGTACTCGACCGACGACGGCTGGCAGAAGGACATCATCACCGGCCAACGCTTCTCGCAAGCCGACCTCACCGGTCTGCGTGCGCAGATCGACTTCGACGCGACCGAGCGGCTCGAGGTCGGCCTGAAGCTCGAATACTCCGAACAGGACAGCACCGGCCTGCGCTACGGCTTCTCCGGTCTGCGCAACCCGACCGCGCTCAACACCGCGTGTTCGCCCGAGCAGGTGAACGCGCAGCAGTGCGCCGGCACGAACGGCTTCCGCATGGATCCGCTGACGCCGGAACGCGTCGCGACGGACGATCCGCCGCTCAACGACCTCAAGTCCAAGGCCGCCACGGTGCGCGCCATCTACAAGGGCGAGGGGTTCGACTTCACCTCGATCACCGGCTGGCGCGACCTCGACCGCGGCTGGATCGCGGACGGTGACGGTACGCCGCAGGCATTCGCCGGCGGTGCAATCCGTTTCCGCACGGTGCGCTCCACCGATGCGTGGCAGTTCTCGCAGGAATTCCGCTTCAGCGGCACGACCGACGCCGCCGACTGGATCGTCGGTGCCTACTACTACACGGACAACCGCAAGTTCGTGACCGGGTTTCCGCAGGTCTTCGCGGGCAACCGCACGGACTCGGATCTCGACACGACCTCGATCGCCGGCTTCGGCCAGGTCGACTACCGCGTGGCCGAGCGATGGACCCTCGTCGGCGGACTGCGTTGGACCGACGAATCGCGCGAGATCCTGCAGGTGTTGACGCCGGCGCTGAACAACCCTGCGAACACCGTCCGCGACAACGAGAAGGTCGACGACAGCAAGGTCACCGGGCGCGTCGCGCTCGAATGGCGTCCCCGCGAAGGCCTCATGGGCTACCTGAGCTATGCGACCGGCTTCAAGAGCGGCGCCTTCGCGCAGTCGCTCAACGCCGTGCGCGGTGTCGATGCCGTCAAGCCCGAGGAGGCGACGACCGCCGAGATCGGCCTGAAGTCGCAGTTCTGGAGCGGTCGCGGCCAGTTCACGGCTGCCCTGTTCGACAGCAACTACAAGGACTTCCAGGCCACCGGCTCGGAGGTGAACCCGACCACCGGGGTGCAGTTCAACCGTCTGCGCAACGTCGGTGAGATGGACGCGCAGGGTCTCGAGTTCGAGACGGTGCTCCTGCCCGTCGAGCGGCTCCAACTCTCGCTCGGCGTGACACTGATGGACACCGAGATCAGCTCCACCCAGAACAGCGGTGAAGCCGACCCGCAGACCGGCGTCGTCTATCTCTACAACGGCAACCAGGCCTCAAGCGCCCCCAAGGAGCGGTTCACCGCCGCCGCCCGCTACATGCTGCCCGCCAGCGAGTCGCTCGGGCAGTTCGGCCTCAGCGCCAACTACAACTGGCAGAGCAAGGTGTTCCTGTCGGTCAACAACAACCGCTACAACACGCAGGATTCCTATGGCGTCCTCGACGTCACGGCGCTCTGGGAGTCGCCGTCCAAGCGGTACTACGGCCAGGCGTACGTGAACAACGCCACCGACGAGGCGGTCGCCGCGTGGCGCTTCCTCATCGGCTTCGTCGGCGTGCGTTCGACCGCGTGGGCGATGGCACCGCGAAGCTACGGCGTGCGCGTCGGCGTCAATCTCGACTGAGGATGAGCGGACATGCGTGAGGATCCGATGATGGGTGAGGGACGTTCCGATACAGGCCGGGTTCCGCCGGGCGCCTTGGTAGACCCGTGGACATACCGTGAGCCGGCGAGCCGACTGATCGGCGAAGCCTTGGTCGACCGGTTCGCCTGGGACCGTCTTGCCTATCTCGGCGACGCTTTCGGGCACCGGATGAACGGCACGCCGGGGCAGCAGCTGTCCATCGACTGGGCCCTCGCGCAGATGCGCGCCGACGGCCTGGAGAACGTGCGGCCGGAGTCTGCGAAGGTGCCGAAGTGGATCCGGGGCGCCGAGCGGGTCACGCTGCTCGATCCCTACCCGCGCGACCTCGTGATGGTGGGATACGGCAACAGCGTCGGCACGGGACCGGAAGGCATCGTCGCCGATGCCATCGTGGTGCGCAGCTTCGAGGAGCTCGAGGCGCGCCGTGCCGAGGTGCCGGGCAAGATCGTCGTGTTCAGCCCGGTGTGGCGTCAGTTCCCGCATGACGAGTCGTGGGAGAACTACCTCGCCCTGCGCCACTTCCGCATCTCCGGACACGCGCGCGCGGCCGAGTTCGGGGCGGTGGCGGTGCTGCTGCGCAGCATCTACAAGCCCCACGCACGGCAGGCCCACACCGGTTCGCTCAAGTACCAGGACGGTATCCGGCGCATCCCCTCGGCCGCGCTCGCGCCCGAAGATGCGTTGATGCTCGATCGCATCGACGCGCGCGGCGGTCGCATCCGCTTGCGTCTCGAGATGAACGCCCGTGACGAGGGCTGGGTCGACTCCGCCAACGTCGTCGGCGAGATCGTCGGGCGTGAACGCCCCGACGAGGTGATCGTCCTCGCCTGTCAGTACGATTCTTGGGACAACGGCACGAGCTCGCTCGACGACGGCTGCGGCGCGATCGTCGTGTGGGAAGCCGTGCGCCTGATGAAGAAGCTCGGTTTGCGGCCCCGTCGCACCGTGCGCACGGTCCTGTTCACCAACGAGGAGAACGGCTGCACCGGGGGGATGGCCTACCGTGACCTGCACCGCGCGCAGCTGCACAACCATGTGGCGATGCTCGAGGCCGACAGCGGCGTGCTGCCGCCGATGCATTTCCGGGCGTCGGGCACCGACGAGACGATCGCCACCGTGACCGCCATCGGCCGCCTGGTCGAGACCTTGGGCATGGGCCCGGTGGCGACTCCGGTGCGCATCGGCACAGCCGAGGACATCCATCCGAGCGTCGAGGCGGGCGACATCCCCTCGCTGACGCTGCAGGGCAACAACGAGCCGTACAGCGCTTATCACCATGCGCATTCCGACATGGTCGAGGCGGTGCCGCCGGTCGAGCTGGCGCGCGCGGTCGCGGCGGTGACGGTGATGTCCTACGTGCTCGCCGAGATGCCGCAGCGCCTGCCCCCCGGCAAAGGACAGGGCGCCCGCGGCACGTCGGACGAATGACGGAAGGGACCCTCGGTCGCTTCGCGGACCTCACGGCGTCGACACGCGCCGATTTCGAGGTCGTGCAGCGATGGGCGTTCCTCGACAACTCCTTCATCGGCCCGATGCCGCGGCCGGTCAAGGAGGCCGGGATGCGGCATCTCGCGGCGCGCGCCGCTGACGAGACCGACGTTTTCGGCCTGCTCGCCACGGTCGACCGTGTACGGACCAAGTTCGCAGGGCTGATCGGCGCCGATCCGTCCGAGATCGGCTTCCTCTACACCACCAGCGAGGCCGAGAACGTCGTCACGCGGGCGCTCGACCTGCAGCCCGGCGACAACATCGTGACCGGCGACCTCGCCTATCCGCACACCTTGGTCCTCGGCCGTCATCTCGAGCAGACGCTCGGCATCGAACTGCGCATCGCCCGGCATCGGGGCGGTCGCCTTGCGCTCGAGGACTTCCTGCCGCTGATCGACGGGCGCACGCGCCTCGTCACGGTGCCGTGGGTCTCGAACATCAACGCCCTGCGCCATCCGGTGCGCGGCCTGGCGGACGCCGCTCATGCGGTGGGTGCGCTGCTGTTGGTCGATGCCGTGCAGATCGTCGGCACCGAGCGTCTCGATGTCGTCGCCGAGGGCATCGACCTGCTTTGCACCGGTTGCTACAAGTGGCTCATGGCGGGTTTCGGTGTCGCGCCGTTCTATGTGCGCAAGGATCTGCAGGAGCGCATCGTCCCGGACCGGCAGGGCTGGCAGACGGCGCTGCGCGCGCGCGAAGCGGACGGCGGGCTCCGATATCGCAGCACCGCCGCGCGCTTCGAGTATGCGACCCCGGCCTTCGACACGTTCCCGCTCGTCGAGGCGGCCATCGATTACCTCGAGGCGGTGGGCCTCGACCGCATCCATGCGCATTCCCGGCGCTGGCTCGGCACCGCCCGCAGCGAACTGGAGTCGGCCGGCTTCACGATCTTCACCCCGCCGGGCAATGTCGCCGCCGCCCTGAGTTTCTGGGTGGGCGCGGGCGACAAGGAAGTCGATGCCGCGTTCCGTGCGGCCGGGATCCGCATCGGGTTCGCATCGGGCTCGCGCATCTCGGAGACCTACGGCGCCAACGTCCAGAGCTGCCGGGTGCGCATCTCGCCCGCGCACTACAATGACGGTGGCGACCTCGAGCGTTTCCTGCAGGTCGCGGCACGCCTGCCGCGGTATCGTCCGGAGGATTGACACCATGACGGACACAGCGTCCCTCGGAGCGGCGCGGATCGGGTCGCGGTTCATCGTCGCTTGCCTTTCGGCGCTGGGGCTCGCGTTGTCGGTCCACGCAGCGGCGGCGCCCCCGTCGCCCGTCGAGCGCATCCTCATCGCCGGAGCGGTGGTGGATCCGGCGAGCGGCGACCTGCGCCGCGACGTGCGTATCGTCGTGCGTGACAGGAAGATCGTCGCGATCGATCCGTTCGATCCCCGTGCGCCGCTCCCCGAGGGCGCCATCGACCTTCGGGGCATGCATGTGCTGCCGGGCCTCATGGACACCCACACCCACCTCACGGAGTACTCGATCCCTGAGGAATCGAAGTCCGAGAGCGACGCGTGGATCGCGCTGCGCGCGCAGCGGCTCGCGGACGAGATGCTGCGCGCGGGGTTCACCACCGTGCGCGATGTCGGCGAGAAGGGGTATATCGTCTCGGACCTGCGCCGCTCGATCGAGGCGGGGTGGGTGAGGGGCCCGACCATCTTCAACGCCGGGCGTGTCATCGCGCCGTTCGGTGGCCAGTCGGGGCGGCAGTTCCCCGTGCCACCCGCGGACGGTCCGACGTGGCGGCGCACTTATGTCGATGCCGACGGCGTCGATGCGGTGATCCGCGCGGTGCGCGAGAACATCTATTACGGCGCCAAGGTGATCAAGATCGTCGCGGACCAGAAGCCCTACTTCTATACCGAGGAGGAGCTGCGCGCGGCGGTCACCGAGGCGCACCGGGCCGGGCTCAAGGTCGCCGTGCACCTCGCCGGGTTCCAGGCGGCGCGCAACGCCATCAACGCGGGCGTGGATTCGATCGAACACGGGTTCGACCTGACCTCCGCGGACCTGCAGGCGATGCGCGACAAGGGGGTGTTCCTCTCGACCACGGACTTCGCCCGTCCGCAGCTGCTCTTCATCTTCCGGGGCAATACCCAGATGGCGGATGCCTGGGCAGGCCGGATCCGCAACCGCCTGCAGCTCGCCGCGAAGCACGGGGTGAAGCTCGCCTTCGGCACCGATGTCATCTGGCCGGACGGCGACAAGACGCGCGGCGAACAGATGATCGAGTTCGTGCAGGCCTATGCCGACGCCGGCATCGATCCCCTCACCACCCTGCGTGCGATGACCAGCAACGCCGCCCAACTGATCGGCGTCTTTCCGGCCAAGGGCACGGTCAGGGTGGGCAGCGATGCCGACCTCGTCGCCGTCCGCGGTGATCCGCTGCGCGATATCGATGCGCTGCGGCGGCCGGTGATGGTCATGAAGGGCGGCGAGGTCGTGATGCGGGAAGGGAGCGCCGCGCCGTGACACTCAGCCCTGTCCGGGCGCCCGAGGTCCACGACATCGCCGAGGCCGCGGCGCGCATCGCGCCGTATGTCACCCCGCTCCCGCTCGTGCGCCTGCTGCACGATCGCGGCGACCGCGAGATCTGGTTGCAGCTCGAGAACCTCCAGCCGGTCGGGTGCTACAAGCTGCGCGGCGCCGCCAACGCGATGCTCCGTATGGAGCGTGACGTCCTCGACCGCGGGCTCTATGTCGCGAGCGCGGGCAACCTCGCCCAAGGGTGCGCTTGGATGGCGCGCGAGCTCGGTGCGTCCTTGCGCGTGCTCGTGCCGCAGGATGCGCCGGAGACCAAGCTCGCCGCCGTGCGCCGGCTGGGCGGTGAGGTGGTGCGCATCCCGTTCCCGGAATGGTGGCAGACGATGATCACCGGCGGCCATCCGGCCGAGCCGGGCCACTTCATCCACGGCGTGTTCGACCGCGATGTCATCGCCGGCCACGGCACGATCGGCCTCGAGATCGCGGCACGCCTGCCGACGGTGGAGGCTGTGTTCGTGCCGTTCGGCGGCGGCGCGATGGCGCTCGGCATCGCCGTCGCGCTCGGCGCGCATGCGCCGCAGGCGCGCGTCATCGCGGCCGAGGTGGAGACCGGCGCGCCGTACCATGCCGCGCTCGCGGCCGGCGCTCCGGTGGAGGTCGCCTATCGCCGCAGCTTCGTCGACGGGATCGGCAGCCCGCGCGTGCTCGACCCGATCTGGCCGGCGCTCTCCGGTCGCGTGCGGGGATCCTCGGTCGTGTCGTTGTCCGCCATCGAGGATGCGATCCGCCTGCTGGCCGATCGTCATCACGTCATCGCCGAGGGCGCCGGGGCCGCATCGGTCGCCGCAGCCTTGCAGGCACCGCCCGGCACGCGCGCGGTGGCCGTCGTCTCCGGTGGCCACATCAACGCCTCCGAGCTCTGCCGCATCCTCGGTCAAGGATCCGCCTGATGGGAGGGGCGACCGTGGGCGAGGGTTACCGCGAGTTCCGCGAGGGTTGGAAGCCGCTGCTTGCCGCCGCGGTGGCGACGTCGTTCTCCAGCACGACGCTGCCGTTCAACATCTTCGGTGCGACGATCGTCGCGCTGCAGCAGGAGCACGGCTGGGGCCGCGGCGAGATCGCGCTCTGCTATTTCTGGTTCACGCTGACGAGCAGCGCGTCATTCCTGTTCGTCGGCGGGCTGGTCGACCGCTTCGGCGCCCGTCCGCTCGCGTTGGTAGGCGTGCCGCTGTTCGCAATCGGCTTGGCGTTGATGTCTTTGACGGGCCCGTCCCTGGTCGGGACCTACGCCGCGTGGGCGGCCCTCGGGCTCGCGGGGGCTGCAGCCACGCCGATCACCTTCACGCGTATCGTCACGCAATGGTTCGTGGCGAAGCGGGGGCTCGCGTTGGCCGTGTGCCTCGGCACCGCGGGGATCGCGGCGTTCTTCCAGCAGGTGCTCTCGACCTATCTCGTCGAGGCTTGGGGTTGGCGCACCATGTTCGTCGTGATGGGGCTGACGGCGGTGGTGCTCCCGTGGCCGGTGCTGTGGGCGCTCTTCCGTGAACCGTCGGACCGTGCGACCGCGGCGGCCTCGGGGGCAGGCCCGGACCGGCACACCCCGAGCGGCGGCCTGTCCTTGCGCGAGACGCTCGCGGGCTACCGCTTCTATGTGCTGGTGTTCGCCGTGGTGGCGGTGACCTTCGGGATCTCGGGGGTCATGATCAACTTCAAGCCGTTGCTGGGCGATGCGGGCATCGCGCCCGCCACCGCGGCCTGGATCGCCGGCGCGGTGGGCTTCGCGGTGGTCATCGGGCGCCTCACCGCGGGCTTCCTCTTCGACCGCATCTGGGCGCCCGGGGTGGCCAGCGTCATGCTGATGGCGCCGGCGGTCTCCTGTCTGCTGCTGATGCCCGAGCAGTTGACGGTGGGGGTGGCGTTGTCCGCAGGGTTGCTCATCGGTCTGGCCACCGGTGCGGAGGGCGACCTGATGCCTTACCTCACGTCCAGATATTTCGGTCTGCTGCATTACGGCAAGATCTATGGTCTGCTCCTCGGGGTGTTCTTCCTCGCTTCGGGGATCGCGCCGTTCATCGTCGGCCGGGTGTTCGATGTCTCCGGCAGCTACGCGCCGGCGCTGATGGTCGCTTCGGTGTTGTTCGTCTTCGGCGGCGCGGCCTTGCTGGCGCTCGGCCGATATCCCGATCGATGGCCGAGCGCCGCACGCGACCGCGAGGAGGGCTGACACCATGACGGAGATGACGGTCCTGTCGGGCGAGACGATGCGCCGGCTCGCAGCGACGCTCGACATGCGTTCGATCCTGCGGCGCGCCATGGTGGCGGTGAGCCTGCGCGAGGTGGTGATGCCGTTGCGCTGGGGGCTCGAGCTCCCGGACCGTCGCGGATTGCTGGGGATGATGCCGGGCTATTACGGGCCCGACGATGTCGCGGGCATCAAGGTGATCAGCCTCGTGCCGCCCGCGTTGCGGGACGGACGCTCGAGCCATCTCGGATTGATGGTGCTGTACGACGCGAGCGGTCTCGTCCCCCGGGCCCTGCTCTGCGGCGCGACGCTCACGGCGCTGCGGACGGCACAGGCGAGTGCGGTCGCCACCGATGCGCTCGCACGCGCCGATGCGCAGGTGCTCGCGATCCTCGGTACCGGCGAACAGGCGGAGGCGCACATCGCGGCCTTGCACGGCGTCCGCGATTTCTCCGCGCTGCAGGTCTGGGGACGCGATCCGGACGCCGCACGTCGGCTCGTCGCGCGCGTCCATGGCCTGTATCCGTCGGCGGTCGCTTGCGACGATGTGGCGGATGCCGTCAGGGGTGCGGACGTCCTCTGCACGGTGACGGCGTCGGCCACCCCGATCTTGCACGGCGGATCGCTGGCGGAGGGCATGCACGTGAACCTCGTCGGCTCGAGCACCCCCGAAAAGATGGAGTGCGACACCGAGACGGTGCGCCGCTCACGGTTCTTCGTCGACTATCGTCCTTCGGCCGAGGCCCAAGCCGGGGAGCTGCGTGAAGCGCTCCGCCTCGGGGTCGTCTCCGCCGGACATGTCGTCGGCGAGATCGGCGAGGTGATCGCCGGACGGGTGAGCGGACGCACGGCGCCGGGGGACATCACCGTCTACAAATCGTTGGGCGTATCCGCGCAGGACCTGTCGGTCGCCAAGGCGCTGCTCGATGCGGCGGAGCGCGTCGGCGAGGGCGTGAAGGTCGGCTTGTGAGGCCGGTGCGCCGCCGATCTGTCTTCAGGTCGCGGTGATGCGGGCGAGCACGGTGAGCACGTCTCGGACGGTGCGCGTGTCGGGTCCGCCGGCGAAGCAGGTGCCGAACCACGTCAGATACTGTCCTCCCGGCGTCAGCGGTAGCAGCACCACCTCGCCCGAGGCGGCGAACAGCTCGACGGTGGAGCGCGTGCTGATCGTCACCCCGATGCCGGCGCGTACTACGCCCATCACGGCCTCGACATGACCGGCCTGCACGACCCGCTTGGGGCGGATGCCCGCTGGTTGGAACAGCCGGGTGTACTCGCGGCCGATCTCCGGGGTGGTGCTGTTCGCGACGTAGGTCTCCTCGGCGAAATCGCGGATCTCGGCGTGGCCGTGCGCGGTGAGGCGATGGCCGCGCGGCAGCACGGCGACCATCTCGTCGCGGTACAAGGCGACGTTGCGCAACCGCGCATCGCGGGTGCGTTCCGGCATGATCGCGAGGTCTATCGCGCGTTTCTTCAGTGCGCCGATCGGGTCGAGCGCCACGTCCATCACGACTTCGAGGTCGATCTGCGGATGCGAGGCCTCGAGGGCGCGCACCAGCCCGGCCAGCCAGCCGTATCCGCACAAGGTGGAGCCGCTCAGCCGGACCGCCATGCGCTTCGTGGTGTCGACCATCCCGGCATCCGCCTCGGCGCGGTCCAGCTCGGCGAGGATCGCGCGGGCCGCCTCCGACAACCGACGCCCCGCTTCGGTGAAGGCCGTAGGCGTCTGGTCACGGTCGACCAGCTTGCGGCCTACGCGGCGCTCGGCCTCCTTCAGCCGGTGGGTGAGGGCCGACGGCGTCAGGTTGAGCGTGATGGCGGCGTCCGCGAGCGTGCGGGCCTCGGCGATGGCGCGCAGGGTGGCGAGGTGTCGGAGGTCGAGACGGGGCATGTTGAAAAATATTCAATCTTGTCTTTTAAATGATGAGATTGATTATGCCATGACCGCGCGTAGTCTCGACGGAGCCCAGTCCGCATACGGGAGTCCCATGTCTGCCGATGAACAGCGGGCCGCCTCGGCGGTCGACCTTTCGGACCAAGCGATCCACTGGGACGCGGACCTGTCCTACGGCGGCTATCTGCGCCTCGACGGCCTGTTGTCGCTGCAGCGTCCGGTGTCGGGTGCGCACGACGAGATGATGTTCATCATCGTGCATCAGGCCTCCGAGCTCTGGATGAAGCTCGCCATCGCCGAGCTCGGCGCCGCCATGCGCGAGATCGGCCGCGGCAACCCGGGCCTCGCCTTCAAGATGCTCGCGCGCGTGTCGCGCATCCAGGCCCAGCTCACCGAGTCCTGGGCGGTGCTCGCCACCATGACGCCGGCGGACTACAGCTCGTTCCGCTCGGCGCTCGGCCAGAGTTCCGGGTTCCAGTCGTATCAGTACCGGCAGATCGAGTTCATGCTCGGCAACAAGAACCCGGCGATGGTGCGCGTGCATCGCGACAATCCGGCGGCGTTGCAGGAGCTGGAACGGGTGCTGCGCGAGCCCAGTGTCTACGACCTGTCGCTGCGCCTGCTCCATGCGCAGGGCCTGCATCTGCCGGACGATGTGCTGGAGCGCGACTTCTCCGTGCCCTACGTCGCCCGTCCGGAGGTCGAGGGGGCCTGGGCCGAGGTGTACCGCGATTCGACGCGGTATTGGGACCTCTATGAACTCGCCGAGAAGCTGGTGGATGTCGAACACCAGTTCCAGGTCTGGCGCTTCAGCCATATGAAGACCGTCGAGCGCATCATCGGCCACCGGCGCGGCACCGGCGGCACCAGCGGCGTCTCGTACCTGGTGCGGGCGCTCGACCTGCGTTTCTTCCCGGAGCTCTGGAGCGTGAGGACGTCGCTGTGAGCGCCCGTCGGATCTGGGACCTCTCGCAGACGCTGCGGCCCGAGCTGCCGGTCTGGCCCGGCGACGTGCGTTTCGCTTGTGCGGTCACGGCTTCGGTCGCTGCGGGGTCCACCGTCAACCTGCATCGGCTCGAACTCTCCACGCAGTCGGGCACGCATGCCGAGTGTTCGCGCCACGTCCGCGACGATGCGCCGGAACTCGGGGCGCTGGACCTGTCGGCCTTCATCGGCGCGTCCGAACTGCGTGATGTCAGCGGCCCGGGCCATGTGGACGGTGACGGGGTCGTGCCGGCATCGGCGGTGCTCGATCGCCTGCCGGCGAGGGTCGAGCGCGTGCTGTTGCGCACTTTGCACCAGCCGGATTGGGGGCGATGGCCCGCGGGCTTCCGTGCGCTCGATCCCGCGCTCATCGATGCGCTCGCGGCCCGCGGCTGCCGCCTGATCGCGACGGATGCGCCGTCGGTCGACCCGGAGCACTGCAAACTGCTGCGATCGCATCAAGCCTGCCACCGTGCGGGCATGGCCATCCTCGAGGGGGTGGTGCTCGATGGCATACCGGAGGGGCGCTACGAGTTGATCGCCTTGCCGTTGCCGATCGCGGGCGTCGAGGCGACGCCGGTCCGTGCCATCCTCCGGGAACTCGGCTGATGACCACGCCCACCCGCGAGCAGTGCCTCGCCCTCGACCGCACCGACCCACTCGGGTCGCGCCGCGCCGCGTTCCGTCTTCCCGAGGGTCTCATCTATCTCGACGGCAACTCGCTCGGCGCGTTGACCGTCGGTGCCGAGCGCAGCGTCGCGCAGGCGGTGGGCGTGCAGTGGGGCGTGGACCTTATCCGCAGTTGGAACGTCCACGGCTGGATCGACTATCCGGCCACGCTCGGCGAGCGGGTCGGTCGGCTGATCGGCGCCGCGCCCGGCGAGACGCTCGTCTGCGACTCCACCTCGGTGGACCTCTTCAAGCTCGCCGCCGCGGCGAGCCTCGCGCGGGGCGACCGCACCAAGATCGTCACCGAGGCGGGCAACTTCCCGACGGACCTCTACATCCTGCAGGGCCTCTCGAAGCTCTCGCCGCAGATCGAGGTCCTCGCGGTGCCGCGCGAGCGGATCCACGAGGTGATCGACAGCGACACGTTCCTCGTCGTCCTCACGCATGTCCACTACCGCACCGCGCAGATGTACGACCTCGCGGAGATGTCGACCCGCGCGCATGCGATGGGCGCACGGATCCTCTGGGATCTGTCGCATTCGGTCGGCGCCGTACCGGTGGACCTGCGCGCCACGGAAGCGGACTTCGCGATCGGCTGCACCTACAAATACCTGAACGGCGGTCCGGGTTCGCCGGGATTCCTGTACGTCCGCCGCGAGCTGCAGGAGGGATTGATGCCCGTGCTGTCCGGCTGGCTCGGCGATGCGCGGCCGTTCGAATTCCTCGACGACTACGTCCCGGCGCCCGGAGTGGACCGTCATCGCTGCGGCACGCCGCCGGTGCTCGCGTTCGCCGCGCTCGACGGCGCGTTGCAGGCCTTCGACGGGGTGGACATGGCGGAGGTGCGCCGCAAGTCCGTGCAGCTGTCGGAGCTCTTCATCGAGCTGGTCGAGGCGCTGCCGGGCGCGAAGGCGCTGTCGCTCGCCTCGCCGCGGGATCCCGCGCGGCGCGGCAGCCACGTGTCGTTCGCCCATGCCGACGGCTATCCCCTGATGCAGCGCCTGATCGCGCGCGGCGTGGTCGGCGATTTCCGGGCGCCGGACCTGCTGCGCTTCGGGTTCACGCCGCTCTACCTGCGGTTCGTCGATGTCTGGGACGCGGTGCGCATCCTCGGCGAGGAGCTGGCTGCGATGCCGGGCGGCCTGTCGTACGACACCACCAGGCTGAAGGTCACTTGAGGGTCTTCCGGTGACGGACCATCGAGCCGGATCGTCCCACATCGATGATTTCACGGCCCGCGGCCTGCCGCCGCGTTCGCAGTGGCCGACGATGACCTTCGACCTGCCGGAGCTCGCATACCCGCCGCAGCTCAATTGCGCCACTGCGCTGCTCGGCGACGCCGTCCGCGAGGGCCACGGTGATGCGGTGGCCTTGCACTGGGACGGCGGCCGATGGACCTACGCGGAGCTGCTTGAGCGGTCCGATCGGATCGCCCACGTCCTGGTCCGCGACCTCGGCATCGTGCCGGGCAACCGCGTGCTGCTGCGGGGGTTCAACGGCCCGATGCTGGCCGCCGCCTGGTTCGCGGTCATGAAGGTCGGTGCGGTGGCGGTCCCGACCATGCCGATGCTGCGTACCCATGAGCTGTCGCAGATCTGCGCCAAGGCAGAGATCCGTCACGCCTTGTGCGACCACCGTCTGATGTCCGAGCTCGTCGCCGCGATGCCGGGCGCGGCGGAGCAGGGGCGTCTGCTGTCGTTCGGCGATGGCGTGCTGGAGAGCCGGATGGCCGCGCAGTCATCGACCTTCATCGACGTGGCGACGTCGGCCGAGGATGTCTGTCTGCTGGCCTTCACCTCGGGGACCACGGGCAAGCCAAAAGCGACGATGCATTTCCATCGCGACATCCTCGCGATGGCCGATGTGGTCGGCGGGCGTCTGTTGCAGACCCGTCCGGACGACGTCCACCTCGGCAGCCCGCCGTTCGCGTTCACCTTCGGCCTGGGTGCGCTGTTGGTGTTCCCGCTGCGTTTCCGCGCGTCGGTCGCCCTCGTCGAGCAGCCCAACCCCGAGGCGCTGATCCGCGCGATCCCGAAGTTCGGTGTCACCGCCTTGTTCACCGCGCCGACGATGTACCGCAACCTCGTGCCGCTGGCCCGTGACCTCGACCTGCGTTCGCTGCGGCGCTGCATCTCGGCCGGTGAGCCGTTGCCGAAAGCCATCTCGGACCAGTGGTTCGGCGCCACCGGCATCCGTCTGATCGACGGCATCGGCGCCACGGAGATGATCCACATCTTCATCTCGGCTGCGGGCGACGAGATCCGTCCGGGAGCCACCGGCAAGCCCCTGCCGGGATACCAGGCGGTGGTGTTGGACGAGCAGGGGCATCCGCAGACCCGTGGCTCCGGTCGCCTCGCGGTGCGTGGCCCCACGGGCTGCCGCTACCTCGACGATGACCGGCAGCAGGCCTACGTCGTCGACGGCTGGAACGTCACCGGTGACCGGTACCGGATCGACGAGGACGGATATTTCTGGTTCGAGGCGCGCGCGGACGACATGATCGTCTCCTCGGGCTACAACATCGCGGGTCCCGAGGTGGAGGCCGCTTTGCTCGAGCACCCTGCGGTGCGGGAAGTGGCCGTGGTCGGGGCGCCGGATCCGGCCCGTGGGCAGGTGGTGAGGGCGGTGATCGTGCTGCGGGACGGCATCGATGGCGATGCGACGCTGGTCCGCGCGCTGCAAGACCATGTCAAGAAAGTCATCGCGCCGTACAAGTATCCTCGGGTGGTGGAGTTCGTGGCGGGATTGCCCAAGACTCCGAGCGGCAAGATCCAGCGGTATGCGCTGCGGCAGGGCGACGGCCCCGTCGGCAGCCCTATCGCCCCTACATGACGGAGAAGAAGCATGTCAGTCACGGCCATGGTCCTGATCAAGGCGCAACCGGCGCAGAGCGCCGCCCTGGCGAGCGCCATCGCGGAGGTGCGCGGCGTCAGCGAGGTGTTCTCGGTGGCGGGGCGGTACGACCTCGTGGCGATCGTCCGCGCGGCACGCAACGAGGAGCTCGCGGACATCGTCAGCGGGGCCATCCACCTGCTGCCTGGCATCGTGGAATCGGAGACCTTGATCGCGTTCCGCGCGTACAGCCGCAGTGAACTTGCCGAAGGCACGTCGCTGTTCATGGATGAGTGACCGTATGTCAGAGGGGTCGTGGATGAAAAGACCGGCATTGAAGTCGCTCGTGGTGCTCATCGGGCTGTCCCTGCTTGCGCCCTTGGTCGCGAGAGAGGCTCCCGAGGGCGCGGTCTTGCGCGCGAACGCGCAGTTCGAGGAGGCCCACCGTATCGGTGAGGTCGCTGCGATGGAGCGGCTGCTCGCCGACGATTTCACGCTGTTCCACTCCGGCACCCTCGATTCGCAGGTCGAGTCCAAGGAGGCGTTCATCCGTCGGCTGTCGACCATGCCTGCGGGCCTCTTCCGCAGCCGGGACCTCGAGGGCGTCGTCGTGAAGGTCTTCGGCGACATGGCCATCGCCCACGGGTACCTGCGGACCCGCTCGTCCTCGACGTGGACCGGTGGGCGTCTGAAGGAGAACCGCTACCACTTCCTGCGCGTGTTCCGTCGGGAGCGGGTCGGATGGCGGATGGTGGTATGGCACTCCGGCTGGGCGGTCGCCGAGCGCCGGGAAGCGGAGTTCATCAGCGACTATCTCGCGGTGTTCCCGAAGGAGGGACCCGCCCTGTCCGCCGGTGCGGCGGGCGCCGGCCTGGCCGTCTATCGGGAAGCTTGCGCCGTGTGCCACGACAACGGCGCGATGGGCGCGCCGTCGATCGGCGACCGGGCGCATTGGCAGGCCGCTGCGGCCGACCGTGCCCGGCTGTACGAGCGGGCGATCGGCGGCTATGCCGGGCCCAAGGGCGTGATGCCCGCCAAGGGTGGTCGGCTGGATCTCTCCGATGCGGACGTCAAAGCGGCGGTCGATCACCTGATCGAGGGCAACAGGTGAGGGTCGGAGCGCTGCTCCGCTGCGCGGCGGCGCTGTTGCTGCTGTCGCCGGTCGCCGTGCATGCGGAGCAGGGCCACACGCTGCGGATCGTCACCGAGGGACCCGGTCGCGGACGTGTGACGGTCGCACCGCAGTTGCCGCGCTATCCTGCCGGCACCGTCGTGACCTTGACCGCAGTCGCCTCGGGCAAGAACGTGTTCCGCGGCTGGGAGCGGGGCGCTGCGCCGCGCAACCAGATGTCGGTGGAGATCGTGATGGACGGCGATCGCGAAGTGGTCGCGCGGTTCGAGGTGCTCGGCATCGATCCGGTCCCCGAGCGGATCGCACCGGGCGACCTGGCCGTCGGCCTCGTGGACTACGCCAGGATCCCCTCATCGTTGCCCCCGCAGTCGACGGCCGCGCGGGCTGGATATGCGCCGGTCGCGCGCATCAACCACATGAAGCCGCTGCGTGACGGGACGGGTCGCCGTTTCGTGGGCGATCAACGCGGCGTGCTCCATGTATTGAGCAAGTCGGGGCAAGTATCGCGATACCTCGACCTGCGCGCGCAGACGCCGCGCTTCAGCGATTGGCCGGGGTTGACCGCCGGCCTGAACTCGTTCGCGATCGCCCCCGATTTCCGCGCGACCGGGCGCTTCTACACCGTGCACGTCGAAGATGCGGGCGGGCCGAGGGGGCTGCATCGCCCCACGGTCGCGATGCCGGTCGTCTCGCACTTCGTGTTGACCGAATGGACCGCAAAGGATCCCGCGGCCGACGCGTTCGACGGCACACGCCGTGAGATCGCGCGCTTCGAGGGTCCCGATCCGCAGCATGGCCTGCAGGACATCGGCTTCGATCCCAACCTCCGGCCCGGCGATGCCGGGTACGGTGCGCTCTACCTGCTGGTGGGGGACGGGACCAGCGTGTGGCGCGGCAATGCGCGGGGTGTGGGCCGTCCGGATTCCCTGTTCGGCGCGGTGCTGCGCATCGATCCGGCGGGCCGCGACGGCCGGGGCCGGACCTACGGCATCCCGGCGGGCAACCCGTTCAAAGATGGCCGCGCATCGGCGGGGTTCCCGGAGGTCTGGGCCTACGGGTTCCGCAACCCCCACAAGCTGTCCTGGGACACGGGTGGCCAGCGTCATCTGTTCGTGACCGACGTGGGCGAGTCCAACCTCGAGGAGCTGAACCTCGTGTTGCCCGGCCTGCACTACGGTTGGCCGCGACGCGAGGGCACATGGCAGGTCGACCCGGGCGGCGACCTGTCGACGCCGCGCCCGCCGGACGCCGCGCCGCGCGTCTTTGACCTCGCCGATCCGGTGCTGCAGCTCGACCATGACGAGGCGAGCGCGATCTCCGGCGGCTTCGTCTACCGCGGCGCGCAGATCCCGGCCTTGCGGGGCCGATACGTCTTCGGCGACATCGGCTCCGGGCGGGTGTTCATCGCCGATGCGGACGCTTTCGCCCTGGGGTGGCAGGCTGTCGTGCGCGAACTTCGCATCGCGACGCCTGCGGGGATGACCACCCTCTCGGCGATGGTCGGGTCGCCGCGGGTGGATTTGCACCTCGGATCCGACGAGGAGGGCGAGATCTATCTGCTGTCGAAGGTCGACGGCATGATCCGCAAGCTCGTGCCGGCCCGGCCGACCTCAGGAGCGGTCAAGAAGTGAGACGTGTCATATCGCTTGGCGGCGGACCGGCGGGCTTGTACGCCGCCATCCTCATCAAGAAGGCCCATCCGAAGGCGCAGGTCGAGGTCTACGAGCGCAACCGTCCGGACGACACCTTCGGCTGGGGTGTGGTCTTCTCCGACAAGACGATGGAGGGGTTCCGCGCGGTCGACCGGGAGTCGCATGACGCGATCATCGCCGACTTCCACCATTGGGACGACATCGAAGTCCGTCACCGGGGCGAGACCCTCCGCTCCTCAGGTCACGGGTTCTGCGGCATCGGCCGCAAGCGCCTCCTCAACATCCTGCAGCAGCGCGCCAGCAGCCTCGGCGTCGTGCAGCATTTCGAGCACGAGGCCGAAGACGACGGGCGATGGCGCGACGCCGATCTGGTCATCGCCGCGGACGGCGTCAACAGCCGGACGCGCGCCCGGCATGCCGACGTGTTCAAGCCGGACATCGACGTGCGCAAGTGCCGCTTCATATGGCTTGGGACGACGCGCCCCTTCGACGCCTTCACCTTCGCGTTCGAGCGGACTGACCACGGCTGGTTCCAGATCCACGCCTACCAGTTCAGCCGCGACCTCTCGACCGTGATCGTCGAGACCCGCGACGAGACTTGGCGTGCGCACGGCCTCGACCGGGCCACGACCGCCGAGTCCATCGAGTTCTGTGAGCGGCTGTTCGCGCGTCATCTCGACGGCCATCGGCTGATGAGCAACGCGAACCACCTGCGCGGCTCCGCTTGGCTGCGCTTCAACCGTGTCGTCTGTGAGCGTTGGCACCACGGCAACCTGGTGCTGATCGGCGACGCGGCGCACACGGCGCATTTCGGCATCGGATCGGGCACCAAGTTGGCGATGGAAGACGCGGTATCGCTCTCGATGCACGTCACGCAGTCCGCGACGATCGAGGAGGGCCTGGTGCGCTACCATCAGGAGCGGGCTCTCGAGGCGCTCAAGCTGCAGAACGCCGCCCGCAACCGCATGGAATGGTTCGAGAACGTCGACCGCCACGCCCGCCTCGAACCGTGGCAGTTCGCCTATAGTCTGCTCACCGGCAGCCAACGCATCGGCCATGCGAACTTGCGCGTGCGCGATCCGGCCTATGTCGAGCGCGTGGAGCGGTCGCTCGCGACGCAGAGCGGCATCGAGGACCGGCGGTCGCCGATGTTCACGCCATTCACGCTGCGCGGCATGTCGGTGGTCAACCGCGTGGTCGTCTCGCCGATGGCGCAGTACTCCGCCGTGGACGGGATGCCGGGTGACTGGCATCTCGTGCATTACGGTGCCCGTGCCACCGGTGGCGCGGGGCTCGTGTTCACTGAGATGACCTGCGTGGCGCCGGATGCCCGGATCACTCCGGGATGCACGGGTCTCTGGGACGACGCGCAGCGCGACGCGTGGCGCCGGATCGTCGATTTCGTGCATCGGCATTCCGAGGCCAAGTTCTGCATCCAGCTCGGCCACGCAGGGCGCAAGGGCTCGACCCAAGTCGGATGGGAGCAGATGGATCATCCCCTCGGGTCCGGCAACTGGCCGCTGCTCGCGCCGTCGCCGATCCCGTACCTCAAAGACCTCAGCGCGACGCCGAGGGCCATGGACCGGGACGACATGCTGCGGGTGATCGCGCAGTTCGAGCGGTCGACGGCGCTGGCGGCGGAGGCCGGCTTCGACATGATCGAGGTGCACGCCGCGCACGGCTACCTGCTGGCCTCCTTCATCTCGCCGCTCACCAATGTGCGCACCGACGCCTATGGTGGCGAGCTCGCGGGCAGGATGCGCTTCCCGCTCGAGGTCATCCGTGCCGTCCGCGCGCGATGGCCCTCGGAGCGGCCGCTGTCCGTCCGCATCTCCGCGACCGACTGGGCCGAGGGCGGTCTCTCCGAGGAAGACCTGTGCGCCTGGGTCGCGGCGCTCCGCGACGCGGGGGTCGACATCATCGATGTATCGACCGGGCAGACGGTCGCCGACCAGGCGCCCGTGTATGGCCGCATGTGGCAGACGCCGTTCTCGGACCTCGTCAGGGCGGAGAGCGGGCTGCCGACCATCGCGGTCGGCAACATCTACGAGGCTGATCACGTGGACACCATCATCGCGGCAGGCCGCGCGGACCTCTGCGCCATCGCGCGGCCGCATCTCGCCGATCCTTCATGGACGCTGCGTGTCGCGGCGGAGCAGGGCTTCGCCGGCCAGCATTGGCCCGCACCCTATCTCTCGGCGCGCTCCCAGCTGGAGAGGAACCTGCAGCGCAGCGCCACGGCGCCGGGGCCCGTATGACGCGGCACGCGATCGTGACGGGCGGATCCCGCG
>Ga0208596_1000169_pt1 | contig 21511 bp, 20 predicted proteins | sample LakMenEpi12Jul11_FD_150686 | JGI IMG/M metagenome (GOLD analysis project Ga0208596, IMG submission 150686) | Freshwater microbial communities from Lake Mendota, WI - 12JUL2011 deep hole epilimnion (SPAdes) | ecosystem: Environmental > Aquatic > Freshwater > Lake > Epilimnion/Euphotic zone ...
GCCGCTTCTGGACGGCGCTCGCCGCGGAGCGGTATCTCGCCGCGGCGCGCGGACGCGCCGATGGCCTTCGGCGGATCGGCGTCGTGGTGGTCAGCGAGACGCCGGCGCGCCTCGAAGCGGTTGTTTGGGCTGCGGTGACCCGCGGATCCCGCGCCAATCGACGAGAGCGCTGATCGCGATCGCGAGAGCCACCGCCCCCACTGCAGCCTTGACGGCGAAGGGCAGGCTGCTCGTCGAGACATAGCCTTCGATCAGGCCGCTGAACATCAAGACGATCGCGATGGCCGGGAGCAGCGCCGCCGTGCGGCGCACCGCGGCCGCGAAGGCCTCGCTGCGCGTCGCCTCGCCGGGATGCGCCAAGGCTTCGCCGACGATCGCGCCCGCGCCGCCGGCGGCGCACAGGCAGAAGATCTCCGCCGGGCCGTGGGCCGCCACGAAATCGAGAAACGGATGGCCAAGCCCGTTCGCCACACACAGCGCCGACAGCGCCCCGAACATCATGCCGTTCACGCCGATCGCGTAGATCGTCCCGAGCGCGAACAGGAAGCCGAGCAGCCAAGCGGCGAGCGCGACCACCGCGTTGTTGAAGAAGATGGCGCCCGAGATGACCGAGGATGGCGCCACGCCGAGCAGGCCGTCCGTCCAGAGTTCGCCCTGTTGTACCTTCTGCAGGATCTCCGGCGAGGCGAAGAGCCGGATCGATTCCGGTTCGACCGTCACCAACCCCCAGCCGGCGAGCGCCGCCAGCAGGAAGCCGAGCAGTGTCACAGCCAGGAACGGCCGCAGCTCGCGGGTGGCGGCGGGCAGGGTCTCTTCGGCGTACTTGCGCATCATCTCGCGCAGCGTGGGTGTCTCGTGAGCGAGACCGTGGTGCAGTGCGGCATGCCGTTTCTCGAGCGTCTCGGTGGCGGCTGCACCCGGAGCGTCGCGGCGTGCCATCGCCAACCTTCGCGCGGCGCTGCGATGTTCGGTGATCAACGCTGCGGCGGCGTCGAACCCGCTGCCGGCCTCCACCTTCATCTCCGACTTGCCATCGTCGTAGACCAGCAGTGTGCCGGCCGCGAGATCGCCCAATCTTTGGCCGTTCCTGTTGAACATCGCCATGAGCAGTCCGACACCGTAGAAGATCGGTGCGCTGTCGATGAGGCGGAAAAGGTTGCGCAACAACAGCGCCCCCGGATTGGGCACACCGCCTTCCAGCGTCGCGATGCGCAGGCCGACAAACCGCTTGCCGGGACTGATGCCGCGCAGAAGGGTCTCGACGATGGGGTGGTAGAGGATGAACATCACCACCACCGGGATCTCGATCGCGTAGGTCCACCAGAGATCCGGTTCCCTCGGTCGACGCAGGCTCACCTCCGCGGCGTTGGTCGAGGAGTGCAGCACTGCGCCGGTCGCATACCAGGCGAAGGCGATCGCTATGCGGATGTTGAAGTCCACCGTGAACGCGTAGGCGCGCGCACCTACCCCGGCGATGCGCAGCCGCGCCGGGACGCCGGTCGGGCTAGGGCTGAGGATCTCCGGGGCGTCCGTCACGCTTCCTCCCCGAGCAGTTCGGACTGATGTTCCTGCTGCAGCGGCTCGATGAGCGCTTCAAGCCTGCCGTTCAGCGTCTCCTCGAGTTGGTAGAGCGTCAGTTCGATGCGGTGGTCGGTCACCCGACCTTGCGGGAAGTTATAGGTCCGGATGCGCTCCGATCGGTCGCCGCTGCCGACCTGGAGCCGTCGTGCGCGGGCCTCGGCTGCATCGCGTTTCTCTTGTTCCGAGGCGCGTAGGCGCGCCTTGAGCAACGCCATCGCGCGGCTGCGGTTCTTGTGCTGCGATCGTTCGTCCTGACATTCGACCACGATGCCGCTCGGCAGGTGGGTGATGCGGATCGCCGAGTCGGTCTTGTTGACATGCTGTCCGCCAGCGCCTGAGGCCCGGAAAGTGTCGACGCGCAGGTCGGCAGGGTTCAGGTCGATGTCTTCGAGCTCGTCGAGTTCCGGCAGGATCGCGACCGTCACGGCGGAGGTGTGGATGCGGCCCTGGGACTCGGTCGCGGGCACGCGCTGCACGCGATGGGTGCCCGACTCGAACTTCAGGCGCGAGAAGGCGGCTGCACCGACCACCCGGCAGATGACCTCTTTGTAGCCGCCGTGTTCTCCCGGGCTCTCGCTGAGCGTCTCGATCCGCCAACCTTGCCGCTCGGCGTAGCGCGCGTACATGCGCAGCAGGTCACCGGCGAAGATCGCGGCCTCGTCGCCCCCGGTGCCGGCACGGATCTCCAGATAGACATTGCGGGTGTCACGCGGATCGGCGGGGACCAGCATGCGACGCAGTTCGCGCTCCTCCGCTTGGATCGCTGCGACCAGACGCTCGGCCTCCTCGCTGCCGAGCTCGCGCATGTCGACGTCCGCATCCGAAGCGAGAGCCCGGGCCGCCTCGAGTTCCTGCTCGTGGCCGAGGAAGGTCCGCCAAAGCTCGGCCAACGGGGTCAGGCGCGAGTACTCGACGGAGGATTCCCGGAACTGCGTCGACCCTCCATCGAGCGATGGGTCGGCGAGGGCGCGCCCGAGTTCTTCCCAGCGCTCCCACTGCACCTCAAGGCGGCGGCGGATCGAACTCTTCATACGGGTAAGAACGGTTGGCGGGGCATGGTGGCGCGATTGTGTGTGCCGGGTCCCAGCCTGACAAGCGTGTCCGCACCGGTCGATGGCGGTTCCGTTATATAGTGGTCCTACGATGTCTTTTCCGCACCCATCGCCCGCTACCCTTGCCGCCGCGATGCTGCTGCTCGCTGCCGCGCCTTCTTCTCTTGCCCAGCAGGCTCCCGACCCGAAGGTCGCCACGCCGAGTGGTGGACCGGCGGTGGTGGCTCCCTCAGCGACCCGCCCCGCGAGCGCGGGTGAGCGCGGTCTCGCCGAGGGCGATTGCCGAGCCGCCTCCGAGGGGTTCCTCGAAGACGCACGGTCCTCGCGGGATCCGGCCGTCGCCTACCGCGCCACCGAGATCGGCCAGGCTTGCCAACACCTACCGGCGGCCTGGGCCTCCGCGCAGCGCCTCCTCGTGTTGGACCCGGAGAATGTCGAAGCCTTGCGGCTCGTCGGCAACGTCGCGCTGGCGAGCGCGCGATACGCTGATGCGCGGCGGATGTTCTTCGGTCTGCTCGCGAAGCCGGATGTGGAGCCGGATCGTGCGCTGCGGGAGATCCTGCCGCCGCTGGCTGAAGGCGATCTGGCCCCGGCCGCGTGGCAAGTCTTCAAAGATCTCCCCGGACGCGATGCGCTGTCGGCGCCGGTGCTCTCCTCGATGGCGCGCATGGCCTGCAATGCCGATGATCTCGCGCGCTGCCGGGCGCTCATCGGCGAGGCCCGTGCCAAGGGTGGCGGTAATGATGCCGGGACCATCAGGCTCGCGGCTGCGGAGGCCGCAGCATCGGGTGACGCCGATCGTGCGCTCGGTGAGGCGCAATTGGTGGCGCAGGGCGATCCGCAGGACAACCGCTTCGCCGTCGTCGAGACGCTGCTCACCCTCGATCGGCGCGTCGAGGCGCGGGCCGAGATCGAGCGTATCGCCGCCGAGCCCGACCACGCTGTCGAGGCGGACCGTCGTCTCGCCTTGCTCGCATTCAACGAGGGTGACTACCTCGACGCGGAGCGGCGATTCTCGGCGCGCATCCAGCGCAACGAGGGGACGGGCGAGGGACTTTTCTACTTGGCGATGATGGCCGAGCGCTTGGGGCGCACCGATGCCGCTTTGCCCGGCTACGAGGAATTGGTCCGCGCCGGTGCCGGGCTCGCGCCACGCAGCCGTGCAGCGCGGTTGCTGGTGGCGCGTGGCGAGGCACCCAAGGCGATGCGACTGTTCGACGACTGGCTGCGCAGCGGTCGCGGAGACTTCATCGACACCGAGCTCGCGCGCGCCCGGGCGCTGTCGGAGGGTGGCATGCGCGCCGAGGCCTTGCAGGGCATCGATCTTGCGCTCGAGCGTCACCCCGAACATCCTGAGCTGCGCTATCAACGCGCCGTGGAGCTCGACGGCGCCGGTCGAAGCCGTGAGGCGATCAAGGAATTCGAGGCCTTGCTGAAGGAACGACCGGATGATGCCAATGTGCTGAACGCGCTCGGCTATACCCTCGCTGATCGAAAGAAATCGCTGCGCCGCGCAGAGAACCTGATCCGCGCGGCGCTCGAGCAGCGTCCCGACAACGCCGCTTTCCTCGACAGCCTGGGTTGGGTTCGCTACCGTCGTGGCGACAAGATCGGAGCGTTGCCGCCGCTCGAACGGGCCTGGCAGCTCTCGCGGGAAGGCGAGATCGCGGCGCATTGGGGCGAGGTGCTCTGGTCGATGGGCGATCAGGCCGGGGCGCGCAGCATCTGGGCGCGTGCGCTTGTCGCCGCACCGGAGTCGAAGCCGCTGCGTGCCACGATCGATCGCTTCACCGGGACATCCGATCGCAAGCCCTGAGGACGCCGCCTTGAGGCTGCCCGCGCTGCTCCTGCTCCTGTCGTGCTCGCTCGCGCTGCCGTTGCTGAACGGCTGTGCGGTGCTCGGCGGCCGTGATGCGTTGCCGGCTTTGCCCGACCTCACATTGCCCGCAGGCTGGGAGGCGCGTCGTGGCGCACTGCAGGGCTGGCCGGGTTACGAACTGCGTGGACGGGTGGCGGTGGCGAGGGGGGAGGACGGTTTCTCCGGCAACCTGCGTTGGCTGCAGCGCTCGACGGTGACGCGTCTCGAACTGGACGGTCCGCTCGGCGTCGGCGGCGCACGGTACGAATTCGCCCCGGGTACCGACTCTTCGGCGCTGGAGCAGGCGCTCGGCGCACCGATGCCGCTCGCGAGCTTGCGCTACTGGTTGCTCGGCGTGCCCGACCCCGACCCGGCCCTCGTCGCCGAGGAATCGCTGGAGCTCGGCGAGGGCCGGCTCGCGACCTTGCGGCAGGCTGGTTGGGAGATCGCCTATCTGCGCTATGCCCCGGTCGCCGGGAGTCGTCTCGAACTGCCGCAGCGCATCGAGGTGCGCCGTGAGGGCTTGCGGTTGCGCGTCTGGGTGGATGCCTGGCAAGGGATGCCTCGCGAGGCGACGCCGTGAGCGGCCTCGATCGCAGCGTCGCAGACCTGAGGTGGTGGCCCGCACCGGCGAAACTCAACCTTTGCCTGCACATCACTTCTCGCCGCGCCGACGGCTACCACGAGCTGCAGACCGTGTTCCAGCTCATCGATCTTTGCGACCTGCTGTCCTTCGAGGTCGACCCCTCCGGCAGGATCACGCGGGTCGACGATGCGGCAGCCGCGCCCGGCCCGCTCGCTGCGGTCCCCCCGGCGGAGGATCTGGTGGTGCGAGCGGCGCAGGCCTTGCAAGCTTCCTCCGGCAGCCCGCTCGGTGCACGCATCCGCGTCCGTAAGCGCATCCCCATGGGCGGAGGCTTGGGTGGTGGAAGTTCCGATGCCGCCACCACGCTGCGTGCGCTCGACCGGCTGTGGGGCACCGGGCTCGGCGTCGATGAACTCGCGCGATTGGGTCTTGCGCTCGGCGCCGATGTACCGGTGTTCGTGCGCGGTCGTTCGGCGGTGGGCGAGGGCGTCGGTGAGCGGCTGACGCCCGTCGAGCTGCCGCGGCGCTGGTTCCTCGTGCTGCATCCCGGGGTGGCCGTACCGACCCGCGAGGTCTTCCAGGCGCCGGAACTGCGACGAGACACCCCCGTCCTGCCCGTTTCGGCCTTGCTGGCTGGCCCCAACCATAATGATTGCGAGCCTGTGGTCCGCGCCCGCGTGCCTGAGGTCGCGGAGGCGCTCGACTGGCTCGACCGTCACGCGCCGGCGAGGCTCACGGGCACCGGCGCCTGCCTCTTTGCCGCCTTCGCGACCGCCGCGGCCGCCGAGCGGGTCGCGGGCCGCGTACCGGATCGGTGGCGCGCTTGGGTGGTCCCTGGCCTCGCCGCGGTACCCGAGGGGGCCGTCGGGGCTTAGAACCCTGAATTGACAGGAAAATGCCCTGTCCTCACAATACCGCCCCCTTCGCCGTGGGGGTCCTGGTGACCTTCCTCGACCGACCGGGATACCGCATCGACTGCTGGGGTGTCGCCAAGTGGTAAGGCAGCGGGTTTTGATCCCGCCATTCGGAGGTTCGAATCCTTCCACCCCAGCCACTCGGGTTTTTGGAGTTCCCTTTGGATAGCCAGACACTGGCGCTCTTCACCGGCAACGCGAACCCCGCGTTGGCGCAGGACATCGCGCGGCACCTCATGGTGCCGCTGGGTCGTGCTGTCGTCGGCCGCTTCAGCGACGGCGAAGTGAACGCGGAACTGATGGAGAACGTGCGCGGCCGCGACGTCTTCATCGTGCAGCCGACCTGCCCGCCGGTGAACGATAACCTCATGGAACTGCTGATCATGGCGGACGCCTGCCGTCGCGCCTCGGCGCGCAGCGTCACCGCCGTCGTTCCGTACATGGGCTATTCGCGGCAGGACCGCCGCCCGCGCGCCACGCGCTCGGCGATCTCGGCGAAGCTCGTCGCCAACATGATGTCGGGCGCGGGCATCTCGCGCGTGCTCACCGTCGATCTGCACGCCGAGCAGATCCAAGGCTTCTTCGACATCCCTGTCGATAACGTCTACGCCTCACCGGTGCTGCTCGGCGACGCCTGGAAGCAGGGCTACAAGGACATGATCGTGGTCTCGCCCGATGTCGGTGGCGTGGTGCGTGCCCGCGCGCTCGCCAAGCGGCTCGATGACGTCGAGCTCGCGATCATCGACAAGCGTCGTCCGCGGCCGAATGAATCCAAGGTGATGAACATCATCGGCGAGGTGGTCGGTAAGACCTGCGTGCTGATCGACGACATGGTCGACACCGCCGGCACCCTCTGCATCGCCGCCCAGGCCCTGAAGGACGAGGGGGCGGTGCGCGTCGTCGCCTACATCACCCATCCGATCCTCTCCGGCAGCGCCGTCGAGAAGATCTCCAAGTCCGCGCTCGACCAGTTGGTGGTGACCGACACCATCCCGCTGTCGCCCGCGGCGCGCCAATGCCCGCAGATCCGCCAGCTCTCTGTGGCGGGTCTGCTCGGCGAGACGATACGACGGATCCGCGACGAGGAGTCCGTGAGCTCGTTGTACGTCGACTGAACCCGTCCTGGTCGCGGGACGGGTGTCCTCAACCCACTGGAGCCATAGAAATGAAGATCTCGATCGAACTCGCCGCCGAGTTCCGCAACGACGAAGGCAAGGGTGCGAGCCGCCGCCTGCGTCACGCGGGGCGCGTGCCGGCCATCCTCTACGGTGGCGCGCAGCCACCCCGCATGCTCTCGCTCGACCACCAGAAGCTCGTGCTCCTGGTCGAGAACGAGAAGTTCTACTCCACCATCATCGGCGTGAAGGTCGGTGCCGAGACCCAGGCTGCCGTCGTCAAAGACCTGCAGATGCACCCGGCCAAGCCGCAGGTGCTGCATGTCGACCTGCAGCGCGTCTTCGATAACGAGAAGATCCGGCTGCGCCTGCCGATCCACTTCAAGGGCGAGGCGGGAAGCCCGGGTGTGAAGCTGCAGGGTGGTCTCATCTCTCATCGGCTTGCCGACATCGAGGTGCAGTGCCTGCCGAAGGACCTGCCGGAGGAGATCGTGCTCGATCTCTCGCAGATGAAGCTCAACGAGACCAAGCACATCTCCGATATCCCGCTGCCGCATGGTGTCGTCGCGACCGCCGTGATCCAAGGCAAGGACCAGGTCGTCGTCTCGATCCACAGCCCGCGCGCCGAGGAGCCCGAGGCGAAGTCCGCCGAGGTCGCTGCGGCGCCCGCTGCCGAGGCCAAGAAGGCCGAAGGCAAGAAGGAAGAGCCCAAGAAGGACGCCGCGAAGAAATAATCGCACGGCGTCGCTGCACCAGCAGAGGCCGCCCGTCGGGCGGCCTCTGTCTTTGAGGAGATCGGATGGCGGGAGCAGCCCTCAAGTTGGTCGTCGGTCTCGGCAATCCGGGCGCCAAGTACGCCCGGACCCGCCACAACGCCGGTTGGTGGTTCGTGGAGGCCTTGGCGCGACGGCATGGCGCCGAGTTCCGTGCCGAGTCCCGTCATCAGGGCGAGGTGGCGCGGCTGCGGATGCCGCTGCCGGGCGGCGCCGTGAGCGAACTCTGGTTGCTCAAACCCACGACCTTCATGAACAAGAGCGGTGGTGCCGTCGCCTCGCTCGCGCATTTCCACCGGATCACCCCGGCCGAGATCCTGATCGCCCACGACGAACTCGACCTGCCGTCCGGCACCGCACGCCTCAAGCTTGGCGGTGGCCATGGCGGCCATAACGGCCTCCGCGATACCAGCGCAGCGCTCGGCCCCGACTACTGGCGGCTGCGGATCGGCATCGGTCATCCCGGCCATAAGGACCTGGTCCTCGACTATGTGCTGCAGCGTGCTGCGATCGAGGATGAACGTGCTATCGAGGTCGCGGTCGACCGCTCGCTCGATGCGCTGCCGGTGCTGCTCGAAGAGGGCGCCGAGAAGGCCATGAACCGCCTGCACACCAAAGATTGACACCGAAGGATATATAGCATGGGAATCAAATGCGGCATCGTCGGCCTGCCGAACGTCGGCAAGTCGACCCTCTTCAACGCGCTCACGCGCGCAGCCATCGCGGCCGAGAACTACCCGTTCTGCACCATCGAGCCGAATGTCGGCATTGTGCCGGTACCCGATCCGCGGCTCGATGAGCTCGCTGGCATCGTCAAGCCCGAGCGTATCTTGCCGACCACGGTCGAGTTCGTGGACATCGCGGGCATCGTCAAAGGCGCCTCCACCGGCGAAGGCCTCGGCAACAAGTTCCTCGCCAACATCCGTGAAGTCGACGCCATCGCGCACGTCGTGCGCTGTTTTGTCGACGATGACGTGGTACATGTCAGTGGCCGGATCGATCCGCTCTCCGACATCGAGATCATCAACACCGAACTCGCGCTCGCCGACCTCGAGACCGCCGAGAAGGCTTTGCAGCGTGCCGAGAAGGCCGCCAAGGCGCAGGACAAGGACGCGATGAAAGCCCGCGAGGTGATCCGCAAGGTGCGTGAGGGGCTCGATGCCGGCACGCCAGTGCGGGCGCTCTCGTTCGACGAGACCGAGCGGCCGATCGTGCGCGGGCTGCAGTTGATGACCTACAAGCCGGTCCTGTATGTCGCCAATGTGGCTGAAGGCGGATTCAAGGACAACCCGATGCTGGAAGCCGTGAAGGCGCTCGCCGCGAAGGAGGGCGCGCAGGTGGTCGCCGTCTGCGCTGCGATCGAAGCCGAGATCTCTCAGCTTGAGGACGCCGACCGCGCCGAGTTCCTCAAGGACCTCGGTCTCGAGGAGCCGGGCCTCAACCGCGTCATCCGCGCCGGCTACGCGCTGCTCGGCCTGCAGACCTATTTCACGGCCGGCCCCAAGGAAGTGCGCGCTTGGACGGTGCGCGAGGGCGCCACCGCACCGCAGGCTGCGGGCGTCATCCACACCGATTTCGAGCGTGGATTCATCCGTGCCGAGGTGATCGCCTTCGACGATTACATCGCGCTCAAGGGCGAGCAGGGCGCCAAAGAATCCGGCAAGCTGCGGCTCGAGGGCAAGGAGTACGTGGTGAAAGAAGGTGATGTCATGCATTTCCGTTTCAATGTCTGATCAGGCTCCAACCGGCACGCCGTTGCCATGACGGACGCGCTGCAAGCCCTGCTCGTCTCCACGGGTGTCGTCGCGCTTGCCGAGATCGGCGACAAGACGCAGTTGCTCGCGCTGGTTCTGGCAGCGAAGTACCGTAAGCCCTTGCCGATCATCCTTGGAATCTTCGTCGCGACCCTGCTGAACCATGCCCTGGCCGGTGCGGTGGGCGCATGGGTGGCGGCGGCGGTCGGGCCCGATTGGATGCGCTGGATTCTCGGGGTCTCGTTCATCGCCATGGCAGCCTGGATCTTGGTGCCCGACAAGGTGGATGACGGGGAGGCCGTCGCTAGCCCGCGGCGTGGAGTATTCCTTGCCACGCTTTTCGCGTTCTTCCTGCTCGAGATGGGCGACAAGACCCAGATCGCGACGGTCGCACTGGCCGCCCAGTACGCCAGTCTTTGGGCGGTGGTCGCCGGGACCACCCTCGGCATGATGATCGCCAACGTGCCGGCGGTGCTGCTAGGCGAGGTGGCCGCGACCAAGTTGCCGATGCGGCTCGTGCATGGCATCGCGGCCGTCCTATTTTTGTTGCTCGGGATATTGGTTCTGGCGGGCGTAGGCGGCTGAGCGCGGTTTTTTTGAACTTCGCCTAGGAGCCGCTGGATATTAGACCAAAGTTTAATACGCCCTGGATATCACGGGACGGGAACACCTTGTATCCTTGTTTTGCTTGATTCCATCGTTTTTGAGGGCCTAGCCATGTTGAACTCCCGTCCCGCCGTCGCGGCCACCGTTTTGTTGACTGCCGCGCTGCTCGCGCCGGTCGCCTCCGCCGAAGCTCCGTGGGAGCGCACCGACTGGATCGTCCGCGGTGGTGTGAGTCAGGTCGACCCGAAGTCGGGTGACCTCTCGCTGTCGCCGACCACCACGCTCGGCGTCGATGACGACACTGGCTTCTCCTTCGATGTCACCGCCATGCTGTCGCAGAAGTGGGGCGTCGAGCTGTTCGCAGCGCCCGCGCTGAACCACACGACCACTGCCATCACAGGGCGCTCGGTCGCTCAGTACGGCAAGGTCGAGCCGCTCATCCAGACGCTGACCGCCCAGTATCACTTCAACCCGCTCGGCCGCATGCGTCCCTATGTGGGTGCAGGCCTCGGCTACGGCCAGTTCTCGGGTGAGCGCCCGGTCGGCTTGTCCCTCGGGAGCTCCTGGGGCCCGGCCGCTGTGGCCGGTATCGACCTCGGCGTCACTCAGCGCTTCTTCGTGAATCTCTCGGCCCGTTGGGTCGACATGGACTCGAAGGTCAAGCTCAACGGCAGCCGCGTGGGCGATGTCGCCCTCGACCCGATGATCTACTCGCTGAACCTCGGCTACCGCTTCGGTGCCACTGCGGCGCCGGCCGTGGTCGCCGTCGCGGCCATCGCGCCTGCGGTGGTGGCGAAGCCGGTCGCACCGTTGGACAGCGATGGCGATGGCGTCATCGACCCGAACGACATGTGCCCGGACACGCCGCGCGGCACGCGCGTCGGCCCGCAGGGCTGCCCCTGCGACCTCACGCTCAAGCTGAACTTCGCCTTTGACTCGTCGGCGCTGACCGACTCGGACAAGGCCCAGCTTGACGCCGCGGTCGCGGAACTCAAGCGCCTCAATTGGACGAGCGGTGTCATCGAGGGCCACACGGACTCGATCGGTTCTGACGCGTACAACCAGAAGCTCTCGGAGCGTCGCGCTGCGACCGTCCGCGAGTACCTGATCGCCCAGGGCATTTCGGAGTCGCGCATGGCCCCGACCGGTTTCGGCGAGAGCCAGCCGGTGGCCGACAACAAGACCGCCGAGGGCCGCGCCGAGAACCGTCGCGTCGTCCTGCGCCGTACGGACTGCGACAAGCCGCAGTAAGTCCGGACTTCGATCGATCCCACCGCCGGTGTCGCGCAAGTGGCACCGGCGGTGTCGTTTCTGGGGGGCGGAACCCCGGGGCGCAGTCTGGCTCGAATTCCACGAGCGTGACGCCTTGCGCCACCTGCGCGCTCGCGCCCAGCGATGCGACCGATCCCGGTGATGAGCCCGGCGCCGCTAGGGTCGATCGCGGAATCGTGGATCGCCATGCCAAATCCTTAAAACCTTGCGGCGCGTTCAAAGAAACCTGCACGGAGGTATAACTCTATTGCATAGCCCATGGTGTTGTCGGACACTCCTACTGACATCAAGGTCGGAGGTAGGGTGTGCCCGGACTGGAAGCATTCGCGATCGATCCCGTCGAGGGTGAGGCGGCCGCTGAGGCTCGAGAGTCGGTGCGCCGGCTCGAGCCGGCGGTCTGAGGGGGGGCGGCTTGGTCGCGCGTTTCGCCAAGATCAAGGTTGAGCCGGCCTACCGCAAGGTCGCGACGGCACTCACCACACGCATCACCGACGGCTCGTTGGAATTCGGCGAGCGCCTGCCGAGTGAAACCGAGCTGGCTATCCAACTGGGCGTCCATCGCTCGACCGTACGCGAGGCGCTGCGCGAGCTCGAGTCATCGGGGCTCTTGCGGCGTGAGCGCGGGTCAAAATTGATGATGGTCAGCCGGCCGGATCCGCAGCAGGTCGCGACAGGCGTATCGCGGGCGCTCGCCTTGCACCACGCGACGGTCGCCGAGGTGTGGGAGACATTGTCGATCATTGAGCCGCCGGTGGCCGAGATCGCTGCGCAGCGCCGCGATCCCGACGGGCTGGTCGCGCTCGCAGCGGTCGTGGCCCTCGCCGAGGACCCGCAGATACCGCGGGCTGCCGCGCAGTCCGCCGATTTCTTTCGCGTGTTGGTGCGCGTCACGGGCAACAGCGTGCTCTCGCTCACGCAGGAGCCGCTGCTGCACTTGTTCGATTCGTCGCTGCGCAGGTTGATCGAGGCGGTGCCGCAGTCGCGCTCACGCATCGCAGTCGCCCAGCGACTCATCCTCTCTGCCGTCGAGTCTGGTGATGCCGCGGCCGCGCGCAGTTGGTGCGATAAACACATCCGCGATTACCGCCGAGGCTTCGAGATCGCGGGCATCGATCTCTCCCTGCCCATCCCTTACGTTATCGAATAAAATCCAGCGGGTGACCAGGACAAAATCCCGTCTGCATGTGCCCGAAGTCCCCGCCCGGCCGGGTGAGGAACCGGATTTCAGTTATGTCCGGATCTCGCCTGCGGGAGCGGTGCCGCGTCCGCCGATCGGCGTCGCGGTGCGCGAGACCGTGCCGCTCGCCGAGGATCTCATCCGCGTCCTCGACGACGAGGGCGCCGCGATAGGGCCTTGGGACCCGAAGTTGCCGCCTGACACGCTGCGCGCCGGTCTGCGCGAGATGCTGTTGACGCGGGTCTTCGACGATCGCATGCAGCGTACGCAGCGCCAGGGTCGCATCAGCTTTTATGTGCGCTCTTGGGGTGAGGAGGCGGTCTCGGTCGCCGCGGCGCATGCGCTGCGACCCGGCGACATGTTGTTCCCGTCCTACCGCAACCAGGGTCTCTTCATCGGTCGCGGTACCCCGGTGCTCGATCTCATGTGCCAGTTGCTCTCCAACACCCGCGACATGTGCAAGGGTCGGCAGTTGCCCGTGATGTACCACGATGCGCAGCGTCGTCTGTTCTCGATCTCCGGCAACCTTGCGACGCAGTACCCGCAGGCGGTCGGCTGGGCGATGGCGGCGGCGATCAAGGGCGAAGACCACATCGCCGCGGCGTGGGTCGGCGAGGGCAGCACGGCGGAAGCCGATTTTCATCACGCGATGCTGTTCGCCAAGGTCTATCGCGCACCGGTGGTGCTCAACGTGGTCAACAACCAGTGGGCGATCTCCACCTTCCAAGGCTACGCCGGCGGTGAACAGCGTTCGTTCGCGGCACGCGGGCCAGGACTGGGTCTCGCCGGTCTGCGAGTCGATGGGAACGATTTCCTCGCGGTGTACGCCGCGACGGCTTGGGCGGCGGAGCGCGCCCGCGCCGGACACGGTGCGACCCTCATCGAACATGTCACCTACCGTGCGGGCGCCCACTCGACCAGCGACGATCCGTCCCGTTACCGCCCGAAGGACGAGTTCCCCGCGTGGCCGCTCGGCGATCCGGTCGAGCGATTGAAGAAGCACCTGATCAGCCTCGGCGAATGGGACGACACCCGTCACGCCGCGCTCCTCGCCGAACTTGAGACCGAGGTCGCGGCCGCCTGGAAGCAGGCGATGTCTTACGGTACGAACAACGATGGCGCGAGGCTCAACCCGGCGCTGATGTTCGACGACGTCTTCAAGGTGCTTCCGCCCCATCTCGAGGCGCAGCGAGCCGAGCTCGAGGCGGAACTGGCCGCTGCGCGTGACGCCGGAGCTGCGTCATGACCGCGATGAGCATGGTGCAGGCGCTCAACTCCGCGATGGAGGTCATGCTCGCGCGCGATCCCCGGGTCGTGATCCTGGGCGAAGACGTCGGCTACTTCGGCGGCGTGTTCCGGGCCACCGAGGGTTTGCAGAGCCGCTATGGCGCGCATCGCGTCATCGATACCCCCATCGCGGAGGGCGGCATCGTCGGTGCCGCGATCGGCATGGCGGCCAACGGTCTGCGTCCGGTCGCGGAGATCCAGTTCGCCGACTACATCTATCCCGCCTACGACCAGATCGTGAGCGAGCTCGCCCGCATGCGTTACCGCAGCGCCGCCGCCTTCACCGCGCCCGTCACCATCCGTACGCCCTGCGGCGGTGGCATCCGTGGCGGCCAGACGCACTCACAGAGCCCGGAGGGTGTGTTCGCGCATGTCAGCGGCCTGAAGGTCGTCATGCCCTCGAACCCCTACGACGCGAAGGGCATGCTGATCGCCGCGATCGAGGACGACGACCCGGTCATATTCTTTGAACCCAAGCGCGTGTACAACGGTCCCTTCGATGGTGATCCGCACAAGGCCGCCGAATCCTGGGCCGGTCATCCCATGGGCGAGGTGCCCGAGGGCTATTACACCGTCCCCATCGGCAAGGCCGCCGTGGTCCGCACGGGCAACGCAGTCACGGTCGTGACCTACGGTACGATGGTGCATGTCTGCCTCGCAGCCGTCGCCGATCTCGGCCTCGACGCCGAGGTGGTCGATGTGCGCAGCATGGTCCCGCTCGACATCGACACGCTCGCCGCGTCGGTCGCCAAGACCGGCCGTTGCCTGATCGCCCACGAGGCGACCCGTTTCGGCGGCTATGGCGCGGAGCTCTCCGCGTCGCTGCAGGAACGCTGCTTCTGGCACCTTCAGGCCCCCATCCAGCGCGTCGCCGGATGGGACACCCCGTATCCGCATGCCTTCGAGTGGGAGTACTTCCCGGGTCGCCTGCGCGTGCGCCGGGCGCTCGAGGCGCTGATGCAGGTCGCGGCATGACGCGTTTCGTGATGCGTGTGCCCGATCTCGGTGAGGGCTCGGTCTCCGCCGAGGTCATCGCATGGAAGGTGACGGCGGGCGATACGGTGCGCGAGGACGCGCCGCTCGTCGAGCTGTCCACCGACAAGGCCGTGGTCGAGGTGCCCTCGCCGGTGAGTGGCCTCGTCGTCTCCGTGAGCGGCAAGCCGGGCGACACGCTCGCCGTGGGCAGCGAATTGGCGGTGTTCGAGGTCGAGGGCGCACTCGAGGGGTCGGGCGTGCCGAACGCAGCGCCGTCTGCGCGGCCTGCATCGCCTGCACCGTCTGCGCGGCCTGCAGCCCCTGCATCGCCTGCATCGCCTGCACCGCCTGCGCCGCCCGTCGCCGTGGCGGCCCCGGCACCCGCCACCCAAGACTCGTTGCTTCCGGCGCGCGTGATGGCCTCGCCTGCGACCCGCCGTCGTGCCGCTGAGACAGGGCTCGACCTCGCGCGCGTGCAAGGCACCGGACCCGGCGGACGCATCGTCGAAGCTGACCTCGAGCGTGCGCAGCGCGGCACGCCCGGCATCACCGAGATCCCCGTCATCGGCGTGCGCCGGGTCATCGCGCAGCGCATGAGCGATTCCAAGCGCAACGCGCCGCATTTCGCGTATGTCGAAGAGGTCGATGTCACCGACCTCGAGGCGCTGCGTGTCCGCCTGAACGCCGCGCGCAAAGCAGCGGGTGGCGAGTCCCTGACCTATCTGCCGTTCATCGCCCGTGCGCTCGCCGATGCGCTCGCCGGATTCCCGCAGTGCAATGCGCAGTACGACGCCGCACGCAATGTGCTGCTGCGTCATGCCGCCGTGCACTTGGGCATCGCCACCCAGACCCCGGATGGCCTCAAAGTGCCGGTGGTGCGAGATGTCGCGCGACGCGGGCTCGACGATCTCGCCGCCGAGATCCGCCGCGTCACCGAGGCCGCCCGCAGCGGTAGGGCGCGGCGCGAGGAACTCAGCGGCTCCACCATCACCATCACCAGCCTCGGCAAGTTGGGCGGCATCGTTTCGACGCCCATCCTGAATGCCCCTGAGGTGGCCATCATCGGCATCAACAAAGCGGTCGAGCGCGTGGTGGTGCATCACGGTGAGATCGCGATCCGTCGTATGATGAATCTGTCGTCGTCGTTCGATCATCGTTTCGTCGACGGCTACGATGCCGCAGCGCTGATCCAAGCGTTGAAGGCCCGCATCGAGACGCCGCAAGATATCTTTGGAGACCTGACGACATGACGACCCCCGACACCGCGTCCACCGCTGCCGACACGACCGCCGCCGCCACTATCCAGCGTGCGAAGTCCTCGCCGTTCGGCAGCGTGCTCGCCGATACCATGAGCCTTGCCTGGTACCGCGATGGCGCTTGGACGCCCGCAGGGTTGGTGCCCACCGGTCCGCTGCCCATCCACCCGGCCGCTCACGCGCTGCACTACGGCAGCGAGTGCTTCGAGGGCTTCAAGGCCTACCGTCATGCGGACGGCTCGGTGCAGATCTTCCGGCTCGACCGCCATGTCGCGCGTCTGCAGCAGAGCGCCCGCGCGCTGATGCTCCCCGAGCCCGATGCGGCGCAGGTGTCCTCGATGGTCATCTCGCTCGTCGATCGCGTGCGCGACATCGTGCCCGAGGCGCCGGGGTCGCTGTACCTGCGGCCGCTGCTCTTCGGCACCATGCCCAACATCGGTGCTGCGGCGCAGCCCTCGAACGAGGCCTGCCTCGTGGTGCTCGCGAGCCCTGTGTGGGATTACTTCGCGGGCGGCATGAAGCCCCTCAAAATATTGGTCGAAGAGCAAGCGCAGCGTTGCGCGCCGCACCTCGGGCGCGTCAAGACTGGCGGCAACTACGCCGCGGCGATGGGTCCGACTCTCGCCGCGCGCCGCGAGCACGGCGTCGACCAGGTGCTCTTCTGCCCAGGCGGCGAGGTGCAGGAGACGGGCGCCGCGAACTTCATCCTGCTGCGCCCCGGTCGGCTGCTCACCCGCGGCCTCGACAGCACTTTCCTGCATGGCGTGACCCGCGATTCGCTGCTCGCCATCGCCCGCGATCTCGGTTATGCGGTGGAGGAGCGCGTGTTCACCGTGGAGGAGATGCTGGAGTGGGTGCGCGACGGCGAGGCGGCGCTCTCGGGCACCGCCGCAGTGCTGGCGGGCGTCGGCACGCTCGTACGCGGCGGCAAGGCCATCCCGGTGGGCAACGGCGAGATCGGCCCCGAGACCCGCCGTCTGCGCGAGGCCTTGGTCGCCCTTCAGCAGGGCAGGGCGCCCGATCCGCACGGGTGGCTGACCCGCGTTTGACCCCCGAAACTTGACAGCCCTGCGCCCCGCGAACACACTCCCGGCCCGCTGTCCGGGCCGTAAAAGACCGCTTGGAAAGGTAGCTCAGCTGGTTAGAGCACGGCACTCATAATGCCGGGGTCGAGGGTTCGAGTCCCTCCCTTTCCACCACCTCCTGCGGAGGCGTCCATGTCCGTGCCGCCCAAGTGGTTCACCCCCGTCGCCATCCTCGCGCTGCTCTGGAATCTCCTGGGCGCGTCGGCCTACCTGATGGACGTCACGATCTCGCCCGAGGCAGTGGCGAAGATGGGTGACGCCGAACAGGCCATGTACGCGTCGCGCCCGGTATGGTTCGTGGCGGCATACGCTTGCGCCGTATGGTTCGGCGTCGCTGGTTCGCTAGCGCTGCTGCTGCGCAAGCGATGGGCGAAGCCGCTGTTCGTGCTGTCGCTGATCGGGCTGATCGCGCAGGACATCGCGTTGTTCTCGCGTCCTGAGGTCCGCGGTGATCTCGTCGTGATCTTTTTGCAGGGACTCGTGTTCGCGATTGCCCTGTCGCTCCTGATGCTCTCACGCAAGGCGGAGCGCGAGGGCTGGCTCGGTTGAAGTGGCGAGGCATCGCGGCGCAGGATCCAGCCAGCGCCGCGATCACTCGTCATGCCCCGCGTCTGGCGTGGGGCCGCGCCCTCAACGCCTCTCGAACACCATCTTCTCGCGGGCCACGCGGCCGCCGTCGCCGTAGTATCGGGCGGTCACGATCATGGTGCGCTGGTCCTCGGAGAGCGAACGACGGAAAGTGGCGACCTTCTCGCCGCCGGCCTTGATCACCGAGGTCACGGCGTCGCCGTCACCCGTGTCGATGGCGATGGTGTCCCCGATCGGCAGGCCGTGGATCGGGTAGTCGCGACCATCGAGCCGTGCCTTGAATCGCACCTCGGACTCCAGCGACAGTTCATCGCCGCTCAGCACCAGGGTCCGCTCGAGCCCCCGCGCTGCGATGCCGGTGGAGGCGAGCACCAAGCCGGTGGGCAACGTCGCCGGTCCAGCGACGGCCGTACGCGCCGTGAGCTCCGACCTGTCAGGGTTGAGGGTCCAGCCGGTCGGTTCCTGGGCCTGGGTCCCGGCTGCGGCGAAAACAAGCAGGGCGGAAAGCCCGATGCGATGTAGATGTGCCTTCATGTCGATTCCCCTTGCTGTCTCTATGGATGAGGGTTTCGACCGAAATTACTCCGGGCAGGGCCGATGTCAACGATTTGTAACAATTCTGTGCTAGCCGACTCTGGGCGAGTGATTGAGCGTCGTAGGTGTTGACAAATTAAAAAGTACTTTGTAAATTAAAGCGCATGGTCAATTCATACGGGAGAACCGCCATGTCCGACACCACACGCCCGACTGCTTCCCCCGCCCACGCCGTCGAGGATCTCGCCTTCTTGCGCGACCTCGCCGAATCCGGCCGCGACGCGCCTTTCGGCGGCGGTGACTACCTGATCGCCGGCGGCGGGTGGTTCGCGCTCGCCAGCCTCATCGTCTGGGTCGGGGCGCAGGGTGTCTTGGGTCTCGGCCTGCCATCCGCGCACCTCGCTTGGGTCATCGCGGCGGCGGGCTTCGCGGTCCATCTCGCGCTGCTCATCCGTCGTGACCGTGCACTGCCCGAGACGACCTTGAACCGTGCGCTCGGCGCCGTCTGGTCGGCCATCGGCTTCGGCATCTTCGCGTTCTGGCTCGGCGCGTTCCTGCTCACTCTGCGTAGTGGTGCGGAGGCTGTGGGCCCGGTGATGAGCACCATCCCGCTGCATGTACTGAGCGCGTACGGCGTCGCGTGGGCGGCCTATCGGCTCATCTCGCGCCGCAGTTGGGCGGGTTGGGTCGCCGCGGCGAGTTTCGTCGCCGTGCCACTGATGGCTTTGGTGCAGGGCAGCAGCCACGAACACCTCCTCTACGCCCTCGTGCTCGTGGCGACGGCTGTGGTCCCCGGCTTCCGTCTGCGCGCGGCTGCCCGAGCCTGACCGTGGCGGCGTTCGACATCAACGCCCTCGACGAGGTGATCCATGGGCGTGTACGCCTCGGCGTCATGGCCTACCTCGTCGGCGCGGGCAGTGCCGACTTCGGGACGCTGAAGGCCAAGCTCGAGACCACGGACGGCAACCTCTCGGTGCACCTGCGCAAACTCGAGGAGGCGGGCTATGTGACCGTGACCAAGTCCTTTCGCGAGCGCAAGCCGCTCACCGAGGTCGCGCTCACCGAGCCTGGCCGCAAGGCCTTCGCCGACTACCTCGATGCGCTCGGCAGGTTGGTCTCGCCAGGGCGGTGAGCGGCGGCGCGCTGCGGGAGCGGTACAATCCACCCCATGACCGCCCCCCACGACACCGATCCCGAAGAGACCCGTGAATGGCTCGAGGCGCTGCGCGCCGCGGTCGCTGCGGGCGGCCGCGAGCGCGGCCTTTACCTTCTGACACAGCTCGAGCAGGAGGCGCAGCAGTTGGGCGTCGTCGCGCATGTCATGCCGTATTCGGCCTACCAGAACACCGTACGGCTCGATGAGCAGGCGGTGCATCCCGGCGATGTCGCGCTAGAGGAGCGGCTCACGGCGATCATGCGCTGGAACGCGCTCGCGATGGTCGTGCGTGCCAACAAGGCCTACGGCGAACTCGGTGGGCATGTCGCGACCTATGCATCCTCTGCGGAGATCTTCGAGACCGGCTTCAACCATTTCTTCCGCGGCCCGGACGCGCCGGGGGGTGGCGACCTCGTGTTCTTCCAGCCGCACTCCGCGCCTGGCGTGTATGCACGCGCCTTCCTCGAGGGGCGGCTCTGCGAGACGCAGCTCGCCAACTACCGCCAGGAGACGGGCGGGCAGGGGCTCAGCTCCTATCCGCACCCGTGGCTGATGCCGGATTTTTGGCAGTTCCCGACCGGCTCGATGGGCATCGGTCCGATCAACTCGATCTACCAGGCGCGGTTCCTACGCTATCTCGCCCATCGAGGTCTCCTCGACACCGGTGAGCAGCAGGTCTGGGGCATCTTCGGTGATGGAGAGATGGATGAGCCGGAATCGGTGAGCGGGCTCACGCTGGCAGCGCGCGAGAAGCTCGACAACCTGACGTTCATCATCAACTGCAACCTGCAGCGTCTCGACGGGCCGGTGCGCGGCAACGGTCAGATCATCCAAGAGCTCGAGGCGCTCTTCACCGGCGCGGGCTGGAATGTCATCAAGGTGCTCTGGGGATCGGACTGGGATCCGCTGTTCGCCCGCGACAAGCAACATTCCCTGCTGCGCGCGTTCGCCAACACGGTCGATGGTCAGTACCAGACCTTGGGCGCGAACGACGGCGCCTACAACCAAGAGAAATTCTTCGGGCTCGATCCTGAACTCAGGGCCTTGGTCGCACACATGTCGCCCGCCGAGATCGACGCACTCAAGCGTGGCGGGCACGATTTCCGCAAGCTCTACGCGGCCTTCGCTTCGGCGCGTGCCCATCGCGGGCAGCCCACCGTGATCCTCGCCAAGACCAAAAAGGGCTACGGCATGGGTCGTGCGGGCGAGTCGCGCATGACGGCGCATCAGGAGAAGAAACTCGACATCGAGGCGTTGCTCGAGTTCCGTAACCGCTTCAACCTGCCGCTCTCCGACGACGACGTCGCGCAGTTGCGCTTCCATCGGCCGCCCGCAGACAGCCCGGAGATGCGCTATCTCGCTGCGCGCCGCGATGCGCTCGGCGGGCCGATGCCGCGCCGCCGTCGCGAGGCGCCGCCGCTCACCGTGCCGCCGCTCGCGGGCTATGCGCAGTTCGCGCTCGAATCGGACGGCAAAGAGATGTCGACCACGATGGCCTTCGTGCGACTCCTCGGCGGGTTGTTGCGCGACAAGACGCTGGGACCGCGCATCGTGCCCATCGTCGCCGATGAGGCACGCACCTTCGGCATGGCGAGCCTGTTCCGCCAGATCGGTATCTACTCCCCCGTGGGGCAGCTCTATCAACCCGAGGACGCCGGCTCCCTGCTCGCCTACCGTGAAGCGCAGGACGGCCAACTGCTCGAGGAGGGCATCACCGAGGCGGGCGCGATGTCCTCGTGGGTGGCGGCGGCGACGGCCTACAGCGTGCACGGTCTGCCGCTCCTGCCGTTCTACATCTACTACTCGATCTTCGGCTTCCAGCGCGTCGGCGATCTCATCTGGGCGGCCGCCGACCAGCGCGCGCGCGGATTCCTGTTGGGCGCCACGGCCGGGCGCACCACGCTCTCGGGCGAGGGGCTGCAGCACCAGGACGGCTCGAGCC
>Ga0208596_1000173_pt1 | contig 21230 bp, 19 predicted proteins | sample LakMenEpi12Jul11_FD_150686 | JGI IMG/M metagenome (GOLD analysis project Ga0208596, IMG submission 150686) | Freshwater microbial communities from Lake Mendota, WI - 12JUL2011 deep hole epilimnion (SPAdes) | ecosystem: Environmental > Aquatic > Freshwater > Lake > Epilimnion/Euphotic zone ...
CTAGTAGCGGGAGCGGGATTTGAACCCACGACACAGCGATTATGAGCCGCTTGCTCTACCAAGCTGAGCTATCCCGCCAGGGATATGTGAACGGTAAAACACTTTCGAGCCCCCCACCGGAATCGAACCGGTGACCTTTTCCTTACCATGGAAACGCTCTACCGACTGAGCTAGGGGGGCAATAGGTAGAGGTGTGAGTGTACGACAGTTGCGCGGAAAGTTAAAAATTAGCGAGCAGGATCAAGCGTGACTTTGCCGGTTGTAGCCCGAGCCAGCATCGCTTCGTGAGCGGCTTTTGCCTCAGATAAACCATAAGTTGCACCGATTACTGGTTTTAGCGCACCAGATGAAATCAGCGCAAAGAGCTCAGTTAGAACATCTCCCATTAACTCTTTCTTGCCAAAGCAATGTGCCAACCAGAAACCTGCAACAGTTTTTGTTCCGCCCATTAATGCACCCGGATGAATTGGAGTTGGCGCAGTACGTGATGCCATTCCGTAAGTAATCAAACGACCGAAAGGCGCGAGTACTTCAAGGCTGGCATCGAAAGTTTTTCCACCAACCATTTCTAAGACGATATCTACTTTCTTTCCACCATTTGCCGCCATCATCGCAGCAGGAAGATCTGGTGAATTCGCGTCGACAACTGCATCTGCGCCCAATGATTTAGCTAATTCGTTCTTGGCATCACTAGATGTAACGGCAATAACTTTTGCGCCCCACATCTTTGCTAATTGAACTGCCAGAGAACCAACGCCACCGGCTGCGGCTTGAACCACAACGGTTTCGCCTTGCTTAACATGTGCCATTGTTTTCAAGATATGCCAAGCAGTTGTGCCTTGAACCAGCATTGCAACTGCTTGTGCGTCAGAAACACTTTCTGGAATGTCAACACACATCGCTTTATGTGCAACAACTTTCTGGGCATATCCCCCGCTACTTGCACTTGCCAAAACTCGGCGTCCAGATTGTGTTTTGCCAACAACTTCTAAACCAGGAATTAGTGGCAGTTCTTGCTTAGAAAGATAAGAGTTTTCAGTTTGGTGGGTATCGGCATAGTTAATTCCGATACAAGAGACATCGATTAACTCTTCATTTTCACCTGGTGTGGGATCAGCCAGTTCAACTAGTTCGAGTACTTCTGGTCCGCCAAATTTCGTGATCTGAATAGCTTTCATATTTAAACCTTATCCCACCAGATGACTGCTAGATCGCGCTTTGAAGCGAAAGGGTGGCCCACGAGAAATTCCTTTACCTCGTCTAAGCGGGAGGGTGGCAAACATAAGCGAACTCTGGTCCGCTCAGCAATGTCTTCTGCGCTTTGTTCAAGGGGGAAATCAGAAGAGAACTTTTCAATGTGGGCAATGATTCCCATCTCTCTCAAAACCAGCAACAAATCATCTGCATTTGGAGAAGTGGGGCGCGCTAAATTCCAAAAGTGTTTCCATCCAGCCGATGCAGAAGTCATTGGGTGCGCCAATGGAAGTTCAATTACGACACGTTTGCGCGCATGGTTATCGATGGCCTTTAAGAAGGGTTCTATTTCCCCAACGTTATATACAACGTGATGCACGGTCACAACATCTGCATCCGGTACTTGATCTGCGATTGCCGGCCAAAAACCCTCGTGAACTTCGGAGCTAACTTCTCGAGATTTCGCATTCTGCGAATACATCTCAAGCATCTCTGCCTGATGATCTACCCCGATTACATGGTTACCTCTTTTAGCAACAGCGAATGTGGCGACTCCTCCCCCACAGCCGATATCTAAAATACTGTCAGTTTCCGAAATGACTTCTCTCGCTTTTACATGAGAGGGAGAATCAGCGATTTTGGATGGAAGTGCAAAGAGAGCTGGCGGGTGTACCCAGGGAGCAACTTCTGCTTGATCCAAGATCTCCTGCGGTATTGCCCAGCTAGCTAAATCACTTCTCCATTTTACTGCAGCAGAATTACTCACTTTTTTGTTGAGCAGCTTCTTCTGCAATTTGCTTACGGATGTCATCCATATTCACCGCTTGGATCGAGGAAATCAATTCGCGTAGCGAAGGTTCAGGAAGCGCTCCCGCTTCACGATAGAGGAGTACTCCATCTCGAAATGCCATTAGCGTTGGAATCGATGTTATTCCCGCGGCTGCAGCTATTTCGCGCTCGGCTTCTGTATCAATCTTGGCAAAAGTTATCTCTGGAAATTCTTCGGAAACCTTTTCGTAAACAGGTCCGAACATGCGGCAAGGGCCACACCATTCAGCCCAAAAATCTACGAGCATGATTCCGCCTTTTTCAATTAGGCCTTCAAACTCTGTACTTTTTACATTTACGCTCGCCACTTATCTACTCTCCATCTCTGAGGATTTATCTTGATCTAACTCTTTTGGAAAACTAATCTGGCAAGAAGATTCTTTGGCAAGTCTTTGCTGAACGGCAAATGCCAGTAATAGAACTCCGAGCCAAGCTAGGAAAGGTTGAACGGGTGCGAAGTATTTAATCGCCCCGGTTGATCCTAAAGCGATTAAAACCAACTTATTGCAAACTGGGCAGCCCACGGCGAGATATGAAAGTACTGCACCAGCCCCACCGATTTTTATCGATTTCTCTTCGGGAGTAATCACATCATTTCTAAAGTAACTAGCAACTAATAACCCAGAAAGAACGCTGGTGATAACAAGGACCGGAACTGACCATGGTGTCACATCAACAGCTCTACCAAAGACTGGGTTTTCAATAACGGCAGTTGGCAAGCCAACTACAAGATACGTAACGATCGCTGTAATCGTTGCAACCAACCAACGCCTTGCGCTCCATGAAAATAGTGCTGAGAAACAGTTCGGCATCCTAAATTATTTTTTCCCACCGAATAGACGACTTAGCAAACCCGGTTCCTTTGGATCATTGGCGTGGCCTTGGCAACGCTGGTTCTTTGGAACGCCTTTAAGCGCGACTTCAATGTGGTTTCCGCATCCAGACCATGAAGGCTTTCCGCATTTTCTACAAGTTGTACGGCTACACATGTGCTTTCTCCTTATTTGCGATTGGTGAATTACTCCAGGTGAGATATCCCCCATCTAGATTTACAGCGTTAAAACCAAGTTCCTTAAGCAACATAGTTGCAGTATGTCCACGTTGACCAACTTGGCAATTGACCAAAATGTTCTTTTTAGTGAGTTCAGAAACTCGATCTCTTATTTCATCAACCGGCATGCTGACCGCACCCGGAATCGAGCCTCTTGAAAATTCTTCAGCTGAGCGAACGTCAATCAGATCAAAACCCTTTTCGACAAAACTATCAATCTGGTTCCATTGCGCAGTCTCCAATAATCCAGAAATTAAATTTTCAGAGATATAGCCCAACATATTTACTGGATCTTTGGCAGAGCCAAATGGTGGTGCATATGCGAGTTCTAAATCTGCAAGTTCTGGCGCTGTAATCCCGCCACGAATTGCAGTCGCAATAACATCGATGCGCTTATCAACACCTTCGATACCGACGCCTTGTGCGCCAAGGATTTCTCCTGTTGTTGGATCAAAGAGAAGTTTTAGCGCCATTTGTTTCGCATCTGGGTAATAACCGGCATGTGAATTTGGATGGGTATGAATCGCCATAAATGGACGTCCATCGGCAGATAGCCGCTTCTCGTTCCAGCCTGTTGTAGCAATCATTAAGTCAAAGACTTTAACAATCGCAGTACCGATAGTTTTTACAGGACGTGTAACTAACCCTGAAATGTGATCAGCCGCAACGCGACCATGGCGATTGGCTAAGTTAGCGAGTGGAACAAGAGTTGCCTCGCCGTCAAGGGCATCAACTTTTTGGGCGGCATCGCCAACCGCGTAGATATCTGGATCACTTGTCCGATTGAAATCATCAACTTCGATTCCACCACGTGTGCCAACCTTTATATCCGCTGCCTTTGCCAGTGAGGTATCTGGACGAACACCGATTGCCAGTATCACTAAATCCGCAGGCAGAATTGCACCGCTGGTCAGAGTTACCGTTGTTGGATCAATTGTTGAAACACCATCAGCTAAGTGAAGCTCCACGCCTTGTAGCGCCATTTCCTTCGCAACAAGTGATGCCATCTCTGGATCGAGAGGCGCAAGAACCTGTGGCGTTGCTTCAACTAAAGCAGTCTTAATTCCACGGTGAATTAAGTTTTCAGCGATCTCAACTCCGATGAATCCTCCACCTATAACAACAGCATTGGCAGGCTTTTCGTTAACTCGGTTAGTTATGCGCTCTACATCTTCAACTGTGCGTAGAGTCATTGCGCGCTCGACTCCAGGGATTGGAGGTACAACCGGTGAAGCGCCAGGGCTAAGGATTAACTTGTCGTAGCCAATTTCAAAAACTTCTTTAGTAAGCAGATTGCGCACCGAGACCGTCTTATTGACTCGATTTATAGCGGTAACTTCGCTTGAAATACGAACATCTAAGCGAAAGCGCGCATGCAAGCTTTCTGGGGTTTGAAGAAGCAAGTCTTTCTCTTCTTCAATAACTCCTCCTACGTAATAAGGAAGGCCGCAGTTTGCATATGAAACATGGCCACTCTTTTCCAGCACAATAATTTCAGCGCTGGCATCTAAACGACGGGCGCGAGTTGCCGCAGACATTCCACCTGCAACGCCACCAATGATTACTATCTTCATTAGTTTGTTACCAAAGGAAGTCCTGCTTGAGCCCACTCTTGTACGCCAGCATTTAGATTAAACATATTAGTAAATCCTGCATCTTTCATCGTTGAAATCGCATTGGCTGATCGACGTCCACTTCGGCAATACACTGCATAAGTTGCTGTTTTATCTAGCCTCGCGATTTCTGTAGCAAAACTTGGGTTCTCTACATCAATGTTAATTGCGTTAACCAAGTGCCCTTCCATGAACTCGCCTGGGGTGCGGACATCAAGAGTAATTACGCCACTCTCTTGAGTTTTAGCCTGAAATTCAGCAGCGTTTAAATCAGCAGAACTTGCTGAGCTACATCCAGTTAGAACAAGAAGTGCGCTAACGATTATTGCGATCTTTTTCATTACCGTTTCCTTTATGCCAGGCTCAAGAAAAGCTTCTGTAGCTTCTCGGTAACCGCTTGGCTGTTGTTTTTATTGTCTTCAATACATTCTTTTAAACTGGCTGAGATAAGAGTGAATCCGGCGGTAGTTACCGCTTTGTTGACTGCGGCGAGTTGAGTAACGACATCTTCACAGTTGCGGCCTTCTTCCAGCATTCGTACAACAGCTCCCATTTGCCCCTGGGCGCGCTTCATGCGCTTTGCGATCGCATCAAGTTGATCTTGATCTTGCAAAACATGGGTGGGTGAAGTCTTAGCCATTTACTTAGCCTTCACATTTGCAGATTTGTTCTTGTGGCAAGCCTTCGAGCGCATCATCGATGTGCTGACCGCAGCCAGACCAGGTGTACTTCTTGCAGTTTTGGCAGATAACTCGAGAACACATATTGACTCCTTTGTGAGGTGCTTATGGAGACAATCTAGCATACCCCTAGGGGTATATGGCAAATCGAGGTTTTACGCTCAGAAGTAGTTACGCATGACCCCTTTGAAACGTTTCGTCAGGCGCTTATTGAGTTTAAGGGTCTGATCAATCGGTGACACCGCCATCACTTTGGCGTGGGCTGGCTCATCAGGGGTTATTACATCTTTAAGTGCTGGAGAGTTTTGATCTAAGGAATCAGCGATGCGTTCGATATTTGCAACCATCGAAAGTCCACGAATGATCTGTTCTTGATCAGCATCTTTTGCATCTTCGATTAGGGATTCGGCAAGTGCTGCACCGGCCTCACGTGCATCATCTGTCGCCGTCGTTGTAGTTTCGAATGCTTCTTCATCATCTATCTTGGATGAGATTGCATAACTTGCAGCAGATAGCGCAACTGCGATCTGCTTCTTGGTGGAATCAGCGATACCTCCGCTGACTGCAGAGTCAAAGAGAGTTCGCGCAATCGTGCGCACCTGAACAAGAGTGTGCTCGATGGCGATACCTTGAACATAAACTTCTTCAGCTACATCTTTCTCTGCTGTTGGAAACCATCTGGCATGTCCGCGCGCTTCAACTGATTGTGCACGTATCGCAGGGACTGCTTCCATTAACAACCTTGCTTTAGCTAACCAATTGCCTGCTTCTTTCTGGGTGTAACCGGCGGCAACACCTTCCGACATTTGCGCTAAGAGTTCTGCAGCCTTTGTGCTTACATCGGTGATCTGATCAATTGCGCGACCAACTGGAGTTTTAGCGTGAGAGAAATAGGAGAACACGATCGCAATGGCTGCTCCAATTAAAGTTGAGCCAAGACGGTGTGCCGCAGTTGTTCCGCTGATTCCAGGACCGATAACGATGAGTGCGGTAACAGGGACATTTACCGATGCCACTTCACCTAAGTGAAGTGCGCGCGCGACAACTGCGCAGAAGATAACCGTTAAACCAACGGCGATAAAGCCGAAATCAAAGATAGATACGTTGATTAATGCAACGGTTGCGCCAATGGCGGTTCCAACTATCTGCCCGAAACCTTCACGGACTGATTTATGCAGTGAGATGCGGATAGATAAGGTGCAGACAATTGCCGCAACTACCCCACCATTTTCAACAAGTAGATCGCCAACTTGCCAGGCGACAGCGCCAGCAAGGCCGGCAACGAGTATTTGACGCACCCAAACCCGACGGTCGGCAAATAACTTCTTTAACCTTTTCCACATGATGTGGCTAAGTTTAGTAGGCGCGCACCAATTCGCACATGCGAGCCGCGTTATCTGCGAGGTTTCCGCGCGAAAGCGCTCCACCAATCAGTAGCGCGCTGTCATTGCCATACATCTTTATCATCTCTGGAATCCGCTCTAAGTTCATTCCACCTGCAGGAGCGACAAACATTGGGTTTAACTTGCCAAGTTTTTCCCGGGAACGTTCTGTTATATCGAGGCAATGTTCGCTGGTGAAAGCAAAGCGTCCCCCGGTATTTGGGAAGATCGTGATGTCAGCTCCGGCAAGTCTCATCAACGTTCCCAAGACAATTCCGTGTGAAATGCCTTCATATTTAGAAGTTATTAACGAGCCCAACATTGCTGGGTGTCCCTGAATAGGAAGTGCGATCGATCCATCGGATGCAATTTTTCGTAGCGAATCAAAGCCAGTTATGCCGGGAAGAATCAACAGTGCGCCGGCACCTAAATCTTTTGCAGTGTGTGCGGCATCAACTATCTGATCAAAGGGAAGATTGAGGCTCGGTGCGTAAATTGATTTTCCACCGGTAACTTCATTGGCTTCTTTCACTGCACGAGAAATTAAAGTAACCCGATCTTTCCAAGTTGCCCATGGTTGATTGGCCAGGCTGTGGTCATCCTTAATCAAATCAAATCCCGCTAAAGCTAAAGTGCGGGCCATTTCTGCAAGTGTCTGCGCATCCGATCCCATTGGCTTTAGGGCAGTTGATACCAAGGGGCGGGTTTCTGCGCCAAGCAATTTACGCAGTCCCCTAATACCAAAACGGGGTCCGCTAAATTTCGCGAGGAAGGAATCGGGCAGTTTTAAGTCAACAATTCTTACATTAGGGAATAGTGAAACATTTCCCCAGAGCACGTTGAGAAATTGGTTTAATTCTCCACCAGTTACATCTGGGTTATAGGAAATAGTAATTAAGTGGTTGGTTTTATCTGAGGATGAGATCTCCTCAACTTTTCCAACGACTTCTTCCTGAATCCAACTTGGAGCTAATTCATAGGGAAATTCGATCGTCTGTTCAGCACGAATTACATCAGCTACCGCCTTTGGGTCTTCGCCAGTGAATTTATAGGTTACGTAGATACGATCCACTAAAGCGCCTCCCCATTTGCCATGGGCAATTATCTACCTAGGAAATGCTGCCGCAACACCACCATCCACGGCGATAACGCTTCCTGTTGTGCGTGAAGATTCATCACTTAAGAAGAATGCTGCGGCACGGGCCACATCTAGGCTTCTTACACGTGCATTTAGCAGATTTCGAGAGGCGTAGAAGTCCTCTAGTTCCTCTGGTTTCACTCCATGTGCAGCTGCACGTTGTTCGCGAATACCGCCTTCCCACAATTTACTGTTGTCGAAGACTGCATCAGGATTGATTCCGTTGAAGCGAATTCCAGCGTTTCCACCTTCAAGGGCAGCGATGCGCATCAACTGCAACATTCCAGCCTTGCTAACTGAATAACCACCAAATCCTGCACCTGGTGCAAAAGCATTTTTGCTCGCGATGTAAACGATCGAGCCGCCCATCTTCTGCTTGCGCATAACCTTCATCGCTTCTTTAGTCAACATAAATGCGCTAGAAAGATTTATATCTAAACCGCGGCGCCATTTTTCAACATCCAAGTCTTCAAGTTTGTCGCTGATACCAATACCAGCGTTAATTACAGCGCCATCAAGTCCACCGAAATGCTTAATGGTTTTTGTAACTGTCGCCTGAACATCTGCTTCCTTTGACTGATCACCCAATACCAATAGCGGCGGATTGCATTTATTCTCGGCAAACTCTTTTTCGACTTCTAGAAGTCCTTTTTCTTCGATATCTGCGAGAACTACATGAGCACCACGTTTTCCGAGTTCAAGAGCAACGCCTCGTCCAATGCCACTTCCGGCACCTGTAACGATAATGATGTGTCCATCTAGTTGTGCTGGAGCTGGCTTATTCTTTAACTTAAATAACTCCATTGGCCAGTAATCAAAACCAAAGATTTCTGCATCAGAGATTGTGTCTCCGTCGCCAAATACATCTATGACTCGTGCTGCAACCTTGTGAGTATGTGAAGCAATATCTGCCAGCATCACATTCTCTTTAATTGTTGTTGCGGCAGTAACCGCACCTACGCCTGGAACAAGAATTACGCGTGGGTCATTTCCGTGGCTTGTGTAACCAGCGGGCAGCAAAGATTTATTTGCTTCAAAATATGCGCTGTAGTTCTCGCGGAATTCATTGATTCCGGTTTCAGTATCTTCCAAAGTTACTGTTGCTGACTTAGGGCGGATACGCAGCATGTGATCAGCACTTGATGCACCTAGAGCCAAGACCTTCTTCAGGTCTGGACGTGATGCAATTTCGGCCAAACGAGTATCTGTTCTTAGTAACTGCTTCTTACCAAGGGTTCCGCGCAACTTTAGAAGTAAGTCCTTTAACTCTTCGTCAGGCAGATCTTGATGTTGGAAGTTCGCCGCTGGTCGTTTATTAAGCGAATCCAAGTACTTATCCGCTAAGGCCACTGCATCAAGAGTCTTTTGGTAACAACGATCTGAATCTTCATCCCAAACAACTAGGCCGTGATGAGCAAGAACTACACCAGCGTAATCGCTTAAACCGCCAACTAGCTTTGAAAGTTCAAAGCCAGGACGAATCCAATCTACATATGCGAATTCTTCACCGAGCGCTTCACGAACTGCTTTTTCTCCTTGCGGATGATTGGTGAGCGCACAGATCGCATCGGCATGCACGTGGTCAATATGTTTAGCAGGAAGAAAACCGTGCAAAAGTGTTTCGATAGATGGACGGCGGGAAGTTGGATCAACCAGCGCTCGAGTTACATAATCAACCATCGTGTCATCGTCTAAAGCGTCGAAATCGCGTAGCGCTAGTAGCTCTTCGAGGTATAGCGCTGGGTAATCTCGATCGATGGCGTACTGCATATCTGCGCCAGATCCTTTAACCCAGAGAACTTTCTTAAGGCGACCGAGATGGTCTTTAACTTCACCTTTACTAGATGTGTTTCCGCCTCCGTAAACAACCATTGATTGATCGGCACCGATCTTCTGTGAACGTGCGACGAGGTCGTGTAATGGCTTTAGATCACTCATAGTGTTTGGCCTTCTGCTATTTCGTAGGATTGTTTCTCGGTTATGACTGCACTTATGTACTTTGCTGGTGTGACGTCAAAAGCTGGATTAAAGGTCTTGGCTCCAATTGGTGCGACTTGGATTCCCTTGAAATGTGTTAACTCTTCATCTCCACGTATCTCGATATGTATTTCACTTCCGGTTTTGATGCTGCGATCAACTGTTGATTCTGGTGCAACCACGAGAAATGGAATTCCTGCAGCATGACAAGCAAGAGCGACACTTAGCGAACCAATCTTGTTTGCAGAATCACCGTTTTTAGCAATTCGATCTGCGCCGATAAGCGCAGCGTCAATGCGACCACTCAGGATCGCCATCGCTGCGGCTCCATCAGGTTCAATGCGATAAGGAATTTCAGATTTCATCAATTCCCATGCGGTTAAACGTGAGCCTTGAAGTAGCGGACGAGTTTCATCTGCATAAACTTCTTTCACAAATCCACGCTTATGCATCTCTTTAATAACACCTAGCGCGGTACCGGTACCGGTTGTAGCAAGCGACCCTGTATTGCAATGGGTCAATAAAGTCATTGGTTTGCTTCCCAGTTTATTGATCAGCCAATCCGCTCCGATATTTCCCATATCGGTACTCGATTGCTTATCTTCACTTGCTAACTGGTGCGCAGCGGCAAGAACTGCGTCGCGGCCTTCTGGCAAATGTTTACGGATCTTCTCAACAGCCCAGGCCAAGTTAACTGCCGTTGGACGTGCATCGCGAAGTAAATCAAGGTTATCTTCTAACTCTTGCGCACTATGTCCTTTACGCGATGCTTCATCAATAACAAGTACGACGCCGTATGCGCCAGCAACACCGAGCGCCGGAGCGCCTCTAACTACAAGTCTTTGAATGGCATCGATATACGGAGCTAGTTCGTCGTATGAAATATATGTTTCAGAGATTGGAATCTGTGTTTGATCTAGCAGAACAATCTTGTTTTCTTTCCAGACAATCGCTTCGAACCCGCTAGACATTTAATTACTCCTTATTCAAGGTCTTGAACTTATCACTTCGCTTCCCAAAAAGAGATTGCTAAGCGTATGAATCCCAGTCGCCACCACTCAAGATTCCACCATCTATAACAATAGATTGACCGGTTATATATGAAGATGCATCTGTTGCCAGAAAGATTACTGATCCGATTATTTCGTCAGGGTTTGAGAGGCGGCCAATGGGTGTAGTTTCATCAAACCATTTTGTGCGGTGGGGTTCGCCCCATAGCGGCTTGGTGAAATCAGTCTTGATAACCGAAGGTTCGATGCAGTTAACTCGAATTTTATCTTTCGCCCATTCGCGGGCGGTGCTGCGGGTTATTGAAGTAACAGCTGCTTTGGTCGCTGCATAAACTGAGATTGTATTGAAGCTATAACGAGCGCTTAGAGAGCTCATATTCACAATCACTCCGCCGCCGGCTGCCTTCATGATCGGATGCGCCGCCTGCGAAATAAAGTAGATCGCCTTCATATTTACTGAAACTATGGCGTTGAAATCTTCTTCGGTCACTTCAGTTATAGGTTTGCGGCGATTTATTCCCGCAGTATTGATGACAATATCTAGGCCACCCATAAGCGCATTTGCCTCATTGACCACACTGGCACATTGATCTGGGCTAGATAAATCAGCGCTAATTGAGAAGGCTTTACCTGATTCGCCAGAAATGGATTTGCGGACTTCATCGAGACGTTCTTGATTTAGATCCTGGATAGTTACATCAGCGCCGCGTTCAGCAAAGGCTTTAGCAATCAATGCACCTAACGTTCCAGCACCACCGGTTATGAGAACGCGCTTCAGCTTAAGATCGAATAATGGATCAAACATTTGCTACCCCTGTAATTTCTAAATAAGTAACGCTCTCGGGATTTAAAGTTTGTGGCTTTAAATCAATTCCAGAGAATCTCACTTCCTGCTTAATAGTACTGAAATTCACCAAAATAGCCTCCGTTTTTTCAGCTGATGTAACGATTAGGCAATCAACTAACTCTGGAAGAGATGAAGCGGTTGGTCTAGCATGAGTAAACCCTTTGAGATGCTTGAACAAGCGCCATACTGGGAATTCTTCGCCGGCTTTACTGACAAAGTTGAGTGCATCTTCACTTCCGGTAGATAGCTCGCGTATGCCACGCCATCCCAGAGTTTCAAAGTAAGTCAGAGTTGAAATTGATTCAGACTCTGCAATCGAGCGGAGAGACATCGCCGTCCAGCCTTCCGCCAACCAAGTGCGCTGGCGTGCATCGACCGAAGATGGCAGGGCAGTGTTGCTGAGATCTTTACTTGGTTGAGTTGCATTTGGGTTGTACCTAGGGCGTAGCGTTATTGGTCCAATGCTTACCTGTTTGCCCTTGGCAATCCGATGAGCATTTGTGGCAATCGCTTTCTGGGAGGCAGTGTTTTGAATAAGAGTTCGATCATCAAATGAGTGCACTTGGGGGTTGATAGAGAAGTTAACTTGATCAACGAAGTCGACTGAGCCCTGATTGCGGTTGAGTTCGGTGAAGTACAGATCTGTACCGCCAATAATTTTCGACTTACCTCCAAGTGATTCTTCTGCAAGCTGAATAAATCCAATTGGAGTTGTTTTCTCGCTAGCAGAGAAAATGTAGAAGGAGCGAATCTGATCTTTAAATTCAATTATTGGCTCCAGTATTGCTTTAAGTTGTTGTGGGCTCTCCGCCTTTATCGCAAGATCAAGATCAATCTTTAGCTGCTTAGTTACCAGTAACGCCTTCTCCACCGCAGAGCCAATCTGAGAATCACCGTTAAGTGCCAGGCGAAGATGCTTAATCGCCAAGTCCTCAAACCCCACGTACTCGCTGACGATTAAATGTGCGGGATCTTCGCTTAGCCCCAAACCAATTTCGGGAAGTTCAAACTCTTTGGCGCCAACTGTAATAACGGCGCCTTCACTGTTTGAAAACGAAGTCGTTTGCTCTCCAGAAATAGAGATGGTTATCTTTTGGCTAAGCGCCTCCCCCGGAGTAACTTGCGCAGGAAAGGGTAGAGAAATTGGTGTGCAGTAAGTTTTATATGAGGCATCACTCCAGTTGCGGTGATCTTCAGTCTCAAATATCTCACCTGCAAAGTTAACTGACACAACTTGCCCGCTTTGAAGCCGATGGCTAATTCCAGAAAGATTTAAAAATGGTTGATCTGGAGATATCGCATCTGGAAATCTGGATACTTCTACAGCGCCATCTGCTTTGGTTAATTCACATTCGCGACCAGCTAAGCCTGCAATGGGATGGAGTAGGCAGAGTCCCAAGCGGTTTCTCATAAATGAAACTGATGTAGATGCGCTTAACCCGTAGGTAATTTCACCTGTTTCAGAGCCAGTTATCGCTAACTCAACAGATAAATCTTTAGCATCGTGCGATCCCTGCGCTTTGATCTTCGCACTGAACGAACGATCAGCAACATCCCAAATTTCATCTTTGATAATAAATGGCCGAGAAGTCCAGTTAATATCCTGGAAAACCAGGTAGATCCTACGAATTGCCTCTTCGCTACCGTTACTTATATTCCAAAGACTCCCCTCGGAATATTCCAGCGTCAGCGGACCTGCAATAAGTTTTCTCATCCATCTACTACTTGAGTAGTGAGCCAACGTTAAAGACTTGGCCTGATTCAGCTGATTCGTAAGCACCCAAGGTGATATCTAATAACTTGAGAGTATCTTCGCCACTTGTTTCAGGAGTTCTGCCTGTTTTCAAACATTCAATCCAGTGCTTATTTACATTTACAACGCTATCTTGAATTCCATTCCATGGCTCAGACGTCCAACCATGATCCGGAATTACAACAACTTCATTAGTTACAGAATTTCCTGATACAACTTGAAGATGGTAATCGGCAGATAAAGTGATTGCTCCCTTTGTTCCTTCGATAATTACAAAGGTCTGCGGATAAGTGCTGTGGTCTGATTTTGTCTCGTAACTTGCATCAACGATGCAGCTCGCATCTGGCATATGCATCAGAATCGTGGCTGAATCTTCACCTTTAATGATCGGATTTACTCGATGTGCGGAAGTAAAGATCATATTTGGCTCACCGATAAAGTAACGAGCAAGATCAAAGAGATGAACCGCAACGTCAACGATGATCATTCGTTCGCTTTCCACCAGCCAAGATTGCGCAGAGTAAACATCGTGGGCGGTTCTAAATGAAATTCGCCCGAAGAATGGGCGGCCAATAGCGCCGCTATCGATAATCTCTTTGATTTTTCGCATTGGAGTCTGGAAGCGAAAATTTTCGTGAACCATAAAAGGTAGGCCTTTATCTGACATCGCCTTAACCATTGACTTTGCATCAGCCATATCCCAGGCAAGAGGTTTCTGGCAGATTGCAGAAACACCATGTTTAGCTGCTAGTTCGACCATATATTTGTGGGTTGGCGGAGTTGTTGCGATATCTACGAAATCTAAATCTTCATTGGCAAATAGCTCTTCTGCACTTGCATACGCCGTGCCTCCGAAATTGGCAGCAGCCAACTTAGCTTTTTCAAAATCAACATCGCAAGTTGCAACTAGTTCGACATCGGGATTCTGGCTCCATGCATGGAGGTGATTCTGGGCAAAGAAGCCACATCCAATTAAGGCATATCTATATTTCTTCTGGGTCATAGCGCTATTTCTCTAGTTGGATCGGTGATCCACTCGCTCCAAGAGCCAACATACATTTTGCTTCCAGTGAAACCAGCGTGCTCCATAGCTAAGACATTTTGGGCAGCAGTTACTCCAGAGCCACAATAGAAAATTGTGTTATCGGCGCTAACACCGTTGGTAAGTGATTCGTAGTGCTTCTTTAATTCAGCCTTGCTCTTAAAGAGCCCTTGCGCATTTGTAATCTCAGCACGATCTGCCAGTCCAGCACCGGCGATGTGGCCGCGTACTGGGTCATAGTATTTTCCGCCCCCGTGATATCCCTCTGCGCCTCTCGAATCGAATACGCAGTAGCTCGAATCATTTCTGGCCAAATCAACTTTTTCGACTTCAACTAAGAGATCGTTACGTAAATTTGGAATGAAATTTGTCGGCGATATAACTTTCTTCTCTTGGTTTAAGGGCAGAGATTCGCGGTTCCATGCGGTTAAGCCGCCATCTAGAACTGCAACTTTTTCATGTCCCATCCAGCGAAACATCAACCAGAGGCGAGATGCCGCCATCAAACCTGACTCTGCGTCATAACAAATTACTTGGGTATCTGGGGTTATTCCCCAGTTAGAAAGAGTCTTAGTGAACGCTGCAACCGTTGGAAATGGTCGACGACCAGTTACGCCCGGAATAATTTCTCCAGACATATCAGTGGATAAATCTGCGTAATGTGCTCCTGGTATGTGGGCTTGGCCATAAACTTTTCTTCCCCAGGATTCGTCATCTAATGTAAAACGCACATCAAAAATTACAAACTCAGAATTTTCTAAGTTGCGCGCCAAATCGTTAGTGGATATCAAAGTTGTATAAATCATCGCTGCACACTCTTCACAAGGTATCGGGTTGTGGTTAGGGTACTACAGTGAATATGACTCCGAGAAGTTCGCTTGTAACGCAAGGCCGTGACCGAAGCCCAAACCGCGCGATGTTAAGAGCGCTGGGTATGCAGGGTGATGATTTTAAGAAACCGCAGATTGGTATTGCATCTTCTTACAACACTATTACCCCTTGCAATATGTCGCTGCGCACCGTTGCTGAGGATGTTGCCGCCGGAGTAAGCGCTAATGGTGGATTTCCTATGGAGTTTGGAACGATTACCGTTTCAGATGTCATTTCCATGGGCCATGAAGGAATGCACTTCTCCCTTGTTAGCCGCGAAGTAATTGCAGATTCTGTTGAAACTGTTATGCAAGCAGAACGCTTAGATGCGATGGTAACTCTGGCTGGATGTGACAAAAGTATTCCGGCGATGCTTATGGCAGCTGCGCGCATAGATGTTCCAAGCATCTTGATGTATGCCGGATCTTTGCTTCCTGGAAAAACCACTCTTCAAGATGGTACTGAAATCAAAGTAAATATTGTTACTTCCTTTGAAGCAGTCGGCGCCAATGCGCGTGGACTTATGTCTGATGAAGATCTCGATCGTATTGAAAAAGCTGCCTGCCCAAGTGCCGGAACATGCGGCGGTATGTACACCGCCAACACCATGGCAAGCGCTTCGGAGGCGATGGGTATGTCACTTCCAGGCTCTTCATCACCATCTGCTGTCGATAATCGCCGCGAACCCCTTGCAAAATTAGCTGGCGAATCAGTCATTAACTTGCTTAAGTTGGGGATTACAACCAGCGACATAATTACTAAAAAATCTCTAGAAAATGCCATCACAGTTGTCATGGCACTTGGTGGATCGACAAATGCGGTGCTTCATATGCCGGCGATCGCTCACGAGTTAGGAATTGACTTATCTCTCGATGATTTCAAGCGAATTGGCGCACGCGTTCCATTGCTTGCAGATCTAAAGCCATTCGGTGAATATGTGATGTTTGATCTCGATAAAGTTGGTGGTGTACCTGCAGTAATGAAGATTCTGCTTGATGAAGGTTTGCTCCACGGTGATTGCATGACCGTAACTGGAAAGACAGTTGCTGAAAATCTAAAGGATGTAAATCCTCCTGCTGCTGACGGAAAGATTATCTATCCAGCTGCAAAGCCTTTTGGTAAAAATGGTGGCATAACTATTCTTAAAGGATCCCTGGCTCCTGAAGGCGCAGTTGTAAAGAACGCAGGTGTTGATGAGGAGAAATTCCAAGGCGCTGCTCGAGTTTTTGATCGCGAAGAATCAGCGATGCAGGCACTTTCTGATGGCACTATTAAAAAAGGTGACGTTGTTGTTATTCGCTACGAAGGTCCCAAGGGTGGGCCCGGTATGCGCGAAATGTTGATGATCACAAGTGCGATAAAAGGTGCTGGTCTCGGAAGAGATGTATTGCTCGTAACCGATGGCAGATTCTCTGGCGGCACAACTGGACTTTGCGTAGGTCATATTTCACCAGAAGCTGTAGATGGTGGGCCGATTGGCTTAATCAAAGATGGCGATCAAATTTCTATCGATATCCCAAATGGAACTTTGGAGCTACTGGTTACACCCGAAGAGTTACAAGAACGTGCCAAGAACTTTCTGCCCCTTCCACCTAGATATACAAAGGGCGTGCTTTCTAAGTATGTGAAGTTGGTTGGTTCTGCAACCTACGGCGCAGTTTGTTCTTAAAGACCAGTAATTTGAACTGCAGCCAGGGCAACGCCGGCAACAATTACCCAAGCAATTAAGCCCATAACCATGGGGCGTGGGCCTATCGCACGGATCGATTTCCAACGCACACTTGAACCAAGCGCAACTAAACCAGCGCCAAGAAGTAACTTACTTACTAGAACGATTGCGTCATGAATTCCTGAAGGAATATCAAGTGTGTTTTGTAGGGTTGCAACTGCAATAAAGCCAATTACAAAAAATGGAATTAGTGGCACTTTCGTTGCCTTGGCGCTAACCGCTATTCCATCTTTTTCATTTTGCATTGCAACTGAGGTTAGGTAACGGCGGTGGCGTAGCGAAAGTATTAGAACAATTGGAGCCAGCATACATACTCGCGCCAATTTGATTACGACTGCAGATTGCACCGCTTCATCACTCCACACAGATGCGGTAGCAATGACCTGACCAACATCGTGCACCGCAGCTCCAGCCCAGGCACCAAAAGTCTGATCACTCAACCCAATTAGATGGCCAATGAATGGCAAGGTAAAAATAGAAAGGGTTCCGCAGAGCGAAATCAAAGCGATTGCATATGAGGTTTCTTCTTCGGTAGCGCGCGTTTGTGGGCGGATCGCAGCAACAGCTGTTGCACCGCACACACCAAATCCAACGCCAATTAAAAGTCCAAGTTCACCGCTCATCTTGAATGCTTTTGATAGCGCCAGGATTCCAAAAATTGTGAAGGTTACAACCAAGATGACGGTTAGTACTCCCTTGAAGCCAATCGCCTTGAGCGAGACAAGACTTACTTGCGCGCCGAGAAGTGCGACTCCAATGCGCATTAACTTCTTGCTCGCTAGCCCTGTACCGGCAGCGGCAAAGCTTGGCCATCTACCAAAGTTTGCAACAGCGAATCCAAAAGCGACGCAAAGCGCTAGCGGGCTTACCGCTGGTTGAAAGTCATTGATTAAAAAAGCAACGCCAACTATCGCAGCGATCAGGCCTAACCCGGGAAGGCTCTTAACCATTTAGATCCCTAACTTCGTTGACCATTGCGCGAGCTGATCTGCAACTTGATCGGTGATCGTAATGTTTTCTGCAGTATCGGGACTTTCCGGATTAGAACGATTTGCGCCAGGTAAGCGGCCTCCGGCAGCAGTTACTAGCGCTGAAAAATCCGCGGTTCTTGTATTTTCGCCATCAACCGAAAGTTTTGCGCTATCGATAGCGATAATGAAATGTGAAATTTTCTGCGGATTAGCATCTTGTTCGCTGGCAAACATATCTGGAATATCTTTTGCCAGTGATGGACCAACCAACATTCCAGTTAGCGATTCAACAAGTACTGCAATTGCATAGCCCTTAACGCCACCTAGCGGTGCGAGCATTCCAGCAAGTGCTTCCTTAGCATCGGTTGTCGGGCTGCCATCTTTTGTAAATGCCCAACCAGGCTCTAGTTCGGCACCTGCTTGCGCTTTTGCTTGAATCTTTCCGCGTGCAACGGCGCTAGTTGCAAGATCAACAACAGTTGGCGGATTCGTTGGAATTCCCGCAGCGATTGGTGAAGTTGAAAGCAGTGCAGAGTTTCCACCCCATGGCGGCATTACTGCTGGTCCGGTACTAAATGCGATTCCAACTAGCCCGCGATTAATCATCGGCCAGACATAAATTCCGAGAGCGCCACAGTGGTTTGATCGTCCAACTCCGACAGCGGCAATTCCATTTATTGCAGCGCGTTCAGCAGCAACTTCTGCCGCCTTCTGTAACTGCCAATGGCCAAGTCCATCATCGCCATCAAAGACCACAAGGCTTGGTAGATCTGTTACTACCTTTAACTTTGCATCGGCTTTAATTCCACCTGCTTGCAAGCGTGCCAGATAGAAAGGAAGTCTCATTAAGCCGTGGCTTCCGATTCCCCAACGATCACTTGCAACGATGCAACGAGCCGTTACATCTGCTTCTTGATCGGGAACACCGGCAGCCTTAAGAAGTGATTTCGCTAATTCGGTGGCTGCGCCAACAGTTAGTTGAGCCATTATTTTGCGCTCTCCTTGATTGCACCGACAGCATGTGTGGCAACTTCATTATTTAAAACTTTCATAATATTTGAAACAAGGATTTCATTGATACGCAATTGGCTTTCCTTGGTGATCCCTGCAACGTGTGGAGTCAAGATCAAATTCGTGATTTCTTCCAGCTCGCCCTTAACTGGTGGCTCTTGAGCGCGTACATCTAGGGCAGCGCCAGCAATAACCTTAGATTTCAAAGCTTCCATCAAATCTGCTTCGTTAATTACTTCACCACGCCCCACATTTACTAGAACCGCATCAGGCTTCATCAGCTTTAAAGTTGAAGAGTTAATAGAGCCATTTGTTTCGGGGGTCGATGGCATATGAATGCTGATTACATCGCTCTCATTTAGAACTTCTTCAAAAGACTTTAATTCAATACCGTTTAGATTTTTTGCATAAGGATCAAAGCCGATCATTTTGCATTCAAAACCTTGCAATAACTTTGCAGTAGCAAGCCCGGTTGCGCCGCATCCAAGTAACCCCCAAGTTAAGCCAGATAGTTCGCGCCCTGGAGTGCGGATCCATTTTCCTTCGCGCGTAACTTGATCATGCCCTGGGATATTTCGTAATAAGGAAAGCGCTAAACCGAGAGTTAACTCGCCAACGCTTACCGCGTTTGCGCCCAGACCGGCAACGACAACAACTCCAGCAGCATCAGCTGCTTTTATATCGATATTGTCCAAGCCGACACCTGCACGCGCAATTACCTTTAACTTTGGTGCCGCAGCAATTACATCTGCAGTTACCTTGGTTCTGTTTCTTACAACTAGAGCAGTTGCATCTTTGAGAGAACTCTTAAGCTCATCGATGTTGTTCCAGAGGTCATCGTTTCGGACAATGGGAAAACTCCCCTCCAGCTTCTGGAAGGGAGTTCCCCATACATCTTCAGAGATGAGAATCATTATGCGGAGATATACAACTTTGTGAAGGTGAATTCACGGTGGCCCATAACTTCAGCCTTGCAGAGGCGTCCATTAACGGTCTGATTGATGACATCCATCATCATGTCGCCAGCCTTAGTTAAGTCATATTCATAACGCAATAGACCTGAAACATCTAGATCGATGTGTTCAGTCATTGAGTTAGCAGTCTTAATGTTCGCTGTTAACTTGAGTACCGGAATAATTGGGTTACCAATCACATTGCCTTGTCCGGTTGGGAACAAGTGGATAACTGCGCCGCCTGCTGCCATCAGAGTTACGCACTCTGCAGCTGCTGAAGAAGAGTCCATGAAGTAAAGGCCCTTCTTCTTTGGGTCTGGAGCTTCAGCTGGCTTTAGAACGCCAACAACTGGAACTGAACCAGTCTTGGCGATATTTCCAAGCGCCTTCTCTTCAATAGTTGTTAGCCCACCAGCAATGTTTCCTTGCGTTGGCTGTGAACCTAGAAGGTTTGCACCAGTTGCTTCAATTACCTTGATGTAGTTGTCGTAAGTTGTTTGGAACAAGTTACGGCAAGCATCATCGATGCAACGGTCAGCGATCAAGTGCTCGCCACCAGTTAGCTCAGAAGTTTCACCAAAGAATACGGTTCCGCCTGCTGCTACCCAGCGATCGACTGCTTGTGATGTTGTTGGGCAAGAGCCAAGACCCGATGTTGTATCGGATTCGCCGCACTTGATCGACATAATCATGTCGCCCATTTCGGCTGCTTCACGCTCTAGGCCAGATGCATCTTGCAAGAACATTGCAGCAACGCGGCTAGCTTCCTGAATAACTTGGAGATCGCCCTTACCTTCAATAGAGAACGCTGCAACCGGCTTACCAGTCTTAGCGATGCCATCGGCAACTCTCTGGGTCCACTTTGGTTCGATACCAATTACAACTACAGCGGCAACGTTTGCGTTAACGCCTGTACCGATTAGCGTATTGAAAGTTAGCTCTAAATCTTCACCGAATTGCAAACGCCCAAAAGCATGTGGCAGTGCAAGAGTTCCTGGAATTACCTTCGCAACAGCTTCTGCAGCAGCATTTGAAAGATCATCAAGGGGCAAAATAATGACGTGATTGCGGATACCCATGGTGCCGTTTTCGCGGCGGTATCCCATTAAGCGCGGCTTGCTTCCCATCGATAACTCCTCATGTTGTGTGTGTGAATGTAATCGCCTTTTTTGATCGCAGCT
>Ga0208596_1000174_pt1 | contig 21215 bp, 14 predicted proteins | sample LakMenEpi12Jul11_FD_150686 | JGI IMG/M metagenome (GOLD analysis project Ga0208596, IMG submission 150686) | Freshwater microbial communities from Lake Mendota, WI - 12JUL2011 deep hole epilimnion (SPAdes) | ecosystem: Environmental > Aquatic > Freshwater > Lake > Epilimnion/Euphotic zone ...
GGCGACCGCCGAGTCGTTGATGGCCGGCGAAGATGCCGCTTTGCGGGAATTGCAGACCGCTTTGGAGCGGATGCAGCGGGAGGGCGGCCGTCGGCGGCTCGACAGCCTCCTCGAACGCGAACGGGACGGCGCCCTGAGCGCGACGGAACGGCAGGAACTCCAGGGGCTGTTGGCGGGACAAAAGGCCACCCGTCCGGCTACCTGAATCCCCGATTTCGGGGTACCATTGTCGGTTCCGCCCGACCATACCGCCCGTCATCCATCGACCGACTGCGCGTTCGCCCGGCCACGTCCCGGGCCGAGGAATCATGGCCAAGAAATCCAAGCCTGCCGCCAAGCCCGCCGCCGCCAAGAAGACCAAGGTCGGCGCCAAACCCGCGCCGAAGGTCAGCGCTGCCAAGCCAGCCGCCAAGCCAGCCGCCAAGCCAGCCGCTAAGCCTGCTGCCAAGCCAGCCGCTAAGCCTGCCGCTAAGCCTGCTGCCAAGCCTGCCGGCAAGGCTTCGGGCAAGCCGCCCCTCAAGACCGCCGCAAAGCCGGTCGCCAAAGCTGCGCTGAAGACGCCGCCCAAGGCCCACAGCAAGCCCGCGCCGAAAGGCGCTGCTGCCAAACCGACGACCAAGCCCGTCGCGGCTGCCAAGCCCGTCGCGGCTGCCAAGCCTGTTGCGGCTGCCAAGCCTGTCGCGGCTGCCCCCGTCGTAGCGATCACCGCTCCCGCTCAGGTCGCCGAAAAGCCCCCCAAGGGCAAAGGCAAGTCCAAAGCCAGCAGCAACGAGGGCAGCAAGATCCTCGCCATGCCCGAGCGCCGGCCAGCAGCATTGCCCGAAGAGCGTCAATCACAGCTGAAGCAACTGATCGCGCTCGGCAAGGAACAGGGCTACCTGACCTACTCGCAGATGAACGATTTCCTCCCCACCGAGATGGTCGACCCCGATCAGATCGAGGAGATCGGCAACACGCTGCAGGACATGGGCATCCCGCTCTACGAGAAGGCCCCCGAGAACGACGCACTGCTCGCGCCCGAGACCAACGCCTCTTCCGACGAGGAAGCCATCGAGGAAGCTGCAGCAGCGCTTGCGGCGATCGACGCCGAACTCGGTCGGACGACCGATCCGGTGCGCATGTACATGCGCGAGATGGGCACCGTGGAACTGCTCACACGCGAGGGCGAGATCAGCATCGCCAAGCGCATCGAGGAAGGCCTCGAGGCAGTGCGCAACCAGATCTCGCTCTATCTGCCGACCTATGAATTCCTGTTCCGTGCCTATGAGCCGGTGAAAGGCGGCGCCGGCAGGATCGCCGACCTGATCGTCGGCTTCATCGATCCGAACGCGCCCGATGTCATCGCCCAACCGCAGAACCCGACCAAGGTCGAGGCAGTGCCGGTGGCCGCGGAGACCGACGACGCTGCGGACACCGAAGAGGCCGAAGCGGTCGACACGGGCCCCGACCCGGTCGAGGTCGCACAACGTTTTGCCTCGCTGACCAAGCTCCATGGTCAGCTGCTCGGCGCGGTCGCGAAGACCGGCCTCTCCGACCCCAAGACCCAAAAACTGCGCAAGAAGCTGGCTGGTGAGTTCATGGAACTCAAGCTCGCGCCACGCATGTTCGAGGCGTTGATCAACAACCTGCGCACGCATGTCTTCGAGATCCGCCAACTCGAGAAGGAGATCATGCAGATCGCCGTGCGCGATGCCGGGATGCCGCGCAAGGAGTTCATCTCGAGCTTCCCGCGCAACGAGACCGACCCCCGATGGGCCGCGAAGCACGCGAAATCCGGCAAGAAATGGTCCGCCGGGATCGCGAAGCTCGAAGGCGAGATCTGTCGCCGTCAAGAACAATTGGTCGTGATCGAGCAACGGCACCGGCTCTCGGTCCCGGAGATCAAGGACATCAACCGTGAGGTCTCCATCGGCGAGGCCAAGGCGCGCCGCGCCAAGAAGGAGATGGTCGAGGCCAATCTGCGCCTCGTGATCTCCATCGCCAAAAAATACACCAATCGCGGGCTGCAGTTCCTGGACCTCATCCAGGAAGGCAACATCGGCCTGATGAAGGCGGTCGACAAGTTCGAGTACCGCCGCGGCTACAAGTTCTCCACCTACGCGACCTGGTGGATCCGCCAGGCCATCACCCGCTCAATCGCCGACCAGGCCCGCACCATCCGCATCCCGGTCCATATGATCGAGACCATCAACAAGCTGAACCGCATCTCGCGGCAGATGCTCCAGGAGATGGGCCGCGAGCCGACACCCGAAGAGCTCGCGACACGCATGGAGATGCCCGAGGACAAGGTCCGCAAGGTCCTCAAGATCGCCAAGGAGCCGATCTCCATGGAGACGCCGATCGGCGACGACGAGGACTCGCACCTCGGCGACTTCATCGAAGACACCTCGGTGGCCTCGCCGATCGATCAGGCGACCGCCGAGTCGCTGCGCGAGACCACGCACGCCGTGCTCGCGCAGCTCACGCCGCGGGAGGCCAAGGTGTTGCGCATGCGGTTCGGCATCGATCTCAGCACCGACCACACCCTCGAGGAGGTCGGCAAGCAGTTCGATGTCACCCGCGAGCGCATCCGCCAGATAGAGGCCAAGGCGCTGCGCAAGCTGCGCCATCCGAGCCGCAGCGAGCAGCTGCGCTCCTTCCTCATCGAGGATTGAGCCCCGGTCGGCTCGCACCTCGGCGAGCACCTCGGTAAGGCCGAACGGCCTGCCGAGGATCGCCGCGGGGCTTAGTCAGTGCCCCGCTCTGAGGCCGTCTCGCGTGGCGCCGGGGCGTCGACGCTGGCGCGCAAGCCCCCACAATCCCAGCAACCCGAGGCCGAGCAGGTCCATCGAGCCACCGCCGCCGCCCGGATCGGACGCACGGTCGGTCACGGTGATGGTGAAGGTCATGGGCGCGCTGCTCAACAAGCCATCCGAGGCGATCACGCTGATCGCATAGTTGCCGCCCGGCGAGGCCGTCGGCCACGCGAGCACGCCCGCCGGAGTCAGCGTCGCACCGCTCGGCAGACCGGTTGCAGAGAACGTGAGCGCGTCGCTCTCCGGGTCGGTACCCGTGATCGTGAGATTGACGGCAGACTGCAGCCGCACCGTGAAATTGTTGACTTGGGTGATCGATGGCGCCGTGTTGGCGCGGACCTCGAGCGCCACGATGCGCGCAGCGCTGGTCAGCAATCCGTCCGAGGCGGTGATCGACACGTTGTAGGTTCCGACAGGGGTCGCGTTGGACCATGAGAAGGCCCCGGCCGAGGAGAAAGCGGCCCCGGTGGGCAGACCGGTCGCCGCGAAGGTCACCGCGTCGTTCTCTGCATCGGTGGCGGTCGCTGTGAAACCGACCGAACCCCCGACCCGCACCCTCTGCGCCGCGATGGACGCCAGGACGGGCGCAGTGTTCGCGGTCACCGTGATCGGGATGCTACGGCTGCTGCTCAAAACGCCATCGGTCGCGTTGACGATGACGGTGTAGCTTCCCGCGACCGGAGAGCGCCAGAAAAAGGCCGCGGCTCCTTCACCGACGCTGAAGCTAGCGCCTGCCGGCAGCCCGCTGGCCGACAGCGTCACGGGATCGTTCTCGGCGTCGGTCGCGGTGATGTTGAAGCTGAGGGGCTGCCCCGCACGCACCGTCTGGTTCGGCACCGCCGTGATGGATGGTGCGGTGTTCGCTAGCACGACGATGGTCACGGTGCGTGCAGCGCTCGTGAGGAAGCCATCGGATGCGGTGACCGAGACGGTATACGTCCCGGCCGGCGTGGCATTGGGCCAGGAGAACGCCCCCGCCGCAGTGAAGGTGGCGCCAGCCGGCAAGCCGGTCGCCGCGAAGGTCACGGGATCGCCCTCAGCGTCGGTGGCCACCGCGACGAACGCCACGGTCTGACCGACACGCGCGCTCTGGTTCGGGATCACATTGACCGTCGGTGCGTTGTTGGGCGCGACGGTGATCCTGACGGTCTGTGCGGCGCTGCTCAAAGAACCGTCCGATGCCGTGAACGACACCGTATACACACCCGCCGCGGCCGCGGCCCAGTCGAACACGCCTGCCGCAGTGAAGGTCGCGCCAGCGGGCAGCCCGGACGCGGCGAAAGTGAGCGTGTCGCCCTCGGCATCGCTGCCGGAGACCGTGAAACGGACGGCTTGGCCGGCACGCACGGACTGGTCGGGTATCGCAGCCAACACCGGCACCGTATTGGAGCGCAGGTTGACCGTGGCCGAAGCGGAGGCACCGGTCACATCCGAAGCGGTGAACCGGAAGCTCAAGGCACCGCCCGGGGACGGCGCCGTGAAGCTCGCCGAGGTGGTGGTCGCACCGGACAGCGTGACCACCGGGCCCGACAACTGCTGCCAAGAATAGCTGAGGTCGGCGGCAGCGCCGGAACTGCCTGCCGTGGCTATGCCGGTCAGCGTGACCGTGCTGCCGCCCGCAGCGACCGCAGCGCTCGATTGCGCGGTGGCCGACGGCGTCAGCGCAGTCAGCCGCGTCATCGCCGAGGACGCATCGAGCATCCCGGTACCGCAGTCGAGCGTGCCGATCTCGAATGTCCAGCAGTAGGTGTCGTTCGGGAACGTGCGCGTCGAGAACTTGAGGATGGACTCCACACCGTCGGGCTTGAGGGTCGGCATCGCCGCGAGCAGCAGCGCCGCGGCGCCGGACGCGTGGGCTGCAGAAACGCTGGTGCCGGCTGACCTGAATTCCAATGACACGTCGGCCACCGGAACTGTCGTACCGGTATTGGTCGTCGACCACAACTGGCGCCAGATCGTGCCGGTAGCGTTCCCCGTGCCATGCGGGAGGCAGCCGAGGAGCTGCGAGCACTCGCCGCCACCCGGCGCACTGAGGTCGGTGCCCGCGCCCCAATTGGCGATGGTCATCCGGTCGCCCTCGAGGGTGTGCGAGGTCACCGCGACGACGCCGGCGCAGTTGGCCGGGGAACCGATCGTGCGCGCCCCGATGGCGGGCGCGAATCCATCGTTTCCGGTTGATGCGACGACCGTGGCGCCCGCAGCGCGTGCCGCATCGATCGACGACTGCAGTGCCGCCGAGCAGGTCCCGAGACCGCTGAGGCTGAGGTTGACGACCCGGGCAGGGGTCGCATTGACGGGGATACCGAGCGACGGCCAAGTCACGCCGCCGGCGGGCGGGGCGCCGGCGGACCATCGGATGGCGTCGGCGATGTCGGAGATGTAGCCCTTGCACTTGCCGAGCACGCGCACCGGTAAAACCTTGGACTCGTAGGCGACACCCGGCAAGCCGACGCTGTTGTCACCGACCGCAGCGATCACGCCTGCCATGGCCGTACCGTGCCAAGAGCTCGGCGCGACGGCGCAGCCTGCGAACACCGGCAGCGCCGCATCGGCTGCCGAGATCCAGTCACCCGGATCGGACGGATCGGCGTCCCGACCGTCACCGTCGTTGGCGACCCGGAATCCCGCATCGGCGTCGGCGCTGATGAAGTCGTAGCCGCCCTGCAGCACATTGGCGTTGAGGTCCGCGTGCGGGGTGATGCCGGTGTCGAGCACGGCGATCGTGATCCCGGCACCACGGGTGCGGTTCCAGGCGGTCGGCAGATTGATGCCACCGCGACGCGCGCCGCTGTCGCCCTTCAGGTTCCAGAGGATCTCGCGCACGTCGTTGAACAATTCATCGTTCGGCAGCAACGCCCGCCGCGCCACCGCGTCGACCTCGACGGAGGCGACCGTCGGGTCGGTGCGCAGGGCCTGCAAGAAAGCCGCCATCTCACCCGACGGCAACGGCGCCTGCAGGCGGACGACATGGGACAGACCGGCGGTCGGATGGCTGTACTCGAACGAACGCCCGAGCGAGCGGGTGAGCTGACGCAACGAGGCGTCAGCTTGCTCGCGCGAGGCCAATCGGCCGGAAGCCTCCTCGGCAGCGAAGCGCAGGACCAACCGGGGCGAGACCGAAGACCCCGCCGTTCCCGCGACCGACCGGGGGCTCATCGGATCGGGCTGCAGCAGCACCCAAAGCCCACCGATGCCGAGCAGCACCGTGAAGACCCGCCAGATGTTCGTCGCTCGCACTGCCCCAGCCTCCGGCGACGCGCCGATCAAGTGCGCGTTATGCCATCAATTATGCTTGGCAGATTGTACACAAAACCTCGAGGTCTGCCGGCGGCGCAACCGTGACAGCCCCCACAATCCCAGCAACCCGAGGCCGAGTAGGTCCATCGAGCCACCGCCCCGCGGCGGGTCGTTCACGGTGATCACCACGGACGCCGGCGCACCAGACTCGAAACCGTCGCTCGGCGTGAGTGTGACGGTGTAGACGCCCGCCGGGCTCGCACTCAACCAAGAAAAATCGCCGGTCGCACCATTGAAGGTCGCCCCGGTCGGCAGACCCGTCGCCGAGAAACTGACGGTATCGCCATCCGCATCGCTGCCGGTGGCCCGGAACGAGACGGCACCGGCCGTGGTCACCGTGACCGGTGTGGGCGGCGCGACCGTCGGCAAGGCGTTGGAGCGCAAAGAGGCCACGGACGATGCGGCGAAACCGTCGGCATCGCTCGCCGTGAAACGGAAGCTGAGCGCCCCACCCGGAGAGGGTGCGGTGAAGCTCGCCTGCAGCGCCGTGTCGTTGGCGAGCGTCACGGCCGGACCGCTCACCTGCTGCCAGCGATAGGTGAGGGCCTGCAATCCACCCGCTTTCGGCGTCGCGGTGGCGGTGAGGGTCACCGCAGAGCCGTTGCGGACGATCGAAGCCGGCGGCGCGGCCGTCACGGCCGGGGTCAGATCGTCGAGTCGGTCGAGCGCCCGCTTCGCATCCAACATGCCGGATCCGCAGCGCCCGTCTGCCGCGACCGCACCCGCACAGTATGTGCCGACCGGGAAAGGCCGTGCGGAGGCGGTCAACAGGGTCTTGACGGTGTCCGGCTTCAGGGTCGGCATGCGCGCGAACAGCAGCGCCGCCACACCCGAGACATGCGGTGTCGCCATGCTGGTGCCCGCCTTGCCGACGAAGAGATTGCGCGCGGTGCCCGGACCTTGCGCCCCGTCACCGGTCGTGGAGAACACGAACCGGTAGATCGTTCCGGCCGCGCCCTCGCTGCCCTGGGGCAAACAGTTGAGCGCGGCGACCGTACAGCTGCCGCCGCCCGGCGCGCTGATCGCCGTACCCGGGCCGACATTCGCGTAGCTGGCGTTATCGCCCTCGACAGTATGGGCGGTCACCGCGATCACGCCTTGGCAGTTGGCCGGCGAGCTGATGCCGATTTGGCCGTCGTTGCCGGTGGCGACGACGACCACGACACCGGCGGCGCGGGCGGCATTGATCGCGTTCTGACGGCTGGTCGAGCATGAACCGTTGCTCGAACCGAGGCTCAGGTTGATCACCTTGGCCGGATTCGGGTTCGGGGGGAGCCCGAGCGCTTGCGAGGTCGCCGGTTGGATACCGCCTGCCGCCCACCAGATCGCATCTGTGATGTCCGCACCGTAGCCGAAGCATTTGCCGAGCGCCCGGACCGCCAATACTTTGGAGGCGAAGGCGACGCCGACCGCACCGATGCCGTTGTCACCCACCGCCGCCACCGTGCCCGACACATGCGTACCGTGCCAGGAGCTGTTGCCGACCCGACACTCCGCGAAGATCGGTCGTGCCTTGTCCTCGGCCGAGATCCAGTCACCGGGATCGGAAGGATCGGCGTCACGGCCATCGCCGTCGTTGGCGACCAGAAAGCCCCCGCCGTTCGTCGCGGAGTCCGGACTCGTGAAGTCATACCCACGAAGGATGTTGGGCTCGAGGTCCTCTTGGTTGAAGATCCCGGTGTCGATCACCGCCACGACCACACCGGCACCGCGGGTGATGTCCCAGGCCGCAGGCAAGTTGGCACCGCCCCCACGCAAGGCCGTCGGCGCCTTGAGGTGCCACATGCGCTCGACTGCAGCGTTGGTGTAGAAACCGTCGTTCGGTTCGAACAGCGGGAAGAGATAGTCGTCGATCTCGACCTCGGCGACCGCCGGATCGTGACGCAGGCGCGCGGCGACCGCCTCGGCCTCGGCCTGGGTCACAGGCTCGGCGAAACGGAACACATGGGCGAGATCGATCATCGGCCTGCGATAGAGCAGGTGCGAACCGCCGCTCTTCGACAAGCCATCGACCCGCGGTACGGTCATGGCGATCCGCTCGCCCCGTGATTGCTCGTCACGGAACCGTACGATCAGTTGGCTGGGTGGCGGCGCGATGCGCGGTGCCATGGCGCGTCCACCCGTCTTCAGCGGCGCCGCGGCGGCTGTCGTGGATCCGCTCCAGGGGGGCAGCATCGACAACAGCGCGATCGCGGCGGTGAGCGCCAAGGGTCGCCCGGAACGGCCGCGGCGGTCGGATCCAACAAGCGTCATCATCGTCATCTTCAGCCTCCGGGGCCGATCTGGGACACTTTGGATACCCTATCGCGTTGGCGACCCGAATTGCCGAAACTTTCGCGGGCGGCGCAGCACGCCGACCCTAGGGCCGTTGGCGATAGACCTGGTCGAAGCGCTCTTCGAGCGACGGATTCGTGCCGCGCAGCTGCTCGACCACCTCGCGTGCCCAATCGAAATACGCCCGGCGACGCTCGACGGACCAACGCTGCGGCGGACTCGCGATCATGCTGCGCAGGTTGCAGATCTTGTCGGCGAGCTTGACGAGCCGAGCGCGCGGCGTCGCGGTCTTTGCGCGGGTCACCTGCAGCTTCTTGCGGACCCGCCAATCGAGCGTGGGTTCGTCGCTGACCTCCATCACGATAGAACCGATCTCCTCGCCGAATTCGCCTTGCAACTCCTGCACCGTGGTCTGCGTGTCCTCGAGGGTGTCGTGCAGCAGCGCTGCCACCAGGGTCGCCTCATCGCGCACGCCGCCCTCGAACCACAGCACATGGGCGAGCTCGAGCGGATGGTTGATGTACGGCTCCGCACGCTGACCCTTGCGGCGTTGATCGCGGTGCTTCCAGGCCGCGAAACGAATCGCCCGCAACAGCAGACCGACCGCCTCCGCAGAAGAAGGTTGCACGGCGTCGCAGGTGCCCATGCGACCGGTCGCCCCCGTGCTCAGGATCATCATCTTGCCCTCGGTCCCGACGGGCATAATAGAACGATTCTCAAAACCACGGAACCTGAGGCCACCGCCATGATCCGCAGCATCTGCGACCTTTCCGACGACCATCCCGGGCTCACGCAAACCGCTGACCCGTTGTTCCGGGACTACGGTGCCCAACGGGTGTTCCACGGACCCATCGCCACGCTGCGCTGTCACGAAGACAATCTCTTGCTTCGCCGCACCCTCTCGACCCCGGGCGAAGGTCGCGTGATGGTGGTCGATGGCGGCGGTTCGCTGCGGCGCGCTCTGGTCGGCGACCAGCTCGGCGCACTTTTGTTGCAGCACGGTTGGGCGGGCATCATCGTGAACGGCGCAGCGCGCGATGTCGAAACCCTGCGCAATATGCCGGTCGCAGTGCGCGCGATCGCCGCCTGCCCGACCCGCCCTGGTCAGCTGGGCACCGGCGAACTCGGCGTCGTGCTGGAATTCGCAGGCGTGGTGTTCCGTCCGGGTGAGTGGCTTTACGCCGACGAGAACGGGATCATCGTGAGCGCGACGCCGCTCGCGTGAACCGGCGTCGTTCCGGTCAGAGCCAGCGAGTGCGGCTCGTCGACTCCACCGGGCGCGGCGAACTCTGCACCAACGGCGTCCCGACATGCAGGAAGCCGACGATCCCCTCTCCCTCCGCCAGACCGAGCGCGCGCTTCACGCCCGGATCATAAGCCGCGCTGCCGGTCTTCCAAGCGAGGCCGAGACCCAAAGACACCGCGGCCAGCCAAAGATTTTGCACGGCCGCTCCGGTCGCCACCCACTGTTCGATCTCGGGCACTTTGGGATGCGCAACCGGGCGCACCGACACCACGATCAGCACCGGGGAGCGGAACGCCTTACCGCGCTCCCGTGACAGCGCTTCCTCGTCGGCCTCCGGCATACGGGTCCGCAAGGCCATCGCCATCGCATCGCCGAGCAGCGCCCGCGAGTCACCCTGCAACACCAAGAACCGCCAAGGGGCGAGCAGCCCATGGTCGGGTGCAGACGCAGCGGCCTGCAACAGCGCTTCGATGTGGGCCCGGGTCGGCGGATCGTCATCGAACCGCTTCGTAGAGCGGCGGCCGGCGATCAGGGCGAGAAGTTCAGCAGACAAATGCTCCTCCGTCCATCGCGTGTGAGAGCGACGGGCGGAGGAGGATACCGTAGGAGCCGCCCGGAGGGGGCAGGCTGGACGGGATCAGCCGCTCGGCGGCAGGATGACGATGCTGCCGAAGCTGATGTAGAGGGAGTAACCGCCCCAGAAGGCTTTGAACGAGAGACCCGTGCTCGCCGAGGCCGGCGCCGAGGCACCAACCAAAAGCGCTGCCGATGCGGCGAGGGCAGCAATGACATTGACAGAGCGAGCGGTGCGACGGGTGATCATGGGGTTGTCCTCGGTTACCGGTCGTGACGGGGGTCACGAATTATTGGTTAGGTAACATAAGGTACGAGGCACATCCACCGAACCGGACATCAGCGCGCGACAAAAACTGGAAAATCAGAAAAACAAGGTTTTTGAAGGGTCTACCCAACGCTCGACGTCCGTCTTTGTTGCTGAAGCGCCACGCAGATGCGCCAAAAATACGCGGGATTCCCGCAATACAGCGTGATCAGGCGGAAATCCCTGCTCGAGCCCGGGGAGCGCCCGCTCCAAAACAGCGGCCGCCGCCGCCCGCGCCTCTGGAGATCCACGCCCCGCCCGCCAGCGAGCCCAGGCCAAAGACAGGCGGATGAGCCCCGTGCGGGGGTGCCCCTCACCCCAGAACTGGCCCCCGCCCTGCACGGCGGACTCCAGCAGCGTGATCGCGCCCGCGTGATCGCCCATGCGACCGAGCGCGAGCCCGCGGTGCAACAAGGGGAACACCGACCAGTCCGCATCCATGCCCGCCTGCAGGTCCGTCCAGGGCCGCCGCCCCAACTGCCTGAGGATCTCCTCGGGTGCTCGGGCCTGTTGCGCCCACTCGAGCTCGACCACCGCCAGCAGTAAGGCATCACCGCCCGTGCGCTCCGGCGGCAACAGGGCGGAGCCCCTGTCCAAGGTCGTTTCAACGCGCCGCAGATCCCCGGTCGCCAACCACAGACGCGCCTCGAGTGCGATGTCACGGATCTCGAGGGAACGGACCACCGACCCGACAGGCGCGGCGGACATCGGCGGAGCAGCCCCGAGGGTGCGTTCGCGGCTCGCCAACCACTCCAAGGCAGCACGCGGTCTACCCAGGCGCCATTGATAGGCCAACCACAGATGCTGGGCCAATCGCGCGGACGGCGAGAATTCCCCGAACAACGCCGTCGCCTCGCCCATCTGTTCCTGCATCAAAGGCCAGCCCTCGCGGAACTCCCCCAGCGAGTACAGGTTGGTCACCAGTTCCTCGCGCCGATCGTATCTGTCGGTGCGCGGCAACACGGGCGAGTCCAACAACCGCGCTGCTTCCCGGGCATCGCGCAAGGCCGCGGCGCTGTCGCGGTCGACCGTGATGCGGTTCATCCAACCCTCGCTCACGCTGCGGCCGTAGAGGGAACGGACCTGCAGGTCGACGTTCCCGGTCTGCCGGGCGGCACCGAGCGCGGTGGTGAAATGCCGTACGGCGTTCTCCCGCCAGCCCGAGCGCAAGGCGAACCAGCCGCGTTGCCATTCGTAGACCTCCCGCACGTTCACCGGCATATCTTCGGGAGGCAGCAGGACTCGGACCTCATCGAGCAGCGGGCCGACCCTTGCCATGTCGTTGACGATCGCGAAGGAATAGCCTTGCTCCAGCATCGCCTGTGCCAGCGTCTCGGGCCTCACGTCCGACTCGCGTAGCAGCGCCACGCGCCGCTCGTGGGTCTCGATCACCCGCTCGAGATCGCCGAAGCGGTCCCATACCGAGGCGACCGAATGCAGCACATCGGCCTGCAACAAGGGGTCGCCCTGCAAACGGTCCACCAAGCGCGCCTCGTTGCTCTCGAGCAGTTGGCGTGCGGTCATCTCGCGCCCACCGTGCAGGGCCGGATTGGCGTCACTGAAGACGCCCATCAACAGGTCGCGCGTGGCGTTGGCGCGGCGCGTCTCCTCATGTGCCTGTCGCGCCTGCCAGATGGCGATCAAACCGGCGACCATCACCGCTGCGACCGCCAGACTGACACCGCCCACCGTCCAGGCGTTGCGGACCACGAATTTTCTCAGGCTGGTCCAGGCCGACGGAGGACGGGCTTGGACGGGCCGTCCGGTGAGCCAGCGTCGTAGATCGTCACGCAACGCCGACGCAGTGGCGTATCGCTCACGCGGGTCGAGCGCCATCGCCCGCAACAGCACGGCTTCGAGGTCGCCCTGCAACACTCGGGCGAGGCGCCGTGGTGTGGTCGAGCGGGCGAGCGCGATGCCATCGGTGAGCGCTGCCCGACTGGCCGACCGCACCTCGCCATCGGTGATCACCCGCTCGTACTCCGCCGCCGACGGCCGCTTGACCGCGTAGGGCGACGACCCGGTGAGCGATTCGTAAAGAACGACCGCCAGCGAGTAGATGTCCGAGCCCACACCCAAGCGTTTGCCGGAGATCTGCTCCGGGCTGGCATAACGCGGCGTCAACGCGCGTCCCGCCGTACGGATCGAGGGATCGTCGCCATCGGCGGCTGCGTCGTCCATCAGCGAAGCGACACCGAAATCGAGCAGTTTCGGCTCGCCACGGGCGTTGACGAGGATGTTGGCGGGCTTGAGGTCACGATGCACGACCAGCGCCGCGTGGGCGTGTTGCACCGCCTCGAGGATCTTCATGAACAGGGTCACCCGCGCACGGACATCGAGACGCTGTTCGTCGCAAAAACGTTCGAGGTTCGTCCCCTCGACATGCTCGATGGCGAGGAAAGGCCGTCCTCGCTGATCGACACCCGCGTCGTAGAGCCGTGCGATGTATGGATGGTCGAGTCCGCCCAAGATGTCGCGTTCGCGCTCCATGCGGGCGGCGAGCCCTTCCACCCAGCTGAGCCGAGGCAGCTTCAGGGCGAGTTTGCGCTTTAGTTGGCCATCGACGCGCTGCGCGAGCCAGACGGACCCCTGCCCGCCCCGACCGATCAACTCGATGATGCGATAAGGGCCGATCTCGTCGCCGGACTTGAGTTCGCCCTCGGGAGGAGGTGGCGCGGACATCCTCGGCAAGGTGTCGAGGAAAGCCTCGGTCTCGATCCCGGCCTGCCGGGCGAGCAGATCGCGCAGCGTCGCCTTCAGGGGCTGATGTTCGGCCGGTAACTCCTCAAGCCAAGCATCTCGACGCGATGGCTCCACGCCGAGCGCCTCGTCGAGGAGCCGGTTGATCACCGCCCATTGCGCGGAGAGATCAGAGAGCAGCTTCAAAGATCGCCACCCGATGCGGAGCGGTTGCGGCAGACACCGGCGGCGCCCGTCCGTTGACGAGTATAGCGCCGCACTACCCGAAGATACGACTTCCAGGGGTGATTCCGGACATCGGGACGAAGAGGATCAGGCGACCTCGGGCAACCTCTCGAGGAACGCACCGCTCTCGATGCCGCATTGGACCGACAATAGGTGCCGTAGCGTGCCACGCATCGCGACATGCTCATGACCGAGGTCCTCCAGCCAACGCTCACGCGCGATGGGATCGAGATCGAGCACTTGGTCGAGCAGACCGTTGATGACGGGCCAATGCGGTGCAATACGGGGGATCAGGGGCATAGCGACCTCTGTGAAATCTTTGTTTGTACTGATGGGTGTCGCGCGTTTGCGCACGAGAACACCTGCTTGTACTCAAGATACGCAACGGCACCACCCAACCGGACACAGAACCAGCAAATAAAGCGTACGGGTGAACACCGGCGCCGGCGCGCGCTATTGCTCGCGCAGCGCTGCCGCAAGCAGCAGACGCGCTTTCTCCCAATCACGACGGATGGTGCGCTCGTTGACGCCGAGCGCCTCGGCGATCTCGGCCTCGCGCAGACCGCCGAAATAGCGCATCTCCACGACCTTGGCGAGGCGTGCATCGAGCAGCGCGAGCTGCTCCAGCGCCTCGTGGACATCCATGATCTCGTCCTCGCCCGCAGGCAGGTTCTCGCGCACATCGGTACCCAGCGTGGTGTGGGCAGCGTCGCCGCCACGCCGCTCGGATTGGCGTGCACGGGCGAGGTCCACGATGATGGAGCGCATCACCTGCGCGCCATAGGCGAGAAAGTGCGCACGGTCGGTCGGCGTCAGACGGTCGGCCGCGGTGAACTTGAGGAAGCACTCGTGCACGAGCACGGTGGTGTTGAGCATGGTGCTGCGCTGATGAGAAGCGAGACGCGCGTGGGCGATCCGTCGCAGGTCCGGATACAGGGCGTCGAACAGGCTGTCGAACGCCCCTCGGTCGCCATCGCGAGCCCGGCCCAACAATACGGTGATGTCGCCCATGGCTTTGATATAAGCAGGAAATCCGGTGCGATGGTAGTGCCTATTCGCCATACTACCGATGGATATCATCCGATGCGGATGGAGGAATCGATGAAGCGGTGCGGCCACCTCACAGGTCTGCTTCGGCATGACACAGACGCCCTCAGGTTGCGCTCGCTCGCGACCGTGCTGCCGCACCTGAGGGATCGACGACGGCCATGATCGCGCCCGGCACACACCCGACGTTGCCTGCCGACTGCGACCTGCTGGTCGTGGGCGGCGGAGTCAACGGAGCCGGCATCGCACGCGACGCCGCCGGACGCGGCCTGAAAGTCGTCCTCGTCGAGCAACACGATCTTGCGTCCCACACCTCGTCGTCGAGCACCAAGCTCATCCATGGCGGGCTCAGATACCTCGAGTTCATGCAGTTCGGGTTGGTGCGCAAGGCGCTCGCCGAACGCGAGGTGCTGCTCGGCATCGCGCCGCACATCATGTGGCCGCTACGCTTCGTGATGCCGCACGACTCGTCGCTGCGACCGGCGTGGATGATCCGTGCCGGGCTCTTCCTCTACGATCACCTCGCGCCACGGCGCCAACTCGCCGGCTCGAAAGGCATCGACCTGCGCCGTCACCCGGCAGGCACGGCCCTGCGCGCAGGCTTCGTCCGCGGCTTCGAGTATGCGGACGGCTGGGTGGACGATGCACGGCTCGTGGTGCTCAATGCGATCGATGCCGCAGAGCGCGGCGCCGTGATCGCGACCCGCACCCGCTGCGATACGCTGACTGCGACGCCGGATGGCCGCTGGCGCGTGTCGCTGCAGCCGGCCGGATCGAACGCCGTCTCCTTGATCGCCCGCGCGGTGGTCAATGCCGCCGGCCCTTGGGCCGCGCAGCTGCATGACCTCGCGATGCCCGGTCCCGCGCGCCATGGTCTGCGCCTCGTGAAGGGCAGCCACATCGTCGTGCCGAAGCTCTTCGACCATCCCTACGCCTACATCTTCCAGGCAAGCGATCGGCGCATCGTGTTCGCGATCCCCTACGAAGGGGAGTTCACGCTCATCGGCACCACCGATGTCGAGCATCATGCCGACCCGGCCGCACCGCACATCGATGCCGGTGAGATCGAATATCTTTGCCGAGAGGCCACCCGCTATTTCCAACGGGCGGTGGCGCCTGCTGATGTGGTGTGGACCTATTCGGGCGTGCGGCCCCTGCTCGAGGACGAGACCACCGATGCCCGCGCGGTGTCCCGCGACTATGCGTTGGTCTTCGACCACCATCCCGCGCCGATGCTGAGCGTCTTCGGCGGCAAGATCACCACCTACCGCGCGCTTGCAGAAGAAGCGATGACACGCCTCGGGCCGTTGCTGCCGACGCGCTCTGGCGCATGGACGGGCGGTGCACCGCTGCCCGGTGGAGATCTCGACGGGGACTTCGAGGCCTTCTTGGTCGCGCTGCAACGAGATTTTCCGTGGCTACCGGAGCGTTCGGCGCGGCGCATCGCCCGCGCCTATGGCAGCCGGGCGCGACGCTGGCTCGGCACCGCACGCTCACCCGCAGACCTGGGTCGCGAGATCGCCCCCGGTCTTCACGAGCGCGAGCTCGAGTATCTGCGTGCGTCCGAGTGGGCCTGTACCGCTGAAGATGTGCTTTGGCGACGCAGCAAGCTCGGTCTGCACCTTCCACCCGACGCTGCGCAGGCGGTGGCAGACTGGTTCGCCTCCCGCACCAGGGCGGAGACGCTCGCATGAGCCGCTACATCCTCGCCCTCGACCAAGGCACCACGAGCTCCAGGTCCATGCTGTTCGACACCGACGGCCGTATCGTCGCCGTCGCGCAACGCGAGTTCACGCAGCATTTCCCCGCCCCCGGACACGTCGAGCACGATGCGCAGGAGATCTGGGCCACGCAATCGGCGACCCTTGATGAGGTGATGAAGACCGCGGGTGTCACACCGGACGATATCGCCGCAGTCGGCATCACCAACCAGCGCGAGACGACTGTGCTCTGGGACCGCGCCACGGGGACGCCCATCGCACGCGCCATCGTCTGGCAAGACCGTCGTACCGCGGATCTTTGTGCACAGCTGCGCGAGGCGGGTCACGAGCCGATGGTCAGCGCACGCACGGGGCTGTTGCTCGACCCGTACTTCTCCGGTACCAAGCTCGCTTGGCTGCTCGACTCGATCCCCGGCGCTCGCAGCCGTGCCGAGCGCGGCGAACTCTGTTTCGGCACCATCGACTCCTGGCTCACCTTCAAGATCTCGGGTGGGCGTCACCATGTCACCGATGTCAGCAACGCGAGCCGCACGCTGCTGCTGAACCTCGGCACCGGGGAGTGGGACGAGCCGATGCTCGATCTGCTGCGCATCCCGCGCGCCTGTCTGCCGACCGTTCGGCCGTCTTCGGCCGACGACGGCCTGCGCGCGCACATCGGGGGCGTCGATGTCCCGCTGACCGCCCTCGCCGGCGACCAGCAGGCGGCGCTGTTCGGGCAGGCCTGCCTTGAACCCGGCATGGCCAAGAACACCTACGGTACCGGCTGCTTCATGCTGATGCACACGGGCGCGGCGCCGCTGATGTCGAAGCACCGCCTCCTTACCACCCTCGCCTGCACCTTGGGGCCGCTGCAGTACGCGATCGAAGGCAGCGTGTTCGTGGGCGGGGCGATCGTGCAGTGGCTGCGTGACGGCCTCGGCTTCGTGAAGCACGCCTCCGAGATCGAGGCGCTCGCCACCAGCGTGCCCGATCACGGCGGCGTATATGTCGTACCCGCCTTCACCGGCCTCGGCAGTCCGCATTGGGATCCATTCGCGCGCGGCACCATCGTCGGCATCACCCGCGGCACGACCCGCGGCCATATCGCCCGCGCCTCGCTGGAGTCGATCGCCTTCCAGAGCGCGGAGCTGCTGCAAGCCATGCAACTCGATGCAGGACGACCGCTGCGTGAACTGCGGGTCGATGGCGGTGCGGCGCGCAATGATTTCTTGATGCAATTCCAGGCCGATCTGCTCGGCGTCCCGGTGGTGCGTCCGGCGATCACCGAGACCACCGCGCTCGGGGCAGCGTATCTCGCCGGGCTTGCGGTGGGCTACTGGACGTCGACCGATGCGATCACCGCGCAGTGGCGTGTCGATCAGCGCTTCGAGCCGCGCATCAGCCGCGATGAAGCTGCGGCGCGCATGCGCGAATGGGCGAAGGCGGTGGAGCGCTCACGGGGGTGGGCGGGCGGCTGACACCCGACAACGGACGACCGGCCCGTCCGCACCGTACCTACGCTGCCCGTCGACACCCTCACGGTCAGGGCGCCCGAGACTGCTCGACCAAGCGACGCAGCAATTCGAGCGGGAGCTGCCCCGGGGCCGAGGCCTCGAGTCCGCTGCACCAGGTGATCCGCGAACCGAAGCGGTGGCCGATCACCCGGCTCGGTGTCCCGAGCTCGCCCATCGAGATGCCCACGACGGGGATCGCGAGCGAACGATCGGCGTGCGAGGTGGCCTCGAGCAGTGCCATCACATCGGCCTCCGAACGCGGCATCACCGCCAGCTTGACGATGTCCGCCCCGAGTGCGGCCATGTGCGCGAAAGCGGCGAGCAATGATTCGGGCGCAGGCGTGCGCTCGAAATCGTGCATCGACAGAAGCAGCGGCACCCGGGCGAGGACACAGATCTCGCGCAGCATCGCGAGCGCATCCGGGTCGCTGCCCACTTCGAAATCGACGATGTCGGCGAGACCGGCGCGCGCGACTGCGCCGAGCAGGCCTGCGCGTGCGGCATCGTCCAACCCACAGTCCATGCCGCCCTCGCGCGCCGCACGCAGCGTGACGAGCAGCGGTCGCCCGGGCGCTGCCGCGCGGATGTCCGCAGCGGTCGCCACGAGCGCATCGCTCACCCCACCCGCGACGCTGCCCTCGAATTGATCGGCCCGCCACTCGAGCAGATCCGGCTGCTGCATGGCGAGCGAGGACGCCTCGGCACCGAGGGATACCCGGGAGCGACCGACCAAGGGCGCACAGATGACCGGACCTGCACCGGCGATGCCGCCCCCGTCGCGTAGCGGGATCGGCTTCGAGAGTGGTGCGGTGTGCAGATCCATCGTATCGACCCAGCTCAGGGTGCCCAGCCGAGGTGTCGCGCGAGCAGCGCGGCGCTGCGGCGGTAGCCGACTGGGGTCAGGTGGATGAGATCACCGCCCATGAGCGGCGACGACGTCCGGGACCACGCATAGGCCGCCCCGGGACCGCCCATGGCCTGCTGCCAGTCCCAAGCACTGCAGCCGAAGGTCGCGCCGACCTCCGCTTGGATCTCGTTGATCCGTTGATGGATGCGCGGATAGCGAAGCAGTTGATCGACGGACGGCATCTGTCGACTGCCACGCTTGCGGCGCATGACGACACCGCGATCCGGGGGGCCGACGAGCACGCAAGCCGCCTCAGGGAACACGCGGCGCATGTTCATCAGCGCACGGTCGAGCATCGCTGCATAGCGTTCCGCATCGAAGTCGCCGACGGCCTCGTTGGTGCCGAACTCGAGGATCACGGCATCGTACTGACGTTCCAAGAAAGCTGCCGACAGGTGCTGGGGATCGGCCACCGCCCAGCCGTTGACGGTGGCGCCCGGGATGCCCAACACATCGACCACGAGGCTCGGCTCGGTGACCTTGTCGACGAAGAAGCCCTGCAACGCGACCTCACCGTTGACCACGCGGATCTTGACGGTACTGAGCAGATCACCGTCCTCGAAATAGAGCTCCTTCGGCGCCGCATCATCATGCTCGCTGCTCGGCTCGAGGTAGTAGCTTCCCTCTTCGCCGCCATTGATCGACACCGCGATCTCCGCCTCGCCCGCCAGCGGCCGGTAGAGCATGCGCAAGCGCAGCACCTCCGGTTCCCGACTGCGGGCCCGAAGGTCCAGCCAAAGATACGAATCGGACCCGTCGCGACTGCGCATCTCGGCAAGCGCTGGACCGGTGTCGACTTCGGTACGCGAGACATAGGCCATCGACAAAGACCACGCAGAACCGACGCAGAAAGCCCGCACCGGGATCCGCACACCGCGGCGCGCCATGTACGGCGGGATGAAGGAATTGCTGGTCTCGATGCCGCCCAGTCCGAGCAGACGCTGCAGTTCATCGCCGAACGCCCCCGACGCGATGTGGCTATCGCCCCAGACCGCAAGGCGGCGTATCCCCGGCCCACGGACGCCGGCGACGCCCGGTCGGAACGCCTCGATCACCGCCGGATCCAGGTCCGGTGGCAGCTCGCGTAGATCACCGAACGCATCGAGCTCGAACGGCATCATCTCCTCGTCGGAGACCGATGGTCGACGGATCGGCGAGCGACCGCCGGTCGAGGGACAGACGAGATCGGGGATATCCGCCTGCGCACGCACCGGCGTCGCGAGCGGCACGGACAGAAGAGAGACCAGCACGACCGTGGCGGAGACGCTCACGGCCGCCGTCGCCGCAGCGAGGACGACCAAGAAGGACTTGGGGCGCGTCATCCCGCGCCGCTCAAACGCCGCTGACATCGGCAGGCGGCGGTGGCACTGCGGGAGGCGACGTGTCCGGCTGCGCATCGGTCGACGCACGGTCGGTCTCGAGCGGCGGTTCGACGGCAGGCACGACAGGCGCGGCCGGGGCTGCGACAGGAGGACCCGCGGCGCCCTTCGGGCTCACGACGGCAGCGCCCGGCGCCGCTGTAGCGACCGCGGGCGCCGCAGCCACCGGCGCCGACGCAGAGCGCTCGATCGGCAGACCGCGCTGCACGAGGATGTCTCGGTGACGGATGGTCGTCGCGCCCTGATATATCCCATCGATCGGCACACCGAGGACGGCCTGAAGATCGCGGACGGCCTGTCCGCGCTGCTGCCATCGGAATCTTTGGCTCAACAGGCTCTCGGTGGTGAACATCATCAGGCGCGGACGCCCTATGGTCTTCAGACAACCCCATCCGGAGAACCCCACGGGACGCTCGAACCGGCCGTCCGATCGCATCCAGCCTTGGGTCGATACACGATTCGCGACGATGATCTGCTCGGCGGGCGTCGCTTGGTCCGGGGTCGGCGCGAACTCGCGCCCGCCCCACTGGCCCCAGGTACCGACATAGATACCGAGGCCGCCCGCGTACTCGCCACCGTTCTGCCAGTTGTTGCCGGTCTCGCAACGCGCCATCGCCTGCCAGAAAGAATCCGGCGCCATCGGTCGCGTATGCCGTTCCAAGGTGGGCGCGTAGTCCTCAGGTTCCGAGGCCTCCGGCATGATCGGTGCCAGCAACTGGCGGGGCTCTTCGACAGCGGCGGAAGCGACCGCTTTACGGAAATCGCCCGCGGCCACCACCGCCCCGACGAACGCCCGCATCCCTGAACCGGTCAGGTGCACGCCATCCTGGACGAAGAATTCCGGGCGTCCGTCCGACAAAGAATGCCAATCGACCAGCACCGCGTTCGGATACTGCGGGACCAGCGTCGCCAGCAGGCGGTTGTTGGCAGCCATCCAACGCCGCGGGACGCGGGAGTTCATCACGAGGACACGCTCCCGGTCGCGGAGCATGTCGAGCATGGCGCGCAATTGTCGCTCGGAGATGTAGCCGTTGGTTCCGAGGTGGATCAGCACCTTCGGCTGCAGGTCCCCTACGGCGCGGATACGCTCGAGTATCTTGAGGATGTCCGCCGCCTGCCATCCGACGGTGGCATACACCGCAGCGCCGTCGATGCCGCGCTCGAGGGCGCTGCGCGCACCGAGCGCGACGGAATCCCCGATCACCGTAAGCTGGCCGGCATACCCACGCACCAACGGTGGCGGTGGCCGGG
>Ga0208596_1000175_pt1 | contig 21151 bp, 20 predicted proteins | sample LakMenEpi12Jul11_FD_150686 | JGI IMG/M metagenome (GOLD analysis project Ga0208596, IMG submission 150686) | Freshwater microbial communities from Lake Mendota, WI - 12JUL2011 deep hole epilimnion (SPAdes) | ecosystem: Environmental > Aquatic > Freshwater > Lake > Epilimnion/Euphotic zone ...
CAGCCGGTCCTCGAGGGTGCGCAGCGCCGCACGCGGATCGCCGCTCTGGTCGATGGCGTCATCCGCCTCGCGGCAGAACGCGTACAAAGACAGTGCCGGACCGCGCACCCGCTCGGGGAGCAATCGTGAAGCGGCATGGAAAGTGCGTGAGCCGACGCGGATCGCCGCGTGGCAGGCCTCGAGGTCTGCACGCGTGGCGAGCGGCTCGGGCGCCTCCGGTGATATGGATAAAATAGACACGCTAAGCACCTGCTCCCCAAGCCAGATCGAGCATCGCTACTTCACCGAAAGTGCAGCGACGGCGCAACGCCTGCTCGATGATCGGCCACGAGGTCCAAGGCTGGCTGACGAGCGGCCACGGATCGCGCGACGACCACGTGACATCCCGCGCGGCGATGAGACACCGAAGGTTCTGCCGGAACGGTCCGTGACCGAACATGGTGCGCTGCGTCTCGGTGAGGCAGGGGTAGAACTGCTGCATGAACCGATCGGGCTTGAAGGCGAGCGGCGCATCCGACGAGGGGTCCAGCAAGGCCTGCGCCAAGCCCCCCGGGTCGACGAAATGCACGCCACTGGTGGCGCGCGGGTTGCATTCGATCCCGGAGATGCCGCCCGCCGCATCCTCGATGAGATCGAACGAGATGAACCCGTCGAACCCGGTGTGCCGCACCATCGTCGACACCCAGGCCTGCACCGCCGGCGGCGTATCGATGCGCTCGAAACACACCGCCACCGTGCCCTGCATCACCGCGCCGCGATAGGTCACGGTGATGCGCGGCTCGCCGGCACGCGCGAGCGTGAAGGTGCTGAGCAAGCGCCCATCGCAGCGCCGTTGGACCACGGCGCGCTCGTCGTAGCGCGGCAGCGCATCGCCCGGCGAGAGGAAACGCACACCGCGACCGGAGCAGGAGAAGACCGGTTTGACCACCGTGGGCACTGCGGCAGCCAACCGGAGCGCCTGCGGATCGTCGAGATCGAAGGTCTCGGGCGCAGCCACACCGGCGGCGCGACAGACCTCGGTGAACGACAGCTTGTCGTGCAAGGCGAGCAGGGTCGGATGCGGCATCGCCGCAAGGCGCACGCCAGCGGGCATGCGGCCGTGCAGCAGCGAGACATGCAGGATCTCCTCGGACACAGGCAGGATCAGGCTGACGCCCTCGGCGACCGCCAGCGCGGTCAACTCGCCGAGATAGGCCTCACGGTCGATCACCGGCGAGGTGACCTGCACGCTGCGTGCGACCTGACGCGATGCGCCGGTGAGATGGCGACGGAACGGTTCGGCGACCACTACGCGGCAACCTGCCGCATGCAGCGCGCGGGCCACCTCCAAGGCTTTCGGCAGGCGACCGAGCGTGAGCAGGACGGTGCGATCGACGACGGGACCGGTCATCACGAAGCCCTCATGACGAGGCCCTCATGACGGCGCTCCAGCCCGTCGCCGTACCCGGCACATGAGCTGATGTTCGGGGCGCGTGGTGAGCCGCGCCACCGGCCGGATACGACCGGCATCGAGCACCTCGAAGTCGTACCGCCGGCAGAGCCGCGCGAGGATCAGGCTCGCTTCGAGCTGTGCGAACCCCGCACCGATGCAGACCCGCGGGCCGAGACCGAAGGGCAGATAAGCCCCCGGCACCAGTTCGTGCTCGCGCTCCGCAGAAAAACGGTCGGGGTCGAAGGCATGCGGATTCCGCCAATAGTCGCGATGCCGGTGGATGGTCCAAGGCGCGATCATGAGCATCGCGCCACGCTTGACGCGATGCCGGCCGATCAGCGCATCTTGCGCGGCCACCCGCGGGATGAAGGGGATCGGAGGATAGAGGCGCAGCGTCTCCTTGAAGACGTTGCGCACGAACGTCAGACGGCGCACCTGCTCCAGCTGCAAGGGTCCCGCGCCGCACTCATCGACCTCGGCGCGCAGCCGGGCCATCGACTGCGGCTGCAGGCCGAGGATCATGAACGCCCAGATGAGCGCGCTCGCCGTGGTCTCATGCCCGGCGAGGAACATCACCCCGAGCTGATCGAGCAGCTCCTTGCGCGAGAAGCCGGCACCGGTCTCCACATCGCGCGCAGCGATGACCTCGGCGGCGATATCGTCGTACGCCCGCTGCGCGCTATCCGGCGCACCGGGCTCAGCCGGCGGAAGGTGGCTGTCGACCAGCTCCCCCAAGTGATGACGGATACGCTCGCAGGCTGCGAGCACCTCGGGGTGCTGGGGGATGACAGTGAACGGTCTGTCCAGGATCAACCGCTTGAGCTCGACCTGGGCGCAGGTGCGCTCGAAGACCGTGAAAGACTCGAACACGTCGATCGCCGTCTGCGAACGCAAAGAGGTGGAGAACACCGTGCGGCAGATGATGTCCGCCGTGAGATGGCTCATCGCGAGATCGAGCGAGAACGGCTCGCCGGATTCGCACCACGCATCGAGCCGATCCTCGTAGTCGTCGATCGCCGCCGACATCGATACGAACGCCTTACCGAGGCGCATATGGGAGAACGCCGGGTCGATCATCCGCCGTTGGCGACGCCACACCTCGCCATGCGACACGAAGATGGAGTCGCCGACCAAGGGCTCGAGGGCGCCGGTCATCAGGTCGTTCTTGGGGTAGATGCCGATCGGGTCGGTCAAGACCTCACGCAGCAGCTCCGGCGCGTTGACGATGAGGATGGAACGGCGCGAGTAGCCGAGCCAACCGGTCTCGACCCGATACGCCTTGGCGGGCAGCAGACTCATGAGGTCGCCACCGCCGCGGGCCATGACGCGCAGCAAGGAGACGACGGCGGCGAGCGGTGTAGGCCGCGGCGGACAGTACATGCCGCTACCCTAGCCGTTGCCGGCGCCACCTTGCAACGCGCACAGCACCGGCGCAGCATTGTGCGGATGGAATCGCTGGTACCGGCCGCATTCTGGACCTTCATCGTCCTGCACATCTGCTTCGGCAGCGTGGGGCTCGTCGCGTTCTGGGTCCCCATCCTCGGGCGCAAGGGCGGCGACGCCCACAAGCGTTGGGGCAAGATCTTCACGCTCATGATGCTGCTCACAGGCGCGGCCGCCATCGGCATCAGCACCTGCACGCTCATCGACCCCATCGGCACCCACCCCCACCTCGCCGCCGCCGGTGAGACCTGGATCCGCGGGATCTTCGGCTGGATGATGCAAGGGCTCGCGCTCCTCACCATCAACCTCGCTTGGTACGGCTGGTTGTGCGTGCGCAACCGCGACGACCACGCCGCCAACCGCGACTGGAAGAACATGGCGCTGCAATGGTTGCTGCTCGGCGCCTCCCTCAACTGCGCTTGGCAGTCATGGCAGGCGGACCTGCCGCTGATGCTCGGCATGCCCGCGATCGGCCTCGCCACCGTCGCCACGAATCTCTGGTTCCTGCTGAAGAAAGATCCGGCGCCGCTCGATTGGCTCAAGGAACACCTGAAGGCCCTGGTCGGCGCGGGCATCTCCGTCTACACCGCTTTCCTCGCCTTCGGCGCGGTCCGCACCATCCCCGAACTCGCGCTGCATCCCGGTCTCTGGGCGGTGCCGCTGGTGGTCGGTCTCGCGATCATCATCCACCAACGCCTCGCGGTCTCGCGGCTGCAGGGCATCGCGCGGCGGCCCGCGGCGCGTCCCTGACCGAACGCCCCCGCCCCCATGCATCGCGTGATCGTCATCGGCAGCGGGATGGGCGGCCTCGCCGCAGCCATCGACCTCGCTCGCACGGGCTGCGAGGTCACGGTGCTCGAGCGCGCCGCCGGACCGGGTGGCAAGCTGCGCGAGGTCACGGTGCAAGGCACCGGTATCGACGCAGGGCCCACCGTTTTCACGATGCGTGCAGTGTTCGAGTCCTTGTTCGGCGATGCCGGAGCGCGTTTGGATGAGCATCTGCAGCTTGTGCCGGCGGACCTGATCGCGCGCCATGCGTGGTCGAGCGGTGACACGCTTGATCTGCATGCAGACCTCGAACGCTCGGTCGAGGCGATCGGTGGATTCGCCGGCGCCGCCGAGGCTCGCGGCTACCGTGACTTCGTCGCGCGCGGCAGCGGACTCCTGCAGGCGCTGCGCGGCAGTTTCATGGAAACGGAGCGCCCGTCTGCGATAGGGCTTTCGGCAAGGCTCGGCGCGGCGGGACTCGCTGCGATGTGGCGCACCCCGCCTTGGAGCACGCTGTGGCGTCAGCTCGGCGAGCATTTCCGCGACCCGCGTCTGCGCCAGCTGTTCGGGCGCTACGCGACCTATGTCGGATCGTCGCCGTTCGCCGCGCCCGCCACCTTGATGCTGATCGCCCATGTCGAACAGCAAGGCGTCTGGCTCGTGAAGGGAGGGATGCGCCGGATCGCGCTCGCCCTCGAGGAGCTCGGCGTGCGTCACGGCGCGCGCTATCGATACCATGCGCATGTCGCTCAGATCCTGACGCAGCGGGGGCGCGTGACCGGCGTGCAGTTGGCGTCCGGTGAAGTGCTCGAGGCCGATGCCGTGGTCTTCAACGGCGACGCGAATGCGCTCGCGAGCGGCGCACTCGGGATCGGCCCGCGATCGGCGGTCGCTGCGATCCCGTCGCCGCAGCGCGCCCTCTCCGCGGTCACCTGGTGCCTGCGCGCGTCGGTGCGGGGCTTCGATCTCGCCCACCACACCGTGTTCTTCGGTGACGACTACGCCGACGAATTCCGAGCGATCTTCTCGCGCCGCGAGATCGGTCGGTCGCCGACCGTGTACGTCTGCGCCCAAGACCGCGGGGAAGCCGCCGCCAGCCCCGTCACGCCCGGCAGCCCCGAGCGGCTGCTGCTGCTCATCAACGCCCCTGCAGACGGTGACCGCGGCGGGATCGGCGAGGCCGCCTTGGCGCAAGCCGGCACGGATGCCTTCGCATTGTTGCGCCGTTGCGGCCTGGAACTCGGTACGAGACATGACGGCCCCGAGGCAGTCATCACCCGTCCCCAAGACTTCGAGGCCTTGTTCCCCTGCACCGGCGGTTCGCTCTACGGCCGCGCGAACCACGGCATGCTCGCGAGCTTCGAGCGCAGCGGCTCACGCAGCAAGGTTCGCGGGCTCTATCTCGCAGGTGGCTCGGTGCACCCGGGGCCGGGGATCCCGATGGCGACGCTGTCGGGACGGCTCGCGGCGACGGCTGTGCTGCAGGACGCCCGCTGACGCGCTGACCCGTCGCGCCGTGTCAGGCGCACCGCCGCGCTTTCAGGGATCGGGGACGATCTTGTCGAGGATGCGTGCCGAGGACACGACACCCGGAAGGCCTGCGCCCGGATGGGTGCCGGCGCCAACGAGGTAGAGACCTTCCACCTCCTCGCTCTTGTTGTGCGGCCGGAACCACGCACTCTGGAAGAGCTGCGGTTCCATCGCGAAAGCCGCCCCCTTCCACGAGGACAGCCGGTCCTGGAAGTCCTGCGGCGTCAGCATCAGCGACGCGGTGAGCGACTCGCCGAGCCCCGGCAACACCGTCTGCTCCAACCGCCGCTGCACGGCTGCACGATACGGCTCCGCGCGCTCCCGCCAATCGGTGCCGCTGCCGAGGTGAGGCACCGGTGCGAGCACATAGAAAGCGTCGCACCCGGGCGGCGCGAGCGAGGGATCGCTGGCGCTCGGACGGTGCAGGTAGAGACTGAAATCGTCGGCCAAGCGCTTGCGCTTGAAGATGTCCTCGAGCAGTTCACGATAGCGCGGCCCGAGCACCATCGTGTGGTGGTAGACATCTTCGTAGCGGCGGCGGGTGCCGAAATACCAGACGAAGAGGCTCATGGAGTAACTCGCCCGCTCGAGCTTTGCGTCGGTCCATCGCCGGCGCGGGTGGTGCTCGAGCAGCTTGCCGTAGGTGAAAGCGGCATCGGCGTTCGACACCACGATATCCGACTCGATGACTTCGCCGCTCGCGAGCCGCACGCCGCGCGCACGGCCGTTCTCGACCAGCACCTGCGAGACCTCTGCGTCGTAGCGCAGACTGCCGCCTGTACCCTCGACCAGACCGACGATACCGCGCATCAACGCACCCATGCCGCCTTCGGCATAGTGCACACCGTAGGTCCGCTCGAGATGCGCGATGAGGCAGTAGTACGCGGTGGTCGTGAAGGGGTTTCCGCCGATCAGCAGCGGATGGAAACTGAAGAGCAGGCGCAACTTGTCGCTGCGGAAATGTCGTGCCACCTCGCGGTAGACCGAGCGGTAGCCGCCGAGACGCACCAAGCCCGGCGCCGCCTCCAACAATGCGCCGATCTCGTGGAAAGGCTTCTCCGCCTGCTGCGCGAATGCGACATCGAAGATGCGCCGACTGGTGTCGAGGAAGCGATCGAAGGCGGCCACATCGCGCGGCTCGATGCGCCCGACCTGCTCGCGCATCGCCCGCATGTCGGCGGTGTAGCGGAAGGTGTCGCCGTCGTCGAAGCGCACGAGATAGAACGGATCGAGCGAGCGCAGCGTGACATCGTCGGCGAGCCGCTTGCCGCACAGCTGCCAAAGATCCTCGAAGAGATAGGGCGCGGTGATGATGGTCGGACCGCCATCGAAGGTGTAACCGTCGCGGTGATACACGTAGGCGCGTCCACCGGGAGCATCGAGCTTCTCGAGGACCGTGACGCGATAGCCGCGCACGCCCAGACGCACCGCGGCTGCCAATCCGCCGAACCCGCTGCCGATGACGATCGCATGCTTCATGGTGGATACAATAACGCGGCGCCGCTCAAGGGGGAACTGAGACGCCGTGCGTTCGTGCATGACGGAGCACCTCGACGCCGACGCGCGCCGGCGCCTCCTCGTGCGCGAGGTGTCCGAGCCCCGGGAACTGGATCAGCTCGGCATGCGGCGCGAGTTGACGCACCCTCAAGGCGACCCCAGGCAGGATCATGCGATCCTCCGCGCCCACCAACAGCAGCAGCGGCACCGCGAGACGACCCAATCCCGCCTCGATCGGCCTCGTATCCCAGTGCCCCATCATGGCGAGCGCCGAGCCGGTATGGACCGCATTGCGCGACAGGCGTGCGTAGAGGTCCCGTCCGCGCGGATCGAGCGTCGAGCCGGTGCGCTGCAACAGCCGCTCGACCTCTTGCGGCGCCTCCATCCGACGTGCGAAGAGTCGCGGCAACCAATCCCCTGAGACCACCGGACGCAGGAGCGGTGTGAACGCCGGATGACGCAGACCCGGTAACGGCAACAGCGCGCCATTGAGGCTCACGAGCGACTTCGGCGAGATCTGTCCTGCCAGACACATCTCGCAGAGCAGCGCAGCACCAGCGGAATGACCGACGGCCACCTCCGGGCTGAGCCCGAGCGACCGCAACAGCGCGGCGACACCCACCGCCATGCCTGACAGCGAGAGCCGGGCGGCATCCGCCGGACGACTGGTGAAACCGTGGCCGGGCAGATCCGGTGCGACCACCGTGAAATGCGCCGCCAGCAGCGGCAGCAGGTCGCGGAACGAATGGGTCGAGGCACCGGTGCCATGCAGGAGCAGCAACACCGGCCCCTTCCCACCGATCTGCACATGCCAGCGCAGACCGTCGGCCTCGACGAACCGGCTAAGCAAGCGGTTCGGCCAGTCGATGCCGTCGGTGTCCCAGTCGAGTGCGCGCAACGCGGACATGCCGACATCGTACCCTCAAGCGGCTGCCTCGGTGAGAGCAGCTGCGCTACCATCCGCGCATGCTCAAGCGTCTCTTGCTCGCGCTGCTCGCATCGATCCTGGTGCTCGCTGCCGTGTTCTTCGTCGGCCCGGTGCACCGGGTCTCGGCGCAGGTGATGTCACCCGCGCTGCCTGCCTTGGAGGCAGGGCCTGTGGCACTTCAGACCTGGCTCGACGCAAGTGAGGCCCGCCACCGCGATATCGTCCCGGGCGCCGAGAAGACGATCGTCTGGGCGCATGCCGATCGGCGTCGGACACCGTTCTCGGTGATCTACCTGCACGGTTACACCGCCACCCGCCAGGAAGTGGCACCGCTCTGCGACCTGCTCGCCCGTGAACTCGGCGCCAATCTTTTCTACACCCGCCTCACCGGCCACGGTGGCGACCCTGCGGCGCTCGGTGCCGCCACCGCCGACGATTGGCTGCGGGATGCCGCCGAAGCGCTGGCGATCGGGCGCCGACTCGGTGAGCGCGTGCTGGTGGTCGGGACATCGACCGGCGGAACCCTTGCGCTCTGGCTCACGCAGCGACCCGGAGCAGAGTCCATCGCCGCACAGCTGTTGGTCTCGCCGAACCTCGGGCCGCGGGACGACAAAGCTGACCTGCTCGCAGGCCCTTGGGGCGAACAGTTGCAGCGGGCGCTCATCGGCGAGGAGTACCGTTGGCAACCAGCCAATCCACAACAGGCGAAGTACTGGACCTGGCGCTATCCCGCGCGCGCCCTCGTGCCGATGATGGCGCTCGTGAAGGAGGTCCGCGACTCGCCGCTCGAAACCATCGCGGTGCCGACGCTCGTGGTGTATTCACCGCAGGACCAAGTCGTGAGTCCCTCACGGATCGAAGAGGCCTACGCACGCCTGACGATGCCTGCACGACGACTGCATGCCATTGGGCAGAGCGAGGATCGCGCGCGTCATGTACTCGCGGGCGACATCCTCGCGCCCTCCGGTACGGCGCCGCTGCTCGCGACGATGCTGTCCTTCGTGACGGAACTGCCGCCCGCTCAGGGTGCCGGCGGCGTCCAAGGCAGCAACGAGGCGCGGTAGCGCGCGAGACGCGCTCGATACGCCTCGGCAGCAAGGCGCGCACGCGCACGGTCCTCGGGTGTGAGATCGCGCACCACCTTGCCGGGCGCACCCATCACCATCGTGCCGTCCGGGTAGGACTTGCCGGGGGGCAACACCGCACCCGCCGCGATCACGCAGCCGCGGCCGATGACCACGCCGTCGAGCACCCGCGCGCCGTTGCCGACCAAGGCGCCCTCACCGACGGTACAACCGTGCAGCAACACCTGGTGACCGATGGTGACCGCAGCGGCGATCCGCAACGGCAGACCGGGATCGGTGTGCAACACACTGCCGTCCTGCACGTTGCTGCCTTCACCGACGTCGATCAGATCGTTGTCACCGCGCAGCACCGCGTTGAACCAGACGCTCGCACCCGCCGCCAGACGCACGCTGCCGATGATGTCCGCCGAGGGCGCGACCCAGGCCTCAGGCGAGATCTCCGGCCGCCGCCCATCCAAGGTGTAGATCATGCCGTGCGCTCCCTCAGCCATCGCGACCAATCGGACTGCCTGTCGCCACACGCGACGAAATCCGGGTTGAGCCAACCCTCACCGCGGTTGTAGGCGAGCGGCGCACCGTCGAGCCGCAGCACCCGTCCGCCGGCACCGAGCAACACCGCATGGCCCGCAGCGGTGTCCCAGCCACTGGTCGGGCCGAGGCGTGGATAGACATCGGCGCCGCCCTCGGCGAGCACGCAGAACTTGAGGGAACTGCCCATCGGCACGAAGTCGTGCGGACCAGTGCGCTCCAGCAATCGATCGAGCGACAGGCCTCGATGGGAACGGCTGCCCACCACACGCAGCGGCGTCGCCTCTGGAGTGCGCCCCGCGGCGGCGATCGCCTCGAGCATGTCGGGGTCGCCCCGCGAGCGCCAGGCGCCGACCCCGGCGATGCCCGAGTAGCTAAGACCCGTCGCCGGTACGTACACCACCCCGAGCAGCGGCGCGTCGTCCTGGATGAGCGCGATGTTGACCGTGTACTCACCGTTGCCGCTGAGGAACTCGCGGGTCCCGTCGAGGGGATCGACCAGCCAGAACCGCGTCCAGTGGGCGCGCTCGGCATACGGCAGGTGCGCACCCTCCTCCGACACCACCGGCCACTCCGGTGTCAGCCGGGCTAGGCCCGCGGTGATGATCTGGTGGGCGGCGAGGTCCGCCGCGGTCAGCGGCGATTCATCGGCCTTGTGCTGCAATCGGAGCGCCGCACCGTCGCCACCGCGGTGTGCGCGCTCGATCGCCACGATCGCCTCACCCGCCTCGAAGGCGAGTTCTCGGACCGATCGAAGCAACGGACCGCCGGCGCTCACCGGGATGCCCGGGCCACGGCATCCGCCAGCAACGCAGTGACGATCCGCTCCGCCGCAGCCACCGGTGTCAACGCACCGGTGTCGATGTGGATGTCCGGTTGGAGCGGCGGTTCGTAAGGGGAATCGACACCCGTGAAGTTGCGCAGTTCCCCGGCGCGCGCCCGGGCATAAAGCCCCTTGATATCGCGTGATTCCGCGACGGCCAACGGAGTGTCGATGAACACCTCGAGGAAACCGGCCTCCGCGAGACGTTCACGCGCCTGCGCACGCTCGGCACGGAACGGCGAGATCATCGCCACGAGCACGATGAGCCCGGCGTCCGCCATCAACGCCGCCACCTCGGTGACACGCCGCACGTTCTCGACCCGGTCCTGCTGGGTGAATCCGAGATCGCGATTGAGGCCGTGCCGGACGTTGTCGCCATCGAGCAAGTAGGTATGCCGGCCGAGTTCTACCAATCGCTGCTCGACGAGGTTGGCGATGGTCGACTTACCGGCGCCCGACAGCCCGGTGAACCATAGCACCGCAGGCTGTTGCTGCTTCTGGCGGGCCCGCGCTTCGCGGTCGATGCCGAGCGCCTGCCAGCGGACATTGCGTGACCGGTGCAACGCGAAATGCAGGAGTCCGAAGGCCGCCGTGCGTTGGGTCGTCCGATCGACCAGGATGAATCCACCGAGCTCGCGGTGTCGGGCATGCGGGACGAACGCGACGGGGCGATCGAGCGACAACTCGCCGACCCCGATATCATTGAGCTCGAGCCGCTCGGTCGCGAGTCGCTCCCCGGAGCCCGGATCGATCCTGTGCTTGAGCGGATTCACGCTGACGCGCGCGCGCTGCGGGCCGAGCTTGAAATCGTATTGGCGACCGGGCAGCAACGGTTCGTCGTCCACCCACACCAACGTCGCCTCGAACTGGTCGGCCATCTCGAGCGGCGTCTCGGCGTCTACCAACATGTCCCCACGCCCGATATCGACCTCGCTGTCGGTCACCACCGTCACCGACTGACCAGCGATGGCCTCGGGCAAATCCCCAGCGAACGCGACGAGCCTCGATATCCGGGTCTCGAACCCCGAACGCTGGACGCGCAAGCGATCGCCCGGTCGCAACCGACCGCGCGCGAGACGACCGGCATAGCCGCGGAAATCCGCATCCGGCCGGATGACATATTGGACCGGCAGGCAAGCACCACCTTGCGCATCGGCCAGCGGCAACACCACACCCTCCAGCCACTCCAGAAGACACGGCCCGCGATACCACGGCATGCGCAGACCAAGGACCGCGACTCCCTCGCCCTCCACCGCCGACATCGGGATGGCCGCCGCCTCGACGAAGCCCATCCGCAGGGCGGCACCATGGAAGGCCTCGACGATCCGGCCGAAGACATCCTCGGACCAGTCGACCAGGTCCATCTTGTTGACGGCCAACACCACGCGCTGCACACCGAACAGCGCGGCGATGCGTGCGTGACGCCAGGTCTGCGGCAGCAGCCCCTTACGGGCGTCCACCAGCAGGATCGCCACGTCGGCGGCCGCGGCACCGGTCGCCATATTGCGGGTGTACTGTTCGTGACCCGGCGCATCCGCGACGATGAAGCGTCTTCGCGCCGTCGCGAACTGCCGCCAGGCGACATCGATGGTGATGCCTTGCTCGCGCTCGGCGGCAAGACCGTCGAAGAGCAGCGCGTAATCGACCGCCCCGCCCCGGGTGCCGACCCGCCGCGAGTCCGCCTCCAGCGTGCGTCGCTGATCATCAGGGATCGCGTCAAGCTCGTGCAGCAGGCGGCCGAGCAGCGAGGACTTGCCGTCGTCCACCGAGCCGCAGGCGAGGACGCGCAGCAGGCCTCCGTCGTCAGCCCCGGTCGTGCCGGCAGCCATCAAAAATATCCCTCGCGTTTCTTGATCTCCATGGAGGCGCCCGGATCATGGTCGATCATCCGACCTTGCCGCTCGGAGAACCGGGTGGCGCGCATCTCGTCGATGATCTCTTGGAGCGACTCCGCGGGACTGTCGATCGCGCCCGTCAACGGCCAACAGCCGAGGGTACGGAACCGGACCCGACGCAGTTGTGGCTGCTCCTGCGGACCGAGCGCCATCCGTTCGTCGTCCCGCACGATCCACTGCCCCTCGCGCTGCACCACCGGCCGCAGCGCCGCGAAATAGAGCGGCACCACTTCGATGCCCTCGCGCGCGATGTACTCCCAGACATCGAGTTCGGTCCAGTCGGACAACGGGAACACCCGAAGCGTCTCGGCAGGCCCGCAGCCGAGGTTGTAGAGCGAGCCGAATTCGGGTCGTTGCGCCCGCGGGTCCCAGCGATGGCCGCCAGAACGCACCGACACGACACGCTCCTTGGCCCGGCTCTTCTCTTCGTCACGGCGTGCGCCGCCGAAGGCTGCATCGAAACGGTGTGCGTCGAGCGCTTGACGCAACGCTTGGGTCTTCATCACGTCGGTGTGATGCGAGGCGCCATGGGTCAGCGGCGACACGCCGGCCGCCAAACCGTCTTGATTGGTATGCACGATCAGATCCATGCCGGCCGTACGCGCTGCCCGGTCACGCAGCGCGTACATGTCGCGGAACTTCCAGGTGGTGTCGATGTGCAGCATCGGGAACGGCGGGCGGGCGGGATGGAATGCCTTGCGCACCAGATGCAGCAGCACGCTGCTGTCCTTACCGATGGAGTAGAGCAACACCGGCCGCGCGCATTCGGCGGCGACCTCGCGGATCACGTGGATCGCGTCAGCTTCGAGACGGTCTAGGTGAGAGAGGGGCATGGGTTCGGCCGTGTTCAGCAGGACCGCAGCCGAGGGGACGCAGGCTCGGCGACGATCGGAGGCAGGGCGGCTTGATCCTGGAGAACGCTCACCCGGCGATTATGGCGCAGCCTTGGCAGCCTTGCGATCGGACTTCATCTGCTTCACATCGACCGCACGGATCTCGGTGATCTGGCAGCGCTCTTCCCCCACCAGCACGGTGTCGAACCGGCTGACCTGCCGCCCTGCCCGGGTCACGCTGATGGCGTTGGCGAAAGTGAGATCTCGGCAGGTGTCCCAGACCTTCAGCAACCATGCCTCGTTGACACCGGTCCAGATGACGAGCTGGTTGCGCGATACCGGTGTCCAGCCATTGATCTCGCCCAGCGTCCGCGCGGTGTCGACCGGCTCACCCGCGTAGTCGACATAGTTGAGCGCACCCTCGTCCTTGCGGGCGAGGCCGGAGACACAGGCCGAGAGCAGCGGAAGGACCAGCAGCGCCAGGGCCAAAGAACGGGCGGGAGCAGGCAAAGTCATGATGGGCACCTCGATGGTCAGTTGGACGCTCGCGCAAGCGGTGATTCTGGCAAAATACACGACTCGTCGCACTGCATCGCGCAAACGCCCGCCGGAGATCCCCTTGAAAGACCTCATCGACATCTTCCTGCAGCCCGGTCCCGTGCTCCAAAGGCAATACGAAAAACCGAACGGCTGGCTCCCGGTGATCCTGCTTTCGGTGGTCGGCACCGTGTTCGTCTATCTCTATTTCAGCAAGGTCGATCCCGAGTTCTTCATCCGCACCACCATGGAACGCGACGGTGACGAGCCGACCAAGCAACAAGCCGATGCGATCGCCGCCGCAGGCGGAAGTTCGGCGATGTTGCTGTGGCCGAGCACCATCGGCGCGGCGCTGGGCTCGGTCGTGATGATGTGCATGCTCGCGCTCTACTTCCTGCTCGCAGGCAAGGTCACCGGCCTTGCCGTCGGATTCAAGCAGGGCTTGGCGCTCGCCGGCTGGTCGTCGATGCCGGGCATCCTGGCCTCCCTGCTCGGCATCTACGGCACGCTCGGCATGACGCCACAGACCTTCCTCGACGCCCTGTCCTACACCACCCTCGATCCCATGCTCGTGCAACTGGCGCCCGACAGCCCTTGGAAGGCGTTGGCGGGCTCCTTCAGCTTCCTGACCCTATGGTCCATCGGTTTGGCAGCCCTCGGCTGGAAGCTCTGGAGCCGCGGCGGATGGGGTGCTGCGATCAGCATCGCCGCGTTACCGTACGCCTTGGTGTTCGGTTTCCAAGTCGTCAAAGCGTTGATGGCCTGATCATGAACATCCCGCGCAAATGGCTCGCCGCCGGACTCGTCGCACTCGCCATCATCGTGCCGCTCGCGCTCAAGCGTCCGGGCGGAGGGGGCGGTACCGCGGTCGAGATCTCACCCGCCGCCTTGCAGGCGGTGCGTCCCAGCATCCTCGCCTCCGGTCTGCTCGCCTTCGAGGTCGAGGTCAACCTGACCGCCGAGGTCCTCGCCCGGGTGGCGAGCATCGCGGTGCAAGAGGGTGATGTGGTCGAGAAAGGGCAACTGCTCATGCGGCTCGATCCCGAGACCTACAACAACATCATCACCCGTGAAGAGGCCGGCGTCCGACAGAACCGCATCAGCATCGAGCGCCAACGCGCGGTCGTGGCGCTGCGCCGCCAGCAGTACGAGCGCAGCCAGAAGCTCGCCGCATCGAACCTGATCGACCGGAACCGGCTCGACGAAGACCGCAACCAATCCGTGCTGGCCGAGGCGGACCTCAAGAGCGCCGAAGAGGCGCTACAACGCGCCATCTCGCAGTTGGCCGATGCCCGGGAGCAACGCAGCAAGACAGAGATCCGTGCGCCGATCGCCGGACGCATCGTCTCGTTGCCCATCAAGGCCGGCGAGGTCGCGATCCCCTCGACCGCCTCGCTCGCCGGTGCGCAGCTGATGAAGATCGCCGACACGTCCGCGATCCAGGCCGAGGTGAAGGTCGACGAAGGGGACATCGCCAAGATAAAGCTCGACCAATCAGCCGATGTCTTCGCCGCGGCGTACCAGGACACGGCCCTCACCGGCAAGGTGACCAAGATCGCCCTCGCACCCACCATCGACGGCCAAGGCCGCTCCTACCGGGTCACCCTTGCGCTGTCGCCGCCGGCCGGCCTGCAACTGCGCTCAGGCATGAGCGCGCGCGCGGTGATCTACCTCGGCGACGGCCAACGCAGCCTTGCCGTGCCGGTCGAGTCAGTGATCACGGAGAGCCCCGAGCGCGATGTCGTCCGGCGCTCGGTGTGGGTCGATGTCGCGGGCAAGGCCCGCAAGACCGAGATCACCACCGCCCTGTCGGACGACCGTTGGGAGACCGTCGTCTCCGGCATCAAGGTGGGCGATCGCATCATCACCGGTCCGTCGCGTGTGCTGCGACGCCTGAAGGACGGTGATGCGATCCGGCCGATGGAGGCCAAAGACCGTCCCAAGGACGAAGAAGACGGCGCGACAGACGCAGCGGGCGCGGATTCGGACGGATGATCGAACTGCAGGGCATCGTCAAGCGGTATGTGCTCGGCGGGGAGACGGTGCTCGCGCTCGCGGGCGTGGACCTCTCCATCGGTCGCAACGAGTACGTCGCACTGATCGGCCCCTCCGGATCGGGCAAATCGACGCTGATGAACATCTTGGGCTGCCTCGACTCTCCCACCGAAGGGCGCTACATCCTGAACGGTCGCGACACGTCCTCGCTGCGCGACGACGAACTCGCCACCGTGCGCAACCGCGAGATCGGCTTCGTCTTCCAGAGCTTCCACCTGCTGCCCCGGCAGACTGCGCTGCAGAACGTCATGCAACCTTTGATGTACCGGCCCATGTCCGCCGCCGAACGCCGCGGACGCGCCGAGAACGCGCTCGCCGGGGTCGGTCTCGGCGACCGCTTGGACCACCGCCCCAACCAGCTCTCGGGCGGACAGCGCCAGCGTGTCGCCGTGGCGCGTGCCCTCGTCGGCGAGCCCTCGATCCTGCTCGCCGACGAACCCACCGGCAATCTCGACTCGCGCACCTCCGCCGAGATCATGGCGCTCTTCGATGCGCTGCACAGTTCCGGCCAGACCGTCATCGTGGTGACCCACGAGCCTGACATCGCGGCGCATTGCCGCCGGACCGTGCGCGTGCTCGACGGCCATATCGTCGAAGACCGGACCAACCCGGCGCGCGCCGCATGAACGCATTCGGCGAAGCCTTCCGCGCGGCATTGGCGAGTCTCAATGCCCATCGCCTGCGCAGTTTCCTGACGACGCTCGGCATCCTCATCGGCACCATGGCGGTGATCGCCGTGGTCTCGGTGCTGCAGGGTTTCTCCGACTCGATCCGCGACCAGTTCTCGGACCTCGGCAGCAATTCCCTCACCCTGGAAGCGCTCAACGATCAAGAGAACTTCCGCACCGGTCGCATCAACACCCTGTCCTTCGAGGACATCGAGGTGCTGCGCTATCGGGTCCCCGGTGTACAGAACGTGGCGCCGATCATCGTCGCGCAGCTCGGCGCTGTCAGCTGGAAGACCCGAAACACCGTGCCGCAGATCCTCGGCACCACCGAGGAAGCGCAGTCGACGCTCGGTGTGTCGACCTTCAAGGGACGGTTCTTGACGGCCAGCGACGATCGTGGCGGACGCCGTGTGGTCGTCATCGGCACACAAGTGCGCGACGACCTGAAGATGCCGACCGACCCGGTCGGTGAGTTCGTCCTCGTCGGCCGTGAATGGTTCAAGGTGGTCGGGTTGCTCGAGAAGCGCGGCGACATACTCGGTTTCAGCCAAGACAACCGGATGTTCATCCCGTTCTCGGTCGCAAGGTCGTTGACCGGCACGTTCGAGCGGCCCTACATGGAGGTCTCCTTCACGGTCGCGAACCTCGCAGAGCTCGGGCAGGTGCGCGAGCGGGCCACGCGCGCGGTACGCAGCTCGCGGAAGCTGCGGGCCGGCGCGGAAGACGACTTCGAGATCAAGGCGGCGGACTCTTTCGTCAAACAGTTCAACCAGATCACGACCACGGCCACCGCGGTGCTCGCCGGGATCGTCGGCATCTCGCTGTTGGTCGGTGGCATCGGCATCATGAACATCATGTTGGTGTCGGTGACCGAGCGGACGCGGGAGATCGGTATCCTCAAGGCGCTCGGTGCGACGCGCCGTGACATCCTCACCCAGTTCCTGCTCGAAGCGGCGCTGCTCTCGCTGCTCGGTGGCCTGATCGGCATCGTGCTCGGGCTGCTCGCGGGCATGGGCATCGCAGCGATGATCCCGGATTTCCCGCCCGCCAACGTCCCGATCTGGGTGATGCTCGCTGCGGCGGGCTTCTCGGCACTGGTGGGCGTGGTGTTCGGCATCGCGCCCGCCTCCAAGGCCGCCTCGCTCGACCCGATCGAGGCGCTGCGCTACGAGTGACCGCGCCGGCCGTCAGGGGCCCGTGAACTCGATGAGGCCTGCGACCGCCCTCGGTGCACCGGTCGCGTACGAGGCGGTCTTGCTGCCGTCGATGAGCGATACCTTGGCGACTTCCCCGGTGAAGAAGTTCGACACGAGCGCATGGGCACCGTCCGCCATGCAATCGAGCAGCGCCCATCCGGAACCCTCGAGCGGCAACTGCCGGAGCGTCTGACCCACCTCGTCGAGCGCCTCGAGCGCGCCGCTGCGCAGCACCCAGAGCGTGCCGTCTGCGGCGTAATCCATCGCGAAATACATCGGCGGCGATCCGGGCGGGCACGGCGGCGTGGAGGACTGCAGGTCGGGCAACTGCATGTCGGCTGCAAGGTCATAGCGCATGAGGCGTGGCCCGGTCTCGGAGCAATAGACGAGCGTGCGTTGGTCGGGGGCGAGCACCGACGAGGTGACACCCAGAAAACCGCCCATACCACCATGGGTGGCGGTGCCGTATTCGGCGAGCAGCGTACCGTCAGCCGCGAAGCGCAATACATGGCCGTCACCGAAGCGCTGCGTGCCCGGCATGAACGGGATCCGGGTCCTCATGCGGGCCTGAGCCTCGGGGTGCACCGAGTCGCCGACCACATGTTCGCCGAGCAGCAAGGTCCCATCGGCGGCGAAGTTGACGTGCGAATAGGCGCGAGCGCCGAACTCGCAGCGACGCACCACACGCCCATCACGATGGAGATTGAGCACGACGAAACCCCGACTGTCGAACGCCCAGAGCACTCCGCTTGGATCGAACTTGAGACCACCGACCAGATGGCTCGTGTCAGCGAGATCCCAAGCTCCTTTGGGACGCAGCGCGGCGTCGAGATGCAGAATCCGACCTCGGCCGGCGTGATCATCCGCCGGATCATCGAGCACTGTCGCGCCGATGAGCACATCGCCCTGCTCCCAGGCAGAGATACTGGCAGCGTGTGTCGGGGCGCTCACGAGGATCCGCCCCGTTCATCCAGCTTGTAACGCGAAAGAAGGTCGCGCTCTTCGCCGAACAACCGACCGAGACCACGCCGCAGCAATCGTGCGGGCGTGAGCCAAGCGATGTCATGACCCTGACGGTCTTCGGCGAGGATGCGCTCGACGATCCACGAAGTGGTGGTGGCGACATGATCGCCGACGAATCCCAGACGGCGCAGCGCCTTGCCCCGCGCCTCCGGCGGCAACGCGCGGATCTCGCGCAGCAACCCCTCGGTGACGCTGACACCCGGACTGAGGGTGCCGATCAGCACGCGGCTGTCCCCGGCCTTGCGCCGCCCCACGATCAAAGAATCCGCGAAGCGTTTCAACCCGACTTGGGTGGCTGAGCCGACCGTCAGAGCGGGTACGATCCGTCCGATCGCTCCGCCGCACCCGAGCGTCAGATACAGCTTGCCGCCCTGTGGCTGCGAAGACAGCCCCGAGACCAAGAGCTTCGACGAATCCAGGGCACGATCGACACTGGCCTGCACCATGCGCTCGATCTCTGCCGGCGTAGCGGATGCGACAGCGGCACCGCTGCCCACATGGTCCGCGTCGTGCAGCCAGATCCCGACCGGACCGAAACTGCGCACAGTGAAATCCCAGAGCGACTGCACCTGCGCAGGGTCCGTCACATCACAGGCTTGACCGATCGCGACACCGGCGCCCACCACGGCATCGGCCTCGAGGCGGTCGATCGCATCATCGACCGTGCTCTGCGTGTGGCCGCTGATGACGACATGGTGCCCGCGCTGCAGGAAGGCCTGTGCGTAGCCGAACCCCAGTCCTTGGGTGCTGCCCGTGATGACGACCACCTGGGTGCCCGCACTGCGGCGCGCCCTGCCCTGCCCCAACCGCATCAGCCCAACTGCCGCGCATGGTGTTCGAGATGGTCAGCGACGAAGGTCTGGATGAAGAAGTAGCCATGGTCGAATCCGGCGTGTCGGCGCAATCTCAACCGTTGCCCCGATGCGGCGGCCGCATCCTCCAAACGTTCGGGCTGCAACTGCTCGGCCAGGAATCGGTCGGCCGATCCTTGGTCGATCAGGATCTCGCCCGGAAACGGCTGCAACCTCATCAAGGCGCTTGCGTCCCAGGCCGCCCAGGCCGAACGATCGGCCCCGAGATAGCTGCCGAGCGCCTTGTGACCCCACGGACACTCCGCGGCGGCAGCGATCGGTGCGAACGCCGAGCAGCTGCGGAAGACATCGGGGCGGCGTAGTGCCGCGACCAATGCACCATGGCCGCCCATCGAATGGCCGGACACCCCGAATCTCGACGGATCCACGGGAAAGCGCGCAGCGAGCAGCGCCGGCAACTCCTCGGTCACCCAAGAGAACATGCGGTAGTGCTCACACCACGGGGCTTCTGTGGCATCGACGTAGAAGCCGGCTCCCTGCCCAAGATCCCAAGCATCGCGATCGCCGGGCAACGTCGGCTCACGCGGGCTCGTGTCGGGTGTCACAAGCACGAGACCGAGCTCGGCCGCCACGCGCTGTGCGCCTGCCTTGATCGCGAAGGTCTCTTCGGTGCAAGTGAGGCCGGCGAGCATGAAGAGCGTGGGCGACGGCCGCTTGCGTGCGGCCTCGGGGACGAACACGCCGAAGCGCATCGGCCCTACGCAGGCTTTAGAACGATGTCGATAGAAGCCTTGCACGCCGTCGAAGCAGGCGTGCTCGGCCAAGGTCTCGAAGGCATCGCTCATGGCGCGACGGTGACGGGCGATGCGGGCATGGGCCGTCAGTAGGTCAGCACGGTGCGGATGGACTCGCCGCGGCGCATCAGCTCGAAGCCTTCGTTGATCCGATGGTGCGGCATGACATGCGTCACGAGGTCGTCGATGTTGATCTTGCCGTCCATGTACCAATCGACGATGCGAGGCACATCGGTGCGCCCGCGCGCACCGCCGAACGCCGTTCCCTTCCAGGTGCGCCCCGTGACGAGCTGGAATGGGCGTGTCGAGATCTCCTGCCCCGCGCCCGCGACACCGATGATCACCGACACCCCCCAACCACGGTGGCAGCACTCGAGCGCCTGACGCATCAGCGTTGTGTTGCCCACGCACTCGAAGGAATAGTCGGCGCCACCTTTCGTGAGCTCGACGATGTGGCCGACGACATCGCCACCCACCGCGCGCGGATCGACGAAGTGCGTCATGCCGAACTTTCGTGCGATCGCCTCGCGCGCCGGGTTGATGTCGACGCCCACGATCATGTCGGCACCCGCCATGCGTGCGCCCTGGATGACGTTGAGACCGATGCCGCCGAGCCCGAACACCACGACGTTGTCGCCGGGCTCGACCTTCGCGGTGTTGATCACCGCACCGATGCCGGTGGTCACACCGCAACCGATGTAGCAGACCTTCTCGAAAGGAGCGTCGGGACGGATCTTGGCGAGCGCGATCTCCGGAAGCACGGTGAAGTTCGCGAAGGTGGAACAGCCCATGTAATGCAGCACCGGTCCGCTGCTGCAGGAGAAGCGGCTGCTGCCATCCGGCATCACGCCCTTGCCCTGGGTCGCGCGGATGGCCGTGCAAAGATTGGACTTGCGGCTGAGGCAGGTCTTGCACTGCCGGCACTCCGGCGTATAGAGCGGGATCACGTGGTCGCCCTTGCGCAGCGAGGTGACGCCCTTGCCGACATCGACCACGATGCCCGCGCCCTCGTGGCCGAGGACCACCGGGAACTGGCCCTCCGGATCGGCGCCCGACAAGGTGTACTCGTCGGTGTGGCAGATACCGGTGGCCTTGATCTCGACCAGCACCTCGCCTTCCTTGGGGCCTGCAAGTTCGATGTCTTCGAGGACCAACGGCGCTTTGGCCTGATAGGCGACGGCAGCACGGACTTTCATGTCTCTATCTCTCCATGCGGAGGTGACTGAGGAGATGACTGGCGCGAGGTTAACTCTACGGCACGGCGACCGCACGACCTTCGCGACGCGGATCGGCGGCGCCCTGCA
>Ga0208596_1000176_pt1 | contig 21014 bp, 32 predicted proteins | sample LakMenEpi12Jul11_FD_150686 | JGI IMG/M metagenome (GOLD analysis project Ga0208596, IMG submission 150686) | Freshwater microbial communities from Lake Mendota, WI - 12JUL2011 deep hole epilimnion (SPAdes) | ecosystem: Environmental > Aquatic > Freshwater > Lake > Epilimnion/Euphotic zone ...
CTCGGGAAGACCGGATTCTCTATATCTCCGGAATCGTCGAACGCGGGCACCGGCAAGAGCATGAACTTCAATGCGAGGAGCGCGGGTAATGGCGAACGAATTTCTAGTTTTCGATTCGCTGTCCTACGCGGACGACTGCCGGGCGTTGGGTCGCGGGTACGCGGCGCTACCCAAGGCGCTGGCAAAAATAACCATCCGGAAGGCCGTCAAGGAAGCCATAAAACCGTTCGTTCCGGCGTTGCGGGCGGCTACCCCCAAGAGCAAGGGCAAGCGGACGAAGACGGCGGCCGTATCGCGGGATACGTCGGGCCGTTTCCAAAAGGGATCGGGGAAAAAGTCGGTTATCAAGCCCGGCCGGCTGCGGAAGTCGATCATCACGGTTACGAAGTTTGCCAATAAAGTTAATCATGGGTCGTTTTCCGCCCGCGTGACGTTTTCGCGCGGCGAGGGCAAGGGCAACCACGCGTTGTGGGTCGAGGAAGGAACGTCGGGCCGCTCGGGCAAGGGCGGCGCGAACCGCGGCAAGGTAGACCCGCGCTGGTTCCTGCGAACGCTGTTCCGGTCGATGGCACCCGGTATTGCCGCGTCCATGGGGCTGCACCTATCCGCGGGCCTGGAGGCGGCCGGCCGGCAGTTGCAGAATTACATGAAGAACAAAAAGAGGTAACGCGATGGGCTACCCCGAAAAATGGCTCCGCGGGGCGATTGAAGCGGCGACCAACTGCCGGACGTTCCCCGTTCAGGCGCCGGAAAACGCTGTCACCCCCTACGTAGTTTACCAGCGGACGGCAACAAGCCGGGAGCGGACGTTGACGAATAACGCGTTCGTCCCCATCGCGTCGTTTTCGGTCTGGATTTACTCCGATACCTACGCGGCCGGGAAGGAACTTTCGGAGCGGGTCCGGGTTGCGGTGGACAATTTCAAGGGGGAGGCGGACGGCGTAACAATCGAACGCGTCTTCCTGGCCGACGAGGCCGACGGCGATCTTGTCGATTTCGCCGGCGAGGGAAAACCGACGTACACAGTAGCGCTCCAGTTCGAAATCCGCTTTCGCGAGGTCTAACGCAATGGCATACCCTTACGAAGATTCGCAGGGAATCACATTTACCTTCGCCGGGCAGGAGTTCGGCTGCACGAATATCAAGAAAAAGGTCAACGGGTCGTCTACCGACGACAAGATTGACGTTTCGACCACCGACATTCCCTCCGGCTCAAAGCGCCTCTATCAAGACCCCCCGTTGATCGACGACCCGAACAAGGGCGTTTTGGCGATCGTTTCGATTTCGTTCCTCGGCCTTGAGGAACCGCCGATGGATAAGGCGTACCCGATCGAATGCGCCGGGCTCGGCATTAGCGGCACGGCCCGTTGTACGTCCTACGAAGTCGAGGCGGCCGTCGGGGACGTTATCAAGGGTACGGCAGAGTTTGCCATCGACGACCCGGAACTTTTGGCGGCGTTCTTGAAGCCGGCCCCGGCTCCGTCGACTGACCCGGCGCCCGCATCGCAGGCGGCCTAGCCGGAGGCTGGCCGATGGCGAAACATTTCCCAGACGCTCAAGGCACCTTCGCACGGTTCGCGGGGTTCGCGCTGAACGGTCTAGTCCGGTTCGACACGACGCCGGCGACCTGTTCTCCGTCGGACGTAACCGGCATTGAGTCCAACACGGTCGGCACGGGTTACGCGTCGCGCGTCGTCCGGCAGTATCACCCCGGCACGATCGACCCCGGCACGGCGACCGTCGAACTATTGGGGACGCCCGTCTATAGCGCCCTGGATACCGGCATGGTCGGGAATCTGACGATCTCCGGCGATTGGGGAACCGTTTCGTATGCGGCGATGCTGTCGAAACTGACGGTAAGCGGTTCGGCTGGCGAAGTTGTTCGGTCCACGATGGAATTTCAATTTATTTAAAGGGGGCAGGGTGATGGCTGTTTCGCGCGACTCACTTTTAGATTCTTGCCGGGCGGTGAACCGCCTGGAGCCGGTGGCGGTTCCGGCGCTTGGCGTCGAGGTCGACCTACGGTATCCGACGTTTTCGGAGTGGCATTCGATCGCGCTGGAGCATCGGCGGCTAAACGGCGCGGAGCCGTCGGCTGAGTTGATTGCCCGGACGGTGGCGGTCGTGCTGGCGAACCCGGACGGGTCGCGCATGTTTCCGCCGGAGGAAGTCGGCCAGGTCGAGGCTATGCCCCCAAAGGCCGTTATGGAACTTTACGTTTCCGCCTGGGGCGGCGTCCTACGCGGTCCGGAGGCGACGGAAGACGCAAAAAAAGACTAGAGCGAGAGCCTGAGCGGCTGTTCCTGTTCCGGCTGGCGCTGGCAATGGGGACGGTAGACGTTGACGGCCTCGCGGAGCGGATGCCTATGGATTTGGTCCGGGAGTGGCGGCATTTCTACGACCTTGAACCGTGGGGCGACGATTGGCGGCGTAGTGGGCGAATGGTTTCTCTGTTGGGCGCGGCGCTCGGAGGAAAGACGGGACCGGATTTCGAAACGAAGTTTAGCCCGACGTATCGGGAGCCGGAGCCTGTTCCGGTCCGTCCCCAGACACAGGCGGAGATGATCGCGGAGCTACGGAAAATCCCCGTTTTTGCGAAACAGTTGGAAGGCCGATAAATGGCAACGTCTAAAATCGCCGCTGTTTTCACCGCAAATACGGCGGGCCTGGTTGCCGGCACGAAGACGGCATCCGCGGCGTTCGACTCACTGGCGAAAGACGTTAAGGGGCTACGGTCGGGGCTGGGGACGTTGACGGCCATTTCGGGGGCCCAGCTATTCGGGCAGATTGCTTCCGGCATTTCGGCGGCCACTCAGTCGCTATACGGCATGTCGGCGGCCGCGTCAGAGACGATCGACACGCTATCAAAACTTGCGGCGCGGACGGGGCAGACATACGGCGAGATAGCCGGCCTTGCCCTAGCGGGCGACCTGGCCGGCGTTGGCGTCGACAAGATCGCCAACGCGCTCACGAAGGCGGACCGGGCGTTTGTATTGGCGGCGCAGGGTTCGAAGACCGCGACGGCGGCGTTTGCCGCGATCGGTCTTTCTCTGGAGGATCTCCAGGGCAAGAGCGGTTCGGAGCGTTTTCAGTTGATTGCGGACGGAATCGCCGCGCTACCGACGGAAGCGGAGCGGGCCGCGGCGAGTATCGCGCTATTCGGCAAGGCCGGCGCGGAGTTGCTCCCGTTGTTTGCGGACGGCGCCGACGGCATCCGGCAAGCCATGGAAATGGCGGAGCGGTTTGGCCTGGCCGTAACGGACGTTCAAGGAAAGAACGTCGAAGCAATGAACGATTCTTGGACGCTCGTGGAAAAGGCTATTGAGGGGGTCGTCACGCAGATTACGGCGAACCTGGCCCCGGCAATTACGGCGATCAATGAAGCCTTTACGAATTTCGTGACGGGGTTCGGCGGCGCGAATATCGGGGAGGCTATCGCGGACGGCATTCTAGACGGCGCGGAGTACCTGGCCGGCGTCGCGGACTACATCATTCAAAACATTCCGGAAGTCTTCAAGTTTGCGGAGGGCGTCGGCCAGTATTGGGCTACGGTCGTCGATCTATTCGGCCGGGCGGTTTCGTTCGCGGAAGCGGTTTTTAAGTCGTTCGAAGTTGCCGGAAACGCTATCGGCGCCGTGTTGCTCAACGTCGCGGGCAAGTTCTTCGAATTGATTGCCGGCGCGGCGAGCTACATACCCGGAGCCGGGGGCTACGCGGAGGAAGCCGAAAAGCTGGCGGCGGCATCAAATGAAATGGCGGCGGCCTACGGGCAGGCGATGCTAGATAACGCGTCGGAAGCCGGTCGGCTATTCGGGGAGACATTCGGGGACCGGGCGAAGGATGGGGCGGAGGGCGTTGCCGGCCCCATCACGACGGCGTTCCGCGGCATCCGGGCCGACATTGAGAAAGCCCGCACGGCTACCGATGAGGTCAAGAAAACAACGCTGGACCCGAAACAGCCGGTCGAGGTCAAGATTGAGGAAGCGAAGCTGGCAAAGGGGCTCGACGTTCGCTCCACGGCCGGCGTTAACGAGATGCTCCGCCTTATGACCCCGGACAGTGGGAAACGGGCATTCGAAAAGGAAAACGCCGCCAATCTCGCGCGGATCGCGGACAACACGGAAGACATGGGCCTTGAACTGGTCGAACTGAATTTCTAAGGGGCAGATATGGCGATCGTAGCGGTGACGGAATCTATCGACGACCGCAGTGTGTCCGGCAAGTACCGGGACACGATGACGTATTCGCGGTCGTTCATCGTGCGCGTCGATTCGCCGTCTACGTCAATCCGCGACATATCGCAGGCGCCGGGGATCACGTTCGGGGATACCCATCCGGACGACGGCAGTGTGTTCGCGCTGGAGTTTGACTGTAAGCCGCGCGGCGACACGTTGTTGCTCTACCTGGTTACGGTCAAGTATTCCGTCCCATCAAGCGAGCAACAGGCGGCCCCGTTCCAATTGCCGGCGGACGTATGGAGCGGCGGCTCCGGCGTAACGTCGGCCCCTTGTTGGAAGGACATTGCCGGAAACCCGATTACGAATTCCGCCGGGGTCGCGCTGCCAGACCTGACTATGGAACAGGCGGAGCTATCCGTTTCGCTCACGCGGTGCTACGGCGACTTGTCGTTTCTCGGCATCCTTGAAAGCTATACAAACACGTTGAATAACGACACGTTTCTAGGTTGTCCAAAATTCACTTGGAAATGCCAAGGCGGCCGGTTCTCTAAGAAAACGGAAAACGCGGACGGGGCGACGTTCGTCTATTGGGAAGTCTCTTACGATTTCGCCTACCGAAAAGATACGTGGTTCCTCAAGCCGCTGGATATTGGCTATTCGCAGCTAGTGGACGGGGAAGGAAACCCGACGGGTTCCGGGCAATACACGGCGGCCATACTCGGGCAGGATAAAAAGCCCATTAAGGAACCCGCCAGCCTTTCGGGCGGCGTCGCAGTGGATGCCGGAACGCCCGGTTTCCCGGTCGTTATCAACGGGGGAGACGGCGCGAACCCTTACGAATCGCGTAGCTTTTCCGGGTTCGGGGGTATCACTTAATGGCCCGGCGCACACCGACGGAACGTAAACCCGGCGTTGTTTTCACGAAGCAAGCCGCGGAGCGCATCGCGGCGGCGGTGAAAACCGTTGAGCGCGGCCCCGGCGTCCGCGGCGCGGGATATTGGCCCTATCGTCCCGATGAGCCCCAGCGCGACAAATTCTTTCGCACCATCGGAACCCTGCAATCTTGCGGCGGCGTCGTTTGTGACGAAGTCACGTTAAGCCGCGCCCATACTGACTCGCAGTGCGGGTCTATCTTTCTGCCGATGGAGGGCGGAGAGAAAACCGTCGTCCTTTGGGATATAGCCTCCACCCTGGCGACGTTCAACGTATCGCAGGGGTTCGACCCGTCCGCGTCGCTTGAACGCGGCTCGGTCCTGGAGGCGCGGTACGAAACGCCGGCGGAAAAAGACTCGGAGCCATTTTGGCGCATTCTCCGGATCATGGAGTGTGAATGTGGTTCGTCGTCGTCTTCGTCGTCTTCGTCCAGTTCGTCGAAGTCGTCCAGTTCGTCTTCGTCGTCGTCTTCAAGTTCTTCGAAGTCGTCCAGTTCGTCGAAGTCGTCTTCGGATTCCTCGGCGTCGTCCAGTGCATCAAGTTCGTCTTCCCCTGGAAACTGGTTTTGCTATTGGGCAAACGGAGACGAATCGCTGGCGTATTGCGCGCAGCCGAACCAACCAGGCGACTACCACAACGGCAACACGCCGGTCAACGGGCCGCACGATACAGAGGATGAATGCTGCGAGGCGTGCGGGTGCGGAAGTTCCTCCGCGTCGTCGGAATCGGAGTCCGGATCGTCGAGCGGCGGCGATTGGTTTTGCTATTGGCCTAACGGGAATTTCGCGGAATCGTATTGCGCGCAGCCAAACGAACCCAACGATTTTCACAACGGCAACCAACCGGCAAGCGGACCCCATCCGGATCAGGAAACATGTTGCCGGTTTTGCAATTGCGGTTCGTCTAGTTCGTCTCACTCCGCGTCGTCCGCGTCCGGTTCGTATTCCAGCTCCAAGCCGTCCGAATCATCCGGCGACGCGCAGTGGATTGAAGTGGTAACAAACGTCGAGTGTATCGACGGGGAAATTGTCGTCACAAAAACGAAGATATGGGCGCGGCTGTATGAGGGCAGCGGATCTTGAAAACGACTACGGAAAATATTGGGCGCTGCGAATGCTGCGGTTCGTCGTCGTCTAGTTCGTCTTCGTCTAGTTCTTCGTCTTCGCCGCCAGACTGCACGGATTGCAAGCCTTCGAGCGTCACCGTTTCAATAGATTTTCCGGCATTCACTGCCGAACAGGACGGCATGGTTCTATATGTTTGCGAAGAAATAAAGAAAAGCGTTGACATACCGCTTGTCTGGGACGGGGTAGGGGCATGGTTGGGAAGTGGGGTTGTTCCTGGTTATGCGTGGAATAGTGTGATTTCATTTCGCCTGTCGGACTGCAACCCATCTACCTTGGGATGGGTTTTCGATCTTACAGTGCGGGTGGAATGCCAATATATTTCCGGCTCGGCTGGGAATGGAACGCAAGGCGGTAGCACAAGGCACCCCATTGAATGCGATGGCTCATGGGCAGGCCCTATATCCAGTCCAACACCTGGAACCAAGGTCGGTGTCAAACTCAACGGGTCAAGTCGTTCCAAGCAAGACGCGAACCCGCTCCCATGATTACGTGCGCCGTTCATTTCCTGGAGTCCCGATGCCGCGAACGCGGCTACACGCTCGCGGAGGTCGCGGCCTGCATTGTCTCGCGCGACGGCGACACAATTACGGTCGACGTTGGCCATCCGGCATACCCTCGGGCGGCGAAGCCGGCCCCCGGCGGCGGCGCTGGCACCGAAATAAAAAAGCTACTCGGGCGGATTGGTATACGGTCTTCCCCGTCGTGCAAGTGCAACGCCCGCGCGCGGGAATGCGACGCGCGCGGCGTTCAATGGACCGCCGACAACCTAGAGACGGTCGTCGGCTGGCTCAGGGAGGAAAGCCGGAAGCGCCGAATACCGTTCCTGGCTCCGGCGGCGCGGCTACTGGTAAAGGCGGCAATCCGAAACGCAAGGAAGGCGGGCTATGTTTGACCGTGTAGCTGTGGTTTCCCTGGAGCGGCGGCCGGATCGGCTCGCGGCGTTCTTCGCTGGCATCCCCGCTGATTTCCCGTTCGGGGAAATAGAGGTCGTTTCGGCAATCGACGGCAAGCAATGCCGGCACCCGGATTGGTGGCGGCAAGGCGGCGGCGCCTGGGGGTGCTATCGGTCCCATGTTCGGATCATTGAAGACGCCTTGAACGCGGGGGAAGAAAGCGTTTTGATTTTCGAAGACGACGCGACGTTTTGCGAGGGGTTCGCGGACCAGGCGAGAGCGTACCTAGCGGCGCTCCCGGCCGATTGGGTCCAGGCGTATTTGGGCGGGCAGCACCTCCGGCCGGCGCTGGCGGTCCCCGGCAATCCCCTGGTCGTCCGGGCGTCAAATGTCAACCGGACCCATGCCTACGCGGTTCGGGGCCGGGAGGGGATGACCAAGCTATACCGCTGGTTGAACGCGGCGGACCAGTGGCGGAATGCCTGCCATATCGATCACCACTATGGGCGGCTGCATAAGGCGGAATCCGCCGGATACTACGCGCCGGCGTCCTGGTTGTGCGGGCAGGCGGCAGGGCAGTCGAACATATCCGGGAAGACCCCGCCGGAGCGCTGGTGGAACGGGAAGCGGGCGGCGTCCCCGGCGGAGCCTAAACGGTTCGTTGCGGTCATGGGGCTCCATAGGTCCGGGTCGAGCGCTACGGCTATGGTCCTGCATAAACTGGGCGTGTCGATGGGCGACCGGCTCGGGGGCTGGGAAGGTCGGCACGGCGGCGGCGGCGAGGCGGTCGGCCTGGCGGCTATCTGTGAACGCGCGGCCCGGTTCCCGGCGACGGAAATCGGAATGGACCGCCTGGAGTTGGCGCGGCAATTGTCGGGCTGGGTCCGGAAGCGGTTGGCGTCGCGGACCCTTGCCGGCGGCAAATACCCCCATCTATGCGCTATGGGGCCGGAACTGGTGGCGGCGGCCGGCGACGGGCTGCGTGTCGTCGTCTGTGATCGGCCCCTAGAGGAAAGCGTCGAGAGCCTGCAAAGGCGGAGCCGGCTGGCGCGGGGATGGCTGGCGGTTTCGGACGAACAGGCGGAAGCGGTCCAGCGCTGGCTATGGGCGGAGCGGGAATCGTTCCTGGAGACATTGCCGGAGTCGAGCCTCTGCCGGGTTTCTTGGGAAGCGATGCGGAACCATACGGCCGCGGTCGTCGTCGATCTTGTGGCGTTCCTCGGGATTAAGCCAACGCCGGACCAGGTGGCGGCGGCGATCGGCCATATTCGCGCGGAGGTCGCGGCGTGAAAAAGGCACTGGCTACGCTGAACGTCGGCGGCCGGTCGCTCCATCCGGAAAGCCGGCGCAGTTTCGAAGCGGCGGCCGCCCGATGGGGCTGCGAGTTCGTCGAGCTACTGAACCCGCTGGCGCCGCACCATATCTTTTGGCAAAAGGCATTCGTCCCGGTCCGCCTGGCGGACTATGAACGCGTTCTCCAACTAGACGCGGATATGCTGATTCGGGAGGACGCGCCGGACCCCTTCGACCTGGTCCCGGTAGAGAATATCGGCGTCGTGTCTGCCTGCCAGTTCCCGCCGGACCCCGCGGACATAGGCTATTTGAACGGCGTCGCGATTTCGATTCACCGGGACAAGTGCGTTCGCGCCTGGGCGGAATGGACGGGGCTCCGGCCGTGCCCGGACACGCACCATCTCAACGGCGGGTTTTTTCTGTACGGCCCCCAGCAACACGCGGGGCTGTTCGCGCGGCTGCGGGAATGCGGCCAGCGCCGCGGCTGGAACCCTCGGCGGCTCCCGGAGCAAGTCTGTCTGTCCCTGTTGCTCCACTCGGGAGCGGCACCGGCAACCTGGCTCCCGCCGGAATGGAATACGGTCGCGGCGGCGCAAGGCATCCGGCCGGACCACAACACGGGGCGGATGCGCGGGTATATCTATCACTTTACGGGCAAGCACCTCCGCGGCCGGCGGATCGGTCGGACGGCGTGGCGGGTCACGCAATCCGATGAATGCGCGGCCCCTCCGGCGGTCGAATCTTTGGTAGAGCGTCAATCGGCTTGACCCCCGCGGCGTTGACAATGCGCGGGTCTAGGTAGCTTTTCCGCGTGATCTTGTCGGAACTGTGCCCAAGGTAGGCGGTCGCGTCCCCTCCGGCGGCGGCAAGATGGCTCGCGGTCGTCCGGCGCAGACAGTGGAACATTACCTCCCGGCCCGTCCCCAGCCCCGCCCTGGCAGTTATTTTCTTGAAGTGGTTGTAGAGTCCCGACGGGTCCATCGGCCATAGGAATAGGGTTGGTTCGTCGTGGCGGGCGGCTATGTCGACCAGTTGGCAAGTCGCGGCCGTCAGTTCGAATAGGCGCTCTTGGCGTTTCCCTTTACGGATGCCGGCGGGAACCCGTAGGAACGGCGCCGTATAGCACACTTTCGGAACATGGGTTACGGCGTCGATGCGCTCGCCCGTTTCGTAGGCGACCATCATTACGGCGGGCCACCACGCGGCGGCCTTGACCGGCCCGATATAGCCCGGCGTCGTTTCGGCGGCGGCGTAAAGCCTTTCGAGCTCCGCGACGGTGAACGCTCGCGGGGTTCGCTCGGGAAGTAGTTCCGCCTGGACGCATGGCCGGTTATCGACGAGGCGGCGGTCGGCGGCCAGCCGCCATAGCGCGAGCAAGCCGGACCGCTCCCGTTCGACGGAGTACGGCGAGAGTTTCGCGCCGCGATGGGAAAGGAACTGCGAAACGGTCAAATCGTCGAAATCCGCTAAGACGGCGTCGCGCCGGAGGAATTTGCCGTATTGGCGGATCGCGTGTTCGAGCAATCGGACGGAGTTATGGCTACGGCCGCGGAGTCGGAGCGGAACGTATATCGAATGGAGGAAGTCGCGGAGCGTCATGGATGCACCTATTGTGGCGCGCTTCCATGCGCTAGGAAAGTTTTTGTCGTCGCTAGGTTGGGGGGCTGCGCTCGGGGGGGGTAGTTTGGTTATGCGGCGGGGAACGGCCGTCCGCAATGCGCCGGTCGATCGGGTCGCGTTGAATTTTTTGGTCGCGCGCGACTACTCCTGTCCCCGCCATTGGTAATCCGCGAATCCTGTTCCCAAAACGGGGCAGGATTCGCGGGAAACCTGGATTCCTGGACCGATTCATAGCCCCCGCCGTTTTCGGGGGCTCTATTCGATTGGACTAGTTCGGATTCCCGAACGATACTAGGGGCATGGAAATGATTCTGACCGATTCGCCGCTGATGACTGCCGAACGCGCCGCCACGGTCGCCGGCTGTTCCGCGAACTACCTCCGCCGACAAATTAAGGCGGGCCGCGTCGAAGCAATCAAGACGATCGGCGGCGGCTGGGTTCTCACCCAACGGACCGCGATGGAATTCCGGAAGACACTTTCGAGCCGCGCCGGTTGCAATCGCGACAAGCCGAAAGCCGGTCGGAAATCGGCTCCCCGGCCCCGCCGGGCCGGCTGAAAAAAATTCCGGATTCCTCCCCGGATTTTTTGCTTGAACTTTTCGAAGCCCTCGGCGTATATTCCGGCATCGAAGTTCGGTCCGCCGACCTTCCCGCGTTTGGTAGATGCTGAACGCTGGGCACTTGCCGGGAAACCGGCTTTTGCGATGGTTCGAAGGTCGGTTTTCCACACTTCACGGAGGAAGCGGTCATGGATGCTCACGGATCGGAGTATTTGGCGGCTGCGGAGGGCATGGCGGAAGCCTACGGGCGGCCGTTCCCGCCGATGGGCTCGGTCGTCTGGTTTCCCTACGGCCGCGGCATTTCTAGTGGCCGCGTCTTGGGATTCATCGACACGGCGGACGGTCTGGCAGTTCGCGTCCAGCGGTCGGCGTCCGAAACGCTGGAAATTGCCCTGGACGCGCTCCAGCCCCCGCCGCGGTTCTTCGCGACGAATGCCGCCGCGCCGGTCGTCGGGCGATTGGTCTGGTTCACGGTCGACGGCGGGCAATGCCGCGGGGTTGTCGAGCAAGTAGCGCCGGACGGCGTTTCGTTCCTGGTCCGTTCGAGCGAATCCGGCGAGGTCGTCGAGGTCGCGGCCCGAAACATTCTCAACTTTTAAGGGGGCCATCATGCCTGTTGATAGAGCGCCAACGAAGGCGCAGGGCCGGGAGTCTTTTGAGTTGGCGCGACTGTACCGGGTTCTCCGGGCGCAGTTGGCGGCGCGGGATTCCCGCGTTTCGCTGGGGAAGGGTTTGTATCGCGGCGACGTTGCCGCGGAGATGCGGGCGGCCCTGGAGTTGCAACGGGTCCGGCCCTGGTTGGAGTCGATCGACGCCGAACGCGTTCGCGCGAATGCCGGCGCCGATCGAGCCGGGGGCATTTGATATTCGGCGTGGCACGGCCGGGCTCGGCGCGGCCGGGCGAGGCGGGGCTCGGCATGGCTCGGCGGGGCTCGGCGGGGCTCGGCGTGGCGTGGCATGGCATGGCGAGGCAAGGCCGGGCATGGCAAGGCAAGGCAAGGTTTTATGAATTTCGTTTACGTCATAGGCGAACGCGAATCGGGTCCGGTGAAAATCGGCCGTTCATGGTCGCCGTCGAAAAGGAAGGGGGAACTACAGATAGGGAACCCGCGAACGCTCCACGTTTTCGCTCGGGTTCCCTGCGAAGACGCGGAGCAACTAGAGGCGGTTTTGCATCGGTTTTTTTCGTATCGCCATGTTCATGGCGAATGGTTCGACGTTTCATCACTGGAGGCCGCGGAAGCGGCGCGATTACATGGCTACCGTATCGACCAAGGCGATTTCGATTCTGTGCCGACTCATCGGAGTTCGGCCTTTGATGTTCGACCGCTATTCGGGGGACAACAGCACAAGCCTCCCCGTGGCGGAGAAAATGTACCTGGACGCGGAACGGCGTTTGACGCTTCCCGCCGTCAACCTCTTTTCGATGCTGTGCGCGGAGAACACGAAAAGCGTATGCCGTCAGTTTTTCGGGAAGAACGGAAAGACGATCGGCCTGGGGATGGCTAGTTACGTCACGATCACGCCGTTCGACATTCTTATTTGCGACGATAACGGGCCGGTCGTCTTCAACGGGTTCAACGCTCAGGTCTTCGAACACCGGACCGTTGCGCGTCTGGCGAAGGGAGTCCCGAACGCGAAGCACCGGCCCGTTTTGGCGACGCCGTGGAATCTTGCTTTCACGATGGACTACATAGAGAACAAGTATTGTTCTCTGGAGAATCTCCGGCAGGCGTTGACGATGGGCGGGATGCTCGGCGTTGGCACGTTTCGTCCGTATTTCGGAAGGTATGAAGTCGAAACATTCCAGGTTCAATAGCACGGCTCGGCACGGCGAGGCGCGGCTGGGCGTGGCTCGGCAGGGCAGGGCGAGGCTCGGCGGGGCGAGGCACGGCGAGGCAAGGCGAGGCAAGGCAAGGAAACCGCCGAAGCGTAACCGGTGTTCGCAATCCGGCGGCGGGATGGTTGGTTGCGGGGCATGGCGGGGCGAGGCGAGGCGGGGCGAGGCACGGCGGGGCAAGGCGAGGCAAGGCAAGGCAAGGCAAGGCAAGGCAAGGCAAGGCAAGGTTGTTTTCTAAAGTTCGGTTCCCATAACTCTGGAGGTTTTGAAATGGCTACGGTAGATGGTTCGAATGATTCCTACGCGGTCGCGCCGGCTGGGCCGGAACGGTCCGCGCTGGTGGCGCATCGGGCGGCTACGGATGCCGCGGGCGTCTGCCGGGAGATTGTCACGAAGACGGCGCAGACGATTCAAGGCCGGAAGTACGTTCGCGTCGAGGGTTGGCAGGCTATCGCGAACGCGTTCGGCGCGGTTGCGTCGGCGGTTGACGTTCGGCGGGTCGATGGCGGCATTGCTGCGGTCGGCCAGGTCCGCCGTGTTTCCGACGGGGCGATCCTGGCGACGGCGGAGGGGTTCGTCGGGGACGACGAAAAGACCTGGAGCGGGCGGAACGAATTCGCCCGGCGAGCGATGGCGCAGACGCGGGCAATCTCTCGGGCCTGCCGGTCCGCGTTCGCGTTCGTCGTCGTTTTGATGGACGCGGGGTTAGAGACGACGCCGGCGGAGGAAATGGGCCACGATGCCGGCCCCATTGAGTACCGCCCGCGGCCGGCCCGGGTGCCGGACCCCAAGCGGGGCGCGGCGGATTCGGCCCGTATCGCGATTGCTCGCGCGGCGACGCACGACGATTGCGACGGCCTCCGGCGGCGGCTGGATGAACGGTTGGCGGATGGGACGTTCACCGCGGCGATTCATCGCGAGCTAGTCGGCCTGGTGCTGGCCCGCGCGGAGTCGGTTGGCGGCGTGTTTCTGGACAACACCGAATCGCAAGAGGTCGCGCGTTGATACCCGCCGGGCGTTCCGGCGGTCGGATTTTTGGTTTCCAACCTGGAGGGAAAGCTATGCGTTTTGCTGGAAATGTTGATACGGCCGGGGAGTTGCCCCCGGCCGGGGAATATGTCGCCCTGGTCGTCGAGGCGGCCGAAAAGCCGGCCCCGTGGGACCGTGAGCGGGATTGCCTGGCTCTAACCCTGGAGGTTATCGCCGGGGGCCAGCCGGTCACGTTCGAAGACTCGACGGGCCTGGAGTCGGAAGCCCGGCTGGCGGTTATCTGCCGGGCGTGTGGCGTCCCGCCCGTAGGGGACGTTCACGCGGGTGCGCTGGTCGGTCGTCGGGTCGGCGTCGAGGTCCGGCACAAGATGACGAAGTCTGGCCGGGAAATCGCCACGGTCGGGCGTTGGTTCGAAGCGCCCCCGCCGAAGGTCGAAACGCGGACCGCGGCGCGGCCCGAAGTTCGGAATACTGAACCCACCGGCGGAGCGGAAGACATTCCTTTTTGATTCACGCGCCCCCGCGCGGGCGGCCCCGATGCCGGGCCGCGGCCGGACACTCCAGCCGGCTCCAGGATGGCGCAATCCTGGTCGCGCGGGGATTTCTTCAACACCCGGAAAGGATGCCTGGTTATGGCTCGAAAGCCTACGGTCTACGTCTGTTACATCGGCGGTCCCTACGACGGCCTGGAGTACGCGTTTCGCGGTAAGGAATGCCAGCCGGCCCCGGTTTTAGACCTGGGGCATATGACGCGGGCGCATTTGTACCGGCTTGCGCTGGAGCGGTCCGTCGTCGATGGCGGCCGGTTTCGTGTCGCCGTCTACGTCCACGTTCCGGAGGGGGTAGCGGATGCTAGTTCCTCTCTCTGAACGTGACATACGTCAAGCGGCCGGCAACGCGCTCGAAAGGCGCCTGGAATGGCTCCGGGATGGCCGGGCGGAGCGTTACGAAACCGCCGGCGCCCGCGGGCTCGGCGCTGATTTCGTCGGATGCCTCGGGGAGTTCGCGGTCGCGAAATGGCTGGGCCTTTTCCCGTTCGGGTTCTCCGGCCGCGGCGGAGCGGACGTTCGCGGCGTCGAGGTCCGGACGATCGACGAACCTGGCGCGGCGCTCCAGGTCTACCCGTCGGACCCGGACGATGCCGCGTTCGTCCTGGCGTTCGTCGGGGACGTTTTCCGCGAGGGCGTCCGGATTGTCGGTTGGCTTCCGGCCGCCGAATGCAAGCGCCTCACCTATTGGCGCACTGAATACAAGCGGGCGGCCTACATGGTCCCGCAAACGTACCTGGAGCCGGCGGCGTCGCTGGCGGATTTCTTGGCACCGGAGGGCAAGCAATGCGCGAGCATTTGACAAAGTTGGTCAATGACCTGGCGGAAGTTCTGAGTTTCGAATGTCGGCAGTCGAAGGCGGACCAGGCGGAATTCGAAATCCTCGTCGGGGATTTGCGGCGGGCGATCCATGCGGCGATCTGCCGGGCGCGTGTCCGGCTCATGGAAGGAATGGAAGCGAAGGAAGGGGGTGAAGGATGAAATTCGACGATCGCCCGGAATGGATGAAGGAAGCCGGGTTGCGCCCCCGGTTTCCGGTGGACCGCTACGTTATCCCTCCGCCGCCGGCCGGCCTGCGGATCGAAGCGGAACTAGACGAGGCGAAAGCGGCCCGCCTGGTGACGGAGTTCACGGCGTTGATTGCGGACACGACGGAGCCGGACCAGTTGGAAGCACTGCGGATACGTCTTTTGGACACGATGACGGCAAACCGGCTGTCGATGCTCCAGGCGTCGAAGCTGATTGCGTTAGTCCTGCGGAAGATTGAAGGCACGGGCCACGAAATGCGGCGAATCATGCCGGACGGGACGGACGTTCCGGTTTCATCGACGACCAGGGAGGGCAAGTAATGGCGACGCCACAATTCGATTTTTTTCCGCGCGATTTCTTGGCGTCCACTATCGGATGGCCGGCCGCGGCAAAGGGTCATTACATAACGCTCCTTTCGGTTCAATGGGAACAGGGAGGGCTACCGGGCGACCCTTCGCGGGTCGACGGCATTTCTCCCGGCGTCGTCCGCGATTGGCCGGAGTTCGGGGAAAAGTTCCCGATATGCGAAGACGGCAAGCGACGGAACCCGCGGCTAGAGCGGGAGCGTGTCTACCGGGAAACGAAGTCGGCGGCCGGAAAGGCTGGCGCACGGGCGAAATGGGGTTCGGATGGCAAACCGGATGGCAAACCGATGGCAGACGGCATGGCAAAGCCGATGGCAAACGGCATGGCAAAACGATGCCCCCCTTCCCCTTCCCCTTCCCCTTCCCCTTCCCTCTGCCCGGAAGAATTCACAAACACCGCGGGCGCGGGAGACGAATTCCGAAAGCCCGGATGGGCGGCCGTCGAATGGGAAGCGTTCGCGGCGACCTGGAACGCGACGAAGCGGGCGGCGCCGTGGGTTCCGTTGTCCCCGCCTGGCGGCTGGGTGGACGCCGCGGCCTCCCCTGGCTGGCTCGAACTGGCTCGGCAAGCCGTCGAGCGTTTGCCACGATGCGAGTTTTTCCAAACTCCCCTGGCCGTTACGAAATTTCTCGAACCGGGCTGGGTCGATCGGATTCTTGCCGGCGAGTTCGACAACGCGAAGGCGGCGCCGCGTTACGGGAAACCGGCCCCGGCCGGCCCGATGACGCTCGACGAGAAACTTTCAGTCGATCGCCGCGAAGCCCGGACGCGAAAGACTTGGCGGGCGCCGCCGGACGGATGCCCGGAAGACCTGGCCGGACGGTTTTTTAACCAAATGCTTTCGCAGCATGAATACGATCAAAACCGGACGGAGTCGCTCCGGATTCATCGTCAGAGGCTCCAGGATTGCGCCTCCCGCCTCGCGGCGGAAAGTTCGAAGAGCACAACCGAAACAAACGGGCGTCCTGGCGCAAATGCGGAGGCCGGAGAGACCGACGACGAATCGCTCGAAAGGGAGGATTTTGACCCCATCCGGGACGGCTGGGTCGGGAAGGACGGTCGCCCGTAGTTCGGTTTTCCGAAAGTGCTGGATGGTTTTCACTTCGCCGGATACATTCCCGGCTCATCGGAGGGCGACGGTATGGGTACGGTGGCCGCGTTCGTTTTCATCGTCTCGGGCGTGGTCGTTTGCGTCGGGACGTTTTTCGTTGGGTTCCTCTCCGGCGCAGCCTGGTTCCGGAATCATTCCGCGGCGGACATGACGCGGTTCCGGAAGGCCGTTCGCGACGAGGAACGGGCGAAGGTCTGGCACGGCCGGAACTAAAACACCTCGGGAGGGTCATGGATGACCCCGGTATCTTTTCGGGTCTACGGCGATCCAATCCCCCAGCCGCGGCCGCGTGTCTCCACGTTCGGCGGACACGCGCGGGCGTATGTTCCCGCGGCGCACCCGATTCACGCATTTCGGGAGGCGGTCCGCCTGGCGGCGCTTGCCGCGGGCGTCCAGCTGTCGACCGGCCCCGTCGAAGTTTCCATCCTCGCGGTTTTCGCCCGCCCCCCATCGCACAGGAAAGCGGACGGAAGCCTCCGCGCCGGGGCTCCGCTCTACCCCGGCCACCGCTGCGGCGATTCCGACAACCTCGCAAAGGGAATCCTCGACGGTTTGCAGGGCGTCGCGTTCTACGACGACGACCAGGCGGACCTGGGCTACGTCCGGCGACGCTACGGGAAGACGGCGTTCGTTGAAGTTTCGGTTTCGGAGTTTGAACCGGAAGACCACGGGGAGGGTTTGTGATGCTCCAGCGCTCCCGCTGCAGGCGGTTGACGGAACCCGAATTGGCGACGATCCGCGAAATGTGGGCGGAGGGCGACGCGGTTTCTGTGATCTGCGCGGCGCTCGACATAACCCGCGACGCGTTCATCGCGCGGCGATTGGATCAACTCGCGGACCTACCGATTCGGGCGCGTGGATGCCGGGCGGGCGTTCCTCGGGTTCCCGAACCGACGGAGGCAGATTTCCCGCCGGAGTTGATTGCGCAGCGCGCCGCGGAGATACGCGCCGGGTGGACGGAATCGGAACGGCTCAAGCGGATTTCCGGCGGGCGTGTCCCTCCGGCGACTCACCGCCTGGTACGGCGCGCCGATCTTTCGGCGGCCATTCGGAACCGCTGAAGATTCAAGGGGGACGCGTCCCGGTTTAGTTTCGCCCCCATGGCGAAGCGGCGGAAACCAAAGCGCGACGAACAGCCGGAGACGGAAAAGCGCGTCGAGCGGAAGCCGGCGCCGTCCCCGAATCCCTACGCGTGGCGGAACCGGGTCGCGGAATGGTTCAACAAATAACAAAGCGGGGCGCCCGTGACCAACTACCCTGCCCGCTGCGCTACCGACGACGACGCGCCGCCGCGGCTCACGCTACGGGTTCCCGCTGGGAATGAATGGTGGCGGGCGTTCCTGTTTCGGCAGGATGACGGAACCGGGAACCGCGTTCCGATCCCGATGGAGGGCTACGCGTTCCGGGCGTATGTCTCGGTTCGGTACGACTCGGAACCGCTCTTGGAAATCGCGATCGACGCCGGCCGCGCCGCGCAAGGCGTCGTTTTTCTGTCGTTGACTGAAGACCAGACGGGGTCCGTCACGCCGGGGACGTATTTCTGGCGGCTGCGGACGACCGCGCCGGGCGACGTTGAACGTACTCGGGTCGATGGACCTATGGAGATTTCCCGCCGATGAGTTCCCGCCAAAAATCGACCGTAGAGGTAACGCCCGGCGCCGTCGAAATCGTCGTTTGGGGCGGTCCGCCTGGTCCTCCGGGCGAACCCGGCTCCGGTATCCAGGTCAAAGGCGTGGCGGAGGCGTGGCCCCCGGCGGACGCGCCGGAAGACGGTGATCTTTGGGTTATCCCGGACCCGATCCCGCCGGGAACGCCGGAGGGTTTCGAGCCTGGCGACGGCGCCAGTTGGGACGGAGAAAACTGGGTCAACACGGGACCGATTCAAGGGCCGCCCGGTGAAGACGGCGGCGCCCATATCGTTTCGGAGACGGCGCCGCCCCCCGGTGACGTTGGCGATTTGTGGATTCGCACGAACGCGCCGGAGGTCGAAATGCCGGCCGGCCCGCCCGGCCCTCCCGGCACGGCGGCGACGATCGAAGTGGCGGAAACGGTCACAATCGACCCCGGCTATCCGGCTGAGGTCGTCAATCTCGGCAACGCCAATAAGGCGCTGTTGTCGTTCAAGATTCCGCAAGGGATTCCGGGGGTCGACGGTGCCCCCGGCCCGGCTGGCGTCGACGGCGTCCAGGGCATTCCGGGCGAGGTCGGCCCGGAAGGACCGCAAGGCGAACCCGGTCCGCAAGGTATCCAGGGCGAACCCGGAAGCGACGGTGCCCCCGGCGTTGACGGCGCCCCCGGCCCGGCTGGCGAACCCGGAAAGGACGGCATCGACGGAAGCGACGGAGAGCCTGGCCCGGTCGGACCGCAAGGCGAGCCCGGCGCAGTCGGCCCGGAGGGTCCGCAAGGAATCCAGGGGATACCCGGCATTCAAGGCGCGCCGGGGCTCGGGATCACCTACCGCGGCAACGTCGCGACGGTAGACGATCTGCCGGACACGGCGGCGCAGGGCGACCTATGGACCGTCGCGGAGCCTGCCCCGGCTCACGGGTTCGTATGGGATGAAGACGCATACGATTGGGTCGATGCCGGCCCGGTTCAAGGTCCGCAAGGCGTCGCGGGTCCGCAAGGCGTCCAGGGTCCGGCCGGCGAGCCGGGCGCGGTCGGTTCGCAGGGTCCGCAAGGAATCCCCGGCGAGGCTGGCCCCGCTGGTCCGGCCGGCATTCAAGGCGAGCGCGGCGAACCCGGCATTCCCGGCGAGGTCGGCCCGGAAGGTCCGGCGGGCGTCCAGGGCGAAACCGGCCCGGCCGGCCCCACGGCAATCGCTACGGATACAGTCCTCGGCGGCGTCAAAATCGGCGCCGGAATCACGGTTACGGCCGATGGCACGATCAGCGCCGCGGCGGGTACGGATTACGTCTTGCCGAAGGCGAGCGCGACCGTACTGGGCGGTATCAAAATCGGCGCCGGGCTATCGATCGACGCAAACGGCGTGTGTGCGGCGAGCCTCGCGGGGAACTACGTCAACAAAGCCGGCGACGTAATGAACGGCCCCCTACGGTACGCGCCAAACGCCGGCCCCGCCGGATTTAATGGAACCGACGTTTATACGTACTACGACGGCGCGTATTACCGTTTGTATATGCCGGGCGGCCGGCAAGCGTTCATAGCCGCCCCCGATACGGCGCAAGTGCAGTTCCTCGGAGCGAACCCACAGACCCCCTTTACCCCCGCCGATGATAAAGACCTGGCGAACAAAAAATACGTCGATGGCGCAGTATCCAGCGCGATCACCGGCGCGACGCAATTCCTAAAGACGACCGGCGGCACGATGACGGGGACCATCGTCGCCCCGACGGCTGTCAATACGATGACCTGGGCGACGAGCTACAACATTTTCGGCTCCAGCGGTGGCGTCGCATTCCGCAACAATAACGCCAACCTGTTGTTGATGACGACGACCAGTGTCGCGGCGGTCGTGTTGCTAGAGGTCCGGGCAACCGGCGCGGCCATTCGGTTTGGCAGTGCAGGCCCGACGGTCACGAATGTATCCGGCGTCGTGTCGATCACGGCAAACGTCGAGTCGACCACCGCGGCCCCCACGGCCGCCAGCCACTTGACCAGAAAAGACTATGTAGACGGGCGGGTAATCGCGCAGGCAGCCGGCGGCGCAGCCCCCGCGGTTACGGGCCTGAGCGCGGGAACCCTATGGGTGGAATACTGATGACCGTTCAAGTTCTCAACGCCGGAGCATGGAAGCCCGCGACCCCGAAAGGGGTCATGGTCGGCGGCGCATGGGTCGCGCCTAAGAAAATGTATGTCCTAACGGGCGGCGCGTGGAAACTGGTCTGGGAGGAAGCCGCGGCCGCGGAGCCTCCGTACCTTTACGCGTGCGACGTAGTTTACAAGCCGGGCTATGTCGTCGATTTCACTGCGCGTATCGGTGCGCCTACCGATCCCGACGAGGCTTTCATGTTTCAATGCGTCCAGATACCGCGAAACGGGTATGTTTCGCGCACCTTTTCGAAAACATTCACGGCAAGCGGCTATTCAAAGCTGGATTGTACGCTTGAAGATTTGTCGAACGTTCCGGGCCGCGACCGCCGGAAAATAGAGTTCTACATTCAACCAAGGTCCTGACGCATGGCGGACGCTCTTTACTATTGGGACGGAACGCAATGGCGGCCGATAGCATCGGGCGGCGGAGGCGGCGGCGCCTCGGGTCCGGCCGGTCCGCCTGGCCCCGCCGGGCATAGCGTCGAGGTCTACGGACCACAGGCGTCGATTCCCGCGACGCCGGCGAAGGGCGATATGTGGCTCTACACTTCCACGCGCGCGGTGACGAAGACCGCTTGCGTGAACCGTCTGAAATACGCGCCGCTGCCCCCTGTGGCGGCGACCCCGTGCGGCAAGCGCCCCGCATATCCAACGCTTTCCGGAGGTTTGACGTACAAGCCTGGGAAATACCGGGTTCTCAAGAAAAGGAAATGACAATGGCAGACACGCAAGACGTTCTCGTATACGACGGC
>Ga0208596_1000185_pt1 | contig 20633 bp, 13 predicted proteins | sample LakMenEpi12Jul11_FD_150686 | JGI IMG/M metagenome (GOLD analysis project Ga0208596, IMG submission 150686) | Freshwater microbial communities from Lake Mendota, WI - 12JUL2011 deep hole epilimnion (SPAdes) | ecosystem: Environmental > Aquatic > Freshwater > Lake > Epilimnion/Euphotic zone ...
CTGGCGTATTAAATGGACCTCTTAATGCTGCTGGTGCTACAGGTCCCGATGGAACTACTAATACTGACTTCACTAACAAGTCTTCCTTGATTCCAGCGGGGACAAATCCTGGTTCTACAATTGACCCAGCACCAGTCCCTTTCACTAACACAGTTCAAAATACTAGTGGTGCTCCCAACGATGTTACACTAGCACCAACCGTACCAGCAAATCCGTTGGATTTACCAACAGGGACAAAAGTAACTATTACTCGTGGTAGTGATTCTGCTGTCTATACCTATGCTCAAGCTGGTTCAGGATCATTTACTATAGCAGCTGGTAGCACCCCCATTTCCATTCCTAATGTTGCTACTGGTGCTACTGTTAACTATGGTGTGGAAGTAGATCTGCCAGCCAGTACGAAGCTGTCAACAGATACCTTGACTGACTATACAGGTGATACAGAATGGGGCTATCCAGTACCTATTACCGCTACTATTGGTACTGGAAATACCGCTAAATCTAACATTACAATTGATAGGGTATATACTGGCTTCTTGCAATTGCTTAAGTTCTCGAAGATTCTCAAGGGAACAGGTCCAGACGTGATAGGAAATCAAGGCAACTTTAATAGCACACCAGCTTATACTAATACAGGCATAGTCATTGACCCTGATCCAGCCACACCAGACGAAGCTAGAACACCATCTCCTGGTAACATTATTCAGTACGAAATCCGCTACAAGAATATATCTACTAGCCAGGGTACTGGAACCGGTAACGTGATTCTGCAGGCTCAGAACGTTGTGATTACTGAGCAAGGTGATCTCAGCACTAATGCTGGTGATGGTAAAAACAACTGGGCAAAAGATAATGATGGCGACGGTATCATTGATACTAGCAATGTCATAGGAACAGCCACTGCTATTACTACTACGTTCACCCCTAACGGAGATATAAGTGGTGCAACACCAGCGACAGATGTTACCAAGTATGTAAATAGTCCTACTACATCTATTGCACCACAAACATCGGGAACATTCACTTTCCAACGCAAATTAAACTAGGGAACTATAGAGGGTGTTTGAAAAGTCATAATTGATGTATCAAATATTTTTGAACCCTCTCGAACCCTCCCCAAAGCACCATAAGAGCAAGACGTTGTTCATTTCTTGCAATGTTTAAGTTAAGCGACAGCGCGACCAAACGCTCATGTTGGGTTTTCTACAAATCTTATTTCCCTCCTTTGTAAGGGGGGACTAAGGGGGGTAAAAATGGATTTTTTCTTATTCCCCTCCTTTATAAGGGGGGACTAAGGGGGGTAAAAATTGTGATAACTGATTTTAAATAATAGGAAGTATAAAAATGAAACATTTTTCCATAGTTAGTTTAAGTGCTTGCGCCCTGGTCATTGCTGTACCTTTTATTAACCCTGTTACCGGAATAGCACTTATATCTCAGTCTACCAGTGCGCTTGCTCAAAGTAATAATCAAAATCAACCACTGGAGTTAAAACTGTCAGCAAAAAAACAGGTAATTAGTCAAGACAAACAAGGTAAGCAAATTAAAACCTGGGAATCTTTACAGAGTAATACTGTTAGTCCAGGGGACATTTTGCAATACACCTTGACAGGAATTAATAACGGTAATAAACCCATTCCAAATGTGACTCTTAATCCACTCATTCCTAAACAAATGGTGTATGTGTTGAATTCAATAAAGGTTTCTAATCAAGATGCGAAGGTGACATACAGTATTGACAATCAACGCACTTTTGTAGAAAAACCTACCGTGAAAGTAACTCGCAATGGTAAAATAGTCACCGAACCTGCACCAGCAACGGCTTATACTCACATTCGGGTATTAATTCCGTCTATCCAGAGCAAAGAAACTTTTACCGCTGTTTATGAAACTCAAGTTCGTTAATGGTCAGTGGTTAATGGTCAGTGGTTAATGGTCAGTGGTTAATGGTCAGTGGTCAGTGGTCAGTGGTCATGAACAACGAACAACTGACAACGAACAACTGACAACGAACAACTGACAACGAACAACTGACAACGAACAACTGACAACCGACAAGAGTAATTTTTAAGTTATTAAAGATGAGATGTACCCGTGAATATTCATTGGCTAATCAAAATTTGGAATTTTCAAGGTGGTTGGTCGAAAATTCTAACCGCCTGTGTATTGCTGGGAAGTATATTACAGACTAGTGTACCTGTAGCTGTTGCACAAACCCGGACTGGGAGACAATTTAATTTTAACAATCAAGCTAGTTATACCTACGGTTATCAAGATACTGATAAAAATAATCAGCCAGTAACTAAAATTGTTGAGGGGACTTCTATCATGGTTCCAGCGGATAACTCCTTAATTGACCCTATCGGCCAGATTCTTGGCTGTGGAGGGGCGCTTTTACCTGACTACACCGGGTTTTTCGTCAGTCTTCATGAACCCAGTGGTCCAACAGGTACGGACCCAGGACAATTAGTTTCTTTGACAACCAGCGAAATTCCTAATATCCCCAATAATGGTGTACCAGAAGGAATACCACCAAACAGCAAAAACGTTAATCCCTATCCCGTCGGTAATGACCCCATACAGTATAAAGGTGTGTATAACTTTTTGTTTGATGCTACAAAGAGTCAAGTTGATATTGGTAAAACCTACATTCTTGTAATTAATCCACCTATTAATTCCATTTATCAGCAACAAATGGTCAAATTAGAGATATTAAGTAATGCAAATAATATTGTTTCCTATAGGGCTACTTCTTTAGATGGTAAACCCATTAGCGTCAATAATAGTACCACCATTACAAACACACAAATCGTAAATAACGCTGCAACCGACCTATTAGGATTCAAGTTTGATCTGAGAATGTGCCAATCAAATCAAATACGCATCACAAAAACAGGCGATCGCGCTACAGCAGAACCAGGAGATACGGCGATTTATCGGATTTCAGCGAAAAATACCTCTCAAGATGTAGCGCTAAATAACATAGTAGTCACAGACATCTTACCACTAGGGTTTAGATTTCTACCTAATTCCGTACGAGCAGAATTAGATGGTAAGGTGGTAGATATTAAAACTACTCAAAATGGCAGTACCATCAAATTTAGTGCTAATACAACTATTGAAACTAATAAAAGTATTAATATAGCTTATGCCGTACAACTAACTAATGATGCTCAACGGGGGACAGGACTAAACAGTGCTACCGTAATTTCATCTAGAAAGGATGATCCTAATATAACCGTTAAAGATGGACCTGCAACACACTATTTGAAAGTTCGCGGGGGAATTACCAGTGATTGTGGAATAATTATCGGCCGGGTATTTGTCGATAAGAATTTTGACGGTGAACAACAACCAGGAGAACCAGGAATCCCCAATGCAGTCATTTCTCTAGAAAATGGTAATCGTATAATTACTGATGCCAATGGTTTATTTTCCCTGATAAATGTTCTACCCGGACCCCATACGGGAGTTTTAGATCTGAGCAGTTTACCAGGATACACCCTAGCGCCCAATCGAAAATTCAAAGAACGAAATAGTCAATCTCGCTTAGTACGAATAGCACCTGGTAGCATGGTAAAAATGAACTTTGCTGTTACTCCCACATTCCAAGAAGAGGGGGAAACACCATGAAATCTTTAGGTTATCATCACTATCTTATTAAACTACTGGTAGGAACTGTATTCTTGTCCCTTAGTTCGGCACTATCTCATGATTTAGCCAAAGCAGAAAATACAAATCAATTAACAAGCACCGAAAATCAAGAAGACAAAAGCGCGGACAGTAAATCTAGCCAAACTATAACTTCTCCCCGGTCAGAAAACACAAGAGAGACTAATATCACAGTTCCAGAAAAACTAGATACTCTTGTTTCCTCCCCTAGCAAAGAAGAACCAAAGCAGGTAGATACTCTTGTTTCCCCCATTAGCAAAGAAGAACCAAAGCAGGTAGATACTCTTGTTTCCCCCATTAGCAAGGGGGGATTAAGGGGGGTAGATACTCTTGTTTCCCCCACTAGCGAGGGGGGACTAAGGGGGGTAAATATTCCCTTAGTCCCAAACACCACAAACACCGAAAACACTCAAGTCACCAAAATTGTAAAAATTCTTACTCCTAAACCAGAGGAAGTTTTAAATAGCCTTTCCACTTCTGTAATTGTCCAATTTAGTCTTGGTAGTCAAATAGAATTACGAGTTAATGGACAGTTAGTAGAACAGTCCTTACTTGGCCGCACAGAAACCAATCCTGATACCAAACTAGTAACGCAAACTTGGTATGGTATCGGCTTAAAAGAAGGACAAAACGACCTATCTGCGACCATAGGAGAAAAAACCGACACAGTACAGATATCCGTCACAGGAGCAGCCACTCAATTAAAAATAGAAAGTCTGTCCAGTCGCATTCCCGCTGATGGTCGTTCTACCGCTATAATTCAGGGGCAACTATTAGATAAAGATGGTAATCGATCCAATCAAGACGCTGTTATAACTTTAACACCCACAGCCGGAAAATTCATTGATGCTGACCTTAATCCAGATCAACCCGGTTTTCAAGTCCAAGCCAAAGAGGGGCTATTTACCGCCAAATTACTAGCAGACAACAAAGCCCAGACCGTGCGAATTAGCGCCATTACCACGGGACTCGAAGCCTTTACCCAATTACAATTTGAAACGTCCCTACGTCCTAGTCTATTAACTGGTTTCATAGATCTACGACTCGGCGCAAAGGGTACAGACTATTATAGTCGGTATCGTGATTTTTTACCAGTTGATCGGAATAATGATCCGCAATTCGGTTTTAATTCTGCTATTTTTGCCACCGGTTCTATTGGTGAATGGTTGTTTACTGGTGCTTATAACAGTTCTCGCAGTTTAAATGAAGGTTGTGACTGTGATACTAATTTATTTGCTACCGGTTCTTCTAATAATCAGACTTACCCCGTTAATGGTGATAGTTCCAAATCCGAACTTGTTACCCCGTCCATTAGTAGTGTATTTGTCCGCTTAGAACGTTCCTCAAAAGTTCCCGGCGCTAATCCCGATTATTTGACCTGGGGTGATTACAATACTGAGGAATTTGCACGACCATCACAGCAGTTTACCTCCATCAGTCGCCAACTAAACGGCTTTAAATCAAATTATAACCTAGGCAGTCTAGCCATTACAGGATTTTATAGCCAATACGTTAAAGGTTTCCAACGAGATACCATAGCCCCGGACGGAACTAGTGGTTATTACTTCCTGTCCCGACGGATTTTAGTGGGTGGTAGTGAAAACATTTACCTAGAATTAGAAGAACTAAATCGTCCAGGAACGGTGGTCAAAAGGCAAAAATTAGAGCGCGGAACAGACTATGATATAGATTATGATCGGGGAACTGTACTTTTTAAATCGCCCATTTTTAGAACTGCTGTGAATGAATATGGACAAATACTAGTCCGCAAAATCATAGTTAGTTATGAATATGATGCCAAAAACTCCGACGGTCAAATTTATGCAAGTCGTCTGCAATATAACTTGAGTGGAGCAGACCAAAAACAAAGTTGGTTAGGAACAACCTTTTTACAAGAAAGTCAAGGTCTGCGAGAATTTCAGATTTATGGAGCAGATACCCAAATATCCTTTACAAACGCGGGTAAACTCACCGCAGAATATGCCCATTCTCAGAACTCTTCTGAGTTATTGGGACCAGTTAGCGGTCAAGCCTATCGTTTAGAACTAGAAGGACAGTTATTCTCATTTTTGACAGGACGGACTTATTATACTTCAGTAGATACAGGGTTTGCTAACAATGCCACGACTAGTTTTGTTCCTGGCCAAACTCGTTATGGAGTGCAAGCCGTAGGTAAGGTGACAAATAGTACAAATCTGCGGTGGCAATATGACCATGAAGATAATTTTGGACTTGCACCGGTGGCGAGGAATACCTTTGAAGAATTATTTACCCCCCAATCTCAAGCAACCACAGGAAGTGCTGTTAATAATTCACTAACTACTGTGACTGCGGGAGTACAACAGCGATTTGGTCAGTCTAGTGTAGATCTAGATTGGATTTATCGTCAACGTCAAGACAGGATGAGTTCTAGTAATTCTAACACCAATTCTCAACAACTGCGATCGCGGTTAAATGTACCTTTAGCTAAAAGTCTCACCTTCCAAGCCCAAAATGAGCTTAGTCTGACCAGTCAACAAGATAGTGTTTACCCGGCTCGTACTACCTTTGGATTGAATTGGGCTGCTATGTCTGGGGTTAATGTCAGTTTAAGTCATCAAATATTTAATGGTGGTCAATCTAGTGGTAACTCTGTCACCAGTTTAAATCTCAATGGCGAGCAAAAACTTGGCGCGGATACTTCTTTAACAGGTCGGTATTCTATCGTTGGTAGTTCTGATCAAATGAGTACCCAGGGAGCTATTGGATTGAAAAACCGCTTAACTATTGCTCCGGGCTTGCTTTTAAATGTTGGTTATGAACACGTATTTGGTAGTTTCTTCAACCGTAACGCCAGTAGTCAACAATTTTCTCAACCCTTTGCTTTTGGACAAGCTGGTTCTTCGGTTAGTTTTAATAGTGGTGATAGTTATAGCGCTGGTTTGGAGTATACAGATAATCCTAATTTTCAAGCTAGTACCAAATACGAATATCGCAGTTCTGCTGGTGGGACAAATACTGTAATTACAAGCGGTATTACAGGTAAAGTTTCTCCTTCTTTGACGGCCTTAGCTCGTTATCAACAAGCTAGTTCAGCTAATCAAAATTTAGGTTTAGGAGATTCAGTAAATGTGAAAATGGGTTTGGCTTATCGTGATATTAATAGTGACCAATTTAACGCCTTATTCCGCTATGAATATCGTCAAAATCCCGCTACAATTCCTGATTCTATTCTTTTGGGTACAGGTACAGGTGCAACAGATCATACCTTTGCAGTGGAGACTATTTATGCTCCTAATTGGCAATGGGAATTTTATGGTAAATATGCCTTTCGCAATAGTACCTCCTATTTATCTAATGAATTGGTGGGGACAAGTTCTGTAAATCTGTCTCAACTCCGTGCTACCTATCGTTTAGGATACAGTCTAGATTTGGTAGGAGAATCGCGGTTAATTACTCAAGGTAATTATATGGAGACAGGATTTGTATTAGAAACTGGTTATTATCTAACTCCTAATTTGCGTTTAGCTGCTGGTTATGCTTTTGGTAAAGTTGAAGATAGAGACTTTTCAGGAAGTCGTGCTGCTGGAGGTGCTTATTTAGGATTGACCGTGAAACTTAATGAACTATTTGAAGGTTTTGGACTACAAAAGGTTGCTCCTAAACAACAACAGGAATCTGTTACTAAGGAGACCCCCCTTTCCCCTTGCTAAGGGTGGTCAGTGGTCAGTGGTCAGTGGTCAGTGGTCATGAACAACTGACAAATGACAAGGAACAAATAACAACGGACAACTAAGTATGATTTTATTAAAGTTAATTTTTATCTGGTCTACGGTGACTTCTCCGCGCTCTCTTGTCCGCAGAAAGTCTTTTAAATTATTGTGTTTTTTGGCGTTATTATTAATCTCTCTACCGCTGACAGTTTTAGCCCAATCTACAAATAAAGGACTAAAAATAATCGTCAATGGTAATGAAGATGGTCCTGTAACTCCTGATCTTGTTTTGACTTTGCGTGAGGCGATTTCTCTGGTTAATGGTAGTTTGAATATAAATCAGTTAAGTGATATTGAAAAAGCTCAAGTTAGCCCTAGTCAATATTCACAAATTGGGTTTAATTTACCCCCTAAACAAACTACAATCTATCTACAAGAAGTCTTACCACCTCTATCTATTCCCGGTTTAATTATTGATGGGACAACTCAGCCAGGATATAATCAAAAGCAGTCACCAACTACAGAAATTGCAGTTCCTAGACCAGTAGTTAGTATTACACCCGCTAACGGAGCAGAAGTTTATCGAGGTTTGACCATTACCGCTAATAATGTCACAGTTCGTGGTTTAAGTATTTATGGTTTTAATTCCTCTCACCGCGACACCGAAAGCTCTCCTCCAGGGGATATTTTTATCGCTCATTCTTTCATTTTACCTCTTACCTTCCAATTAAAACCCTATGGGGATAAAATTACAGAAACTGAAAATAATTCCCCTCCTGAAAATGTTGTTATTGAAAATAATTGGTTAGGAATTACCCCGGAGGCAAATATCCCGACTAGAACTTCTGCTTTTGGGGTATATGTATTTAATACTGTGGGCACTAAAATCCATCGTAATCGTATTTCCTATCATGATGGTAGTGCAATAATTACAGGAATTAGTGCTAAGAATCTAAAAACTACTGAAAATATTATCACGGCTAATGGTATGGCCGGAATGCCAGATGCAATTCGCTTAGATGGTATGATTGATGGGTCAGAAGTTAGTAAAAATCTGATTTGTGGTAATGATGGTAGTGGGGTATTTTTATTTAAAACTCAGGGTTCTACTCGCATTTTCCAAAATCAAATTAAAGCCAATGCTCGGAGATTGAGAAGAGCAGCTATTTATCTCATGGGCAATAATCATCAAGTATATGATAATCAGATTAGTTATCAAGCTGGAGCGGGAATTGTCGTTGGTTCTTATCCTAAAAGTGATAAAAATATGATTCTCAATAATCAGTTTTGGAATTTGGAGGGGTTGAGTATTGACCTCAATTCTTTTCATAATGTTGAGAACATTGAGATTCAACACTGGCAAAATGGAGATGGTCCAAACCCACAGCGCAATTCATCTAATCGTCGTTTAGATACGGCTAATGCTGCTATTAATACTCCACGATTTTTGAGTCGGGAATTTTTCTCAGGTCTGGGTTCTACAGTCGAAATTGATGGTATGGCTGACCCCTTTTCTCAAATTGATGTTTATTTGGTTAGTGGTAAGGATAATTATGGGACTTTAAATAAATTTTTGGCTGCTGGTAAGGCCGATAAACAAGGTAAGTTTAGTATAAGTTTGGCTAATTTACAAGGAGGTGATCGTATTAGTGCGATCGCTACTTTACCAGAATATGGTACATCTGAACCGGCTTTTCCCTCTCTGGTTCGTGATTTGGCTGGAGGAATTAATTCTTCTGTCAATGGTCTACAAGTTCCTAGTCTTCAATGTCTCACCCCACCACCGGAAATACCACCAGAAATACCACCGACAATACCACCAGAAATACCACCGGAAATACCACCCACAATACCACCAGAAATACCACCTACTCCCGTCAAACTTAAAGTTCCTAAAAATGTCCACTTTGCTTTAGACAAGTATAATATTAGTCCTGCCAGTGCGAAAGTTTTAAATAAAATTGCCCAGGTCTTACGTGATAATCCGTCAATTGTTGTAGAAATTTATGGACATACGGATATTCGTGCTAATGATAAATATAATATGCGATTGGGAGCAAATCGGGCTAAATCTACGAGAAACTATCTAATTCGTCAAGGAATAGCCCCAGAAAGGATGACTATTCGTTCTTTTGGTGAACGTAAACTATTAACCCCCGGAAGCGAAAAATTAGATCATGCTCGTAACCGTCGCGCGGAGTTTATTTTCCAAGATATTCGCGGTATAGAAGTAATTGTCCAAGAAGAGGATTTGCAGTTGGAATAAAGGTGGTTATTGGTCAGTGGTCATAAACAACGAACAACGGACAACGAACAACGAACAACGGACAACAAAACTTATGCTAAAAAAAACAAAGCGCCCTCCGGGAAATTATACCAAGAAATTAATTACCAGTCTGGCCTTTATGATCTGTGTATGGGGACAAAGCCTACAACCTGTAAGCGCTGAAGGTAGTAGAGACTTAATTAAGAACAGTGGATTATTTAGACCCTACACCGAATGGTTACCTGGTGTCAGCATTGCTGGTATTCCCCGAAGAACACTCCTGAGAGTTTACGTGATACAAGGGGAAACCATTAACCTTGGCTCTAGCGTGCATACAAGTTTTGGTAGTGGTACACAAGATATTGTCTATAGAACTCCCAGTGGAACTACAGATTCTTGCGATGTTCGATCTGATACTGGCTTTGGCTTTATTGACACGCTCGCTAAAGAAACCGCTGGTCCTTTACCTACTGCTGGTGGTTACACTCCTTGTCAAATAGTAGCCACGGAAACAGGTATTTATGAAGTTGAGTTTCATGGTCCGTCGGAGACTTCAATCACTAATCCTCCCCCCGTTGCATTTGATGCCCAATTTCCCACAGGTGCGACTCAACAGGCTACAGTAGCAGCTTGGGATATTACCGTCACCAGTAATGGTGTTCGTCAACCGGGGCGGGTATTTACTAACTATCTCTCCCTGAATATGGGAGGTAATTCCGGCGCTCCTAATCCTAATCAACTCGGACTCAATTCCATCCTTTATGTGCAAACTAAAGATGGGTATCGCTATGAAGTTACACTAGATAGACTTGACCCTGGGAATTTTATCTTTTTTGGCAACAATCGAGGATTTATTGACAACTTCGATAATAGCAATCTTTACCGTTCTATCACAGCCCCCACTGAAGCTCTGAACTTTATTGGTAATGTGGGACTTCATTTACCAACACTTGCAGATACATCTACAAACGTTACCCACAGAGTCTTTTTTAATAGACCTGATAGCGTGACATTAGGGGGTTTAGGGATTCCACTCACAGCAACTCTCCCTCAAGCTCCACCTGATTTCAAATTCACAGGTATAGCTGGAAACACCACCAAAGTTAATACGGGAGGAAAGTTTACCTTCACTACTAATCAATTTGGTAGATATCAAATTGTTATTGATACTAACCAGGATGGTATTTATGGCAATAGCAATGACCGCATTTTGACAGGAGGTATAGTATCCGGTCTAAATACTGTTAACTGGGACGGACGAGACCAAGCTAATATTGCTCTACTTGTGGGAACTTATAATGCCAAGATTTACGTTACTGCTGGAGAATATCACTTTCCCCTGTTAGACGCTGAGAGCAATGCAGGTGGGCTTAGAATCATCATGGAAAACGCTCCAGGAGCTTTTAACAATACCGCGACAGATGTTGATGGTGATCCTATAGACAACAGTACCGTATACTACAACGATAGTAACTATACAACTAAAAATGGTACAACTGTTAATTTAGATCCCACGGGATCGCAAGTTGCTACTGCTCCCCGTGATGGTACTAAAGGGGTTAATACTACTGCATTTGGACGGCATGAATGGACACGCTTGTACGGTAACAGGAAGGGTATTGATACTTGGACATATTTCTTAGATCCGGCCGGAAGAGATACTCCAATCGTCATTGTTGCTGCACTTCCCAACATTACCGGAACTAAACAAGTAGAATTTAAATCAGATGCCGATGGTAGTGGCTCAGTGACAATAGGTGATAAGATGGAATACACCATTACTTATACTAATACTGGTGATGGTGACGCTAATAACTTTGTAATTAAAGACACTTTACCAACCCAGTTGAATTATGTAGATATACCCGGTGACAGCTTAGTTATTGGTTTCCAGACTATAGGAAACACCTTGGGCATTAATGGTAGTTACGATGGTACTACTGATGTTAATCTGATTAGTCCTGGTACTTTGCGTGCAGGTGATACAATCACTATTAGACTTCAAGCTACAGTTAATGCTGCTGCTGCTAATATTAGTAACCAAGCGATAGCTGATTTTACTCCAGCTAATACAAGTAGTGTTGTTACTACCTTAACAGATGCAGTACCAACTACTGGTGGTGTTACTAACCCAACAACACCTGGACAGATTGTTACACAAATTGCAAACAACAATATAGAAACGGGTAATGATCCTAGTAAGACTGAGGATGATGATCCTACTTTATTTACATCTGTGAATAATCCGCCAAAGTTACTATTAGTGAAAAGAATTACGGCTCTTAATGGTGATTCTACTAACTTTAATGTATTTGATCCTTTAGACGCAACAAATCAGGTAAGCAGTAATTGGCCTAGTGATAATACCACTCATCTACGGGGAAAAATTAATGGTGGTCAAGTTGAACCGGGGAACATTTTAGAATATACCATTTACTTCCTGTCTGTCGGTGGTGTGCCAGCAGCGAATACGAAGATCTGCGATTTAGTACCAGATGGTCTTGAGTTTGTACCTACAGGTTTCAATAATGATACTGGTATTTCTCCTAATACAGGGTCAGATTTCGGTATTGTTTTGGGTTGGGATTCTACTAACACTGGTAGTTTACCTTCACCGGCTACACCTTTAAGCGGAGCATCTTTATTGAGATTAACAGGTGTAGGGGATGCAGATGGAGGTGAATTTTTCGCCGCTGGTACTACACCCAGTACAACCTGTACAGCAGCTAATACAAATGGTGCAGTTGTCGTAGTAGTTGGTGGTACAACAGCAGCAACGGGAATACCCAAGGCCACAGCACCGGGAACACCAACAGGTTCTTATGGTTTCTTTCGTTTTAGGGCTAGGGTAAGATAAACAGGTTAATATTCAATTTCCCTATCTCAGTACATACCTATACCCGTTCTCCTTTCCATTCCTCATTTCCTCTCCAGAAATAATGAAACAGTTATTACCAAAATCTCTTATGCTATATTAAACTTCGATAAACTGGAAAGCCGTATGAAATATAACATAATATCTATGTATTCCTAGATAAATACTAGGATATCTATGGTTTTTAAGGTTTAATAAAGACTAAATCTAGTATTATCGAAAGGTCGGAAATTAGGTGTGGTGTGGAAATTAAGAGAGGAGTGAATTAAATGGATTTACGTGGAGATGCCTTAAAAATCCTCAAGGATACCAGTAGAACTTTTTATATCCCGATTAGTATTTTACCGTCAGGACTACAGGAGGCGGTAGCGTCAGCGTATTTGTGTATGCGAGCCATTGACCAAATTGAAGATGATCCAAATCTGGATAATGGTACTAAAAAACGCCTGTTACAAAATATTAGTTTAACATTGCAATCGGGAGTAGATGGTTTTCCGCTGGATGCTTTTGCGGTAGGGTTTAAAGGTTACGAAAATTCTTTACAAGAGGTGAGTTTACGCATTAGGGAATGGTCAATATTAGCACCGGAAAGCATTGCTCCGCGGATTTGGGATGCAACGGCGGCCATGGCTGATAGAATGGCTTATTGGGCGGATAGGAATTGGCAAATAAAAACAGAAACGGATTTAGACCGTTATACATTTAGTGTAGCTGGGGCTGTGGGCTTGTTACTGTCCGATTTATGGAATTGGTATGATGGAACTGAAAGTAACCGCACTCAAGCCATAGGGTTTGGGAGGGGTTTACAAGCGGTGAATATTCTGCGGAACAGTGGTGAGGATTTAAGTCGTGGGGTGAGTTTTTACCCAGTGGGTTGGGATAATGAGACTCTCCAAAAATATGCCCGTCGTAATCTGATTTTAGCAGATGCTTATACCAAATCTTTGCCAATGGGACCGGCTTTGCAATTTTGCCAAATTCCTCTGGCTTTAGCTCATGGTACTCTGGATGCTTTGGCTAATGGTAGGGAAAAACTCAGCCGTAGTGATGTTGTTTCCCTGATTGAAAACCTCATGGGTGTGAATGCTAAAGCTAGTTAACTCAAGTTGCTATCTGGTTGAGACTGGTAATGGGTAATGGGTAATTGGTGATATAGCAATTCCCAAGCTCATTGACAAAGTAAAAAATTTGTGTGTGTGTGAGATATGAAAACTACTTTATTTTTGAGTCCACCGTCCTTTGATGGTTTTGATGGTGGTGCGGGGGCGCGGTATCAAGCAAAACGGGAAATTACTTCTTTTTGGTATCCGACTTGGTTAGCCCAACCTGCGGCTTTAGTGCCTGGTAGTAGGTTAGTTGATGCACCTCCCCATGGACAGACGGTGGAGGATGTGTTAAAAATTGCCAAGGATTACGAATTGGTAATTATGCACACTAGTACACCGTCTTTAGAGAATGATGTTAAGTGTGCGGAAGCTATCAAACAGCAAAACCCCAATGTACAAATTGGCTTTGTGGGGGCGCACGTTGCGGTTTTACCAGGGGAAACTTTACAGGAAAATCCGGTAATTGATTTTGTTTGTCGCAATGAGTTTGATTATACTTGTAAGGAGTTGGCCGAGGGGAAACCTTGGGAGGAAATCAAGGGTTTGAGTTATCGTGATAAGTTGGGTAATATTCATCACACGGAGGAGCGGGCTTTAATTCATGATTGGGACGCTATGCCCAGTGTATTACCAGTTTATGCCCGTGATTTAGATATTAGCAAGTATTTCATTGGTTATTTGCAACATCCTTACATATCTTTTTATACTGGGCGGGGTTGTCCAGCAAAATGTACTTTTTGTTTGTGGCCGCAAACTATTGGCGGACATTTATACCGTCATAAAAGCCCGGATGCGGTAGGACGAGAAATGGAGGAAGCCAAGGTTTTATTTGGTGACAAAGTGCGGGAATATATGTTTGATGATGATACTTTTACCATTGACAAACATCGAGCGATCGCTATTAGTAAACATTTAAAGCGACTGAATTTAACTTGGAGTTGTAATGCTCGGGCAAATTTAGATTATGATACTCTAAAGACCTTACGGGATAATGGTTTAAGGTTGTTATTGGTAGGTTTTGAATCTGGTAATCAAGAGGTTTTGAATAATATCAAGAAGGGTATTAAATTAGAAGTGGCGCGAGAATTTATGAAGAATTGCCACAAATTGGGTATTACTGTCCATGGGACATTTATTATTGGCTTACCGATAGAAACGAAAGAGACTGTAGAAGAAACAATTCGTTTTGCTTGTGAATTGAGTCCCCATACAATTCAAGTTTCTATTGCTGCACCTTATCCGGGTACAGAATTGTATGAACAAGCGCGGGAAAATGGTTGGTTTGCGAATGAGTCGTTAGTAGCAAGTTCCGGTATTCAAACTTCAACTTTGCAATATCCCAGTCTTTCCAGTGGGGAAATTGAAGACGCGGTAGAAAAAATGTATCGCAAGTTTTATTTCCGTCCTAAAGCAATTATTCCAATTGTGCGGGAAATGCTGGGAGATAGACAAATGTTAGTGCGTCGTTTGCGGGAAGGTAAGGAGTTCTTTGGTTATTTGAATGAACGTCGAACTCAGTCTTTAGCTAGGTAAATTGTCTTAATCAGGATTTACAAGATTTAAGGATGTTCAGGATTTAATTATAACGGATTTTATGGTACAATTTTGGCGGGAAAGATGCCTATACCACAAAAGTTTTATCATTCATATCTGTACTTCATAACAGTGGAAACTGCTATATCTTCTGAGGTTTTTTAATTAATCCTGTTAATCCTTTAATCCTGGTTATCCTGATTATGACATTTTTGATCCCAATTACTTATTACCAATGTCTTATTTAATTATTAATGCTGATGATTTCGGATTTTCTGATGATGTAAATACTGCGATTATTCAAGCTCACGAAGAAGGTATTTTAACTAGCACTAGTTTAATGGTAACTGGTGATGCTGCACAAAATGCGATCGCTTTAGCAAAAAATCATCCTCATTTAGCAGTTGGTTTACATTTGGTTTTAGTTTGCGGTAAATCGGTTTTACCTCCTGCACAAATTCCCCATTTAGTGGACTCTCAAGGTAATTTTTCCGATAATCCCACTCAAGCAGGATTAAACTATCAATTTAATCAAGCTACCCGTGCAGAATTGCGGTTAGAAATAGCTGCTCAATTAGAAAAATTCCGTGATTCTGGTTTAAATTTAGCTCATGTTGATGGACATTTACACCTTCATGTACATCCTGTAATTTTGAATATTTTAACAGAATTTGCCGCAGAATTTAAGATTAAATTCATTCGTTTACCCTCAGAAGAATTGACAAAAAATCTCAAAGTTGATAGACGGAATTTACTCACTAAAATAATCTGGTCTATTGTCTTTGGACAATTAAGAAATTATGGAGAAGGTTTATTAAAAGCTCATCATATTAACTTTGCTGATAGAGTTTATGGATTGTTACAAACTGGTGACATGAGTGAAGAATATTTACTGAGTTTGATACCGCAAATTGAAGCTAAGTTAGTAGAAATTTATGCTCATCCTGCTTTAGTGAATACAGATACAAATAACGGTGGTGAAATAGAATTAAAAGCTTTGTTAAGTCATAAAGTGCGGGAATTGCTGACTGTGAAGGGGTTTGAGTTGAGTAATTGTGCAAAAGTGATTCATTCATGATGGGGTATTGATAAGAACATCAAAATGAACACATATATTTGCTTGATTTATGTTTTTTTGCTTAAAAAAATTTATTATTTTGATACAAGAAATATATACTGACTATGGTATAGTTGGTTTATTCTAGTTAAGGTTACACTTATGACAGACAAAGTTTTACTTCCATCCGCATGGGATAACTTAAATGATGAAGATAAAGAGTTGGCAAAAGAGTTAACACAATCCATCTTACGAGGTGAAGCATCTATTCAACTTCTATCGCAATTACTCAGAGGGGAAAATATAGATGATGAATTTAAAACAATAGCAAAAGATATCAGTAACTACGAATTTAATTTTGAAGTCACTACTCCTGACAAACCACAGACAAGTAGTCCAACTTTAACGTTAGCTACTTTTACTGCACCTTCAAATTTAGAATTTTCAGATATAGTAGTTGCCGCTTTAAAAAGGCAATGTGATAATATTTGCCGAAGGACTGGGCAAGCTGAAGCTTGTCAAAAATGCAGAGAAATTTTTGGATAATCAATTGACACCTGATAGAAACAGAATGTAGAGACGTTTTGATAAAATGTCTCTCTTAGCATTTACAATCTTTGCATATTCTTAAAAAATTACGAAGATATATTTTAGCAATGAGTACAGATAAATCTAAACAACAGAATAGTTCTCAAGTGGACAAACATTTACATTTACAAGAAATATCGGAAGTTAAGGAACTGCGAGAGAAATTTTTGATTATTGCAGAAATTTCTGATCCTTTAACTCGTGAATATCAATTTGCATTGTTAGAAAAAGAGGCAGAAAAAGCCGGTTTATCTGCTGAAACTTACCGTCGTTTATATGAAACATATCTGCCAAATAAAGAACATATTCCGCAATATCCACAAAAACCGTGGGTTTTCAAAGAATGGTTAAGATATTTCCTAGAGTTTCCTAAAAAACAATTGGCTAAAAAAGTTTTGATAATAATTGTAGAAAAAGGACTTTTAATTAGTTTGATTTCAGGAGTATTAAAGTATTATTGGGAAGCACCACAAAGGCAAAAACAAAAAGAATTTCAAGCTTGGACAATCATTAATAATGCTGCTGGAAAAGAAGTTAGTGGTGGAAGAATTTCAGCTTTACAAGACTTGAATGAAAACGGTGTTGAATTATGGAACTTAGTTTTGGATAGAGCTAATTTAAGCGGAATTAAATTAGAGAATGGCAAGCTGGCTCAGACAAGTTTTAAACGTGCAATATTGGAATGTACACAAGAAAAATGTAGTAATTTAAGGAAAGCAAATCTTTATCAAAGTAATTTTTATGATGCTTCTTTATCTAAAATAGATTTTCGAGAAACCAATCTTATTGATGCTAATTTACAAAAAGCATACCTTGAACAAGCTAAATTTCAAAAAGCCCATCTTTATAAGGCTAATCTAAAGGAATCAAAAATTAAAGGAGCAAATTTTCAAGGAGCGGATCTAGAAGATACAAAGTTCAAAGATGCTATAATGTGCGGTGATGTTTTTGATCAAGCTACAAGTTATGAAAAATATATTTGTGCTAATTTTATCGGAGCTAAAAATCTCACCCCTGAACAAGTCAAATCTGCAAAAAACTGGGAAAAAGCCTGTTATGATCCAGAACTAAGGATAAAACTAAATTTACCACCTGAGAACCCTGATTATTGTCAAAATTAACTTAAAATAATAAAATAATAAATGTATTTCTTTTATTAAACCTAAACTTAATTGCATCTGCTATGGTACGCAAAACAAAAACAGTATCCTCAAATACAGTAACTCCCCTAGCACTATCGGACTTACATCTTCAGTTAGAGGGTTTAAAGAAAGAGCACCAATCTCTATTAAAGCAGATTAAAAAAAAGCGGACAGAATTAAATAACTTCGTTGAAAAAATGCGTTCTTTAGCGACAGAGGTATTTCAGCGAGTTAGTCCCAATATGAAAAAAATGGCAGAATTAGATACAGAAATTCATGGTTTATTTACCGAAATTTTAACTACAAGAAAAATGGGAAAGCAAACCCAGAAAAATATTCAATCACTGTACAGAAGTTTGCAAATGGGAGGAATTATTAGTTATAAACATATTGAAGAAGAAGAAGAAGAAAATGATGATAATGAAGAATTAAATGAACTATTTGAAAATGATGATTCCCAGGAAAATCATCAACGTCGTCGTCAATTTTGGGAAGCAGAACAAGATTCACAATCTCCCACAGTCCCTAGAACAGACGATTCGAGAAAAATTCGTCAGACATTTTTGCGGTTAGCGGAAATCTTTCATCCTGATAAGGTTAAAGACAATGAAACCCAAATGACTCACACAGAAATCATGAAAGAAATTAATAAAGCTTATAAAGAAGGAGATTTAGCGAGACTTTTAGAAATTGAACGTAAATATGAAGTCGGAGAAACAATTGATAATAATAGCGAAGATGATTTAACTCGTAAATGTAAAAGTATAGAACAACAAAATCAAATTCTTAAAAATCAATATGACAAATTAAAACAGGAACTCCGGTTAGCAAAAAATACCCCAGAAGGATCAATGGTTGCAGATTATAAAAAAGCCGCTAAACAAGGTGTTGATTGTATTGCATTAATGCTGGAAACCATGCAAGCTCAAACTAAAATAGTTGCGGAAATTCGTGATTTTGTTCAAGATTTTAAAGATAAGAAAATAACTATTAAAGAATTTCTCGCAGGTCCACAAAGTCTCCGTTCTAATCAGGAAGATATGATGGAAGAACTACTGGAAAAAATGATGGAAGAATTTGGGGAGATGATGGATTTTAATTAGCAAATCATTTTAAGATTTATTAAGAATAATTGACACTACTATATAGTTTCATATTAGTAATGTGCAAGTATTCACAATAATACTAGTGAGATTTCAATGATATTAAACCTCTTGTCTAAAACCATCAATGTTCAAAGTTGTAAAAATTTGCATGAATTTCGGTGCTTAATTTTAGCAGCAGAACTATTTTTCATCACCACTCTATTTAGTCCCAGTTTAGTGAGTGCAGAGGAATTTTTACCTTTCTTTGACAATACAAAGAATCCTGTCAAGGTTAAATTTGGTGGTGTACAAGATTTAACTCCTCCCCCTCCTATGTTGAATAAGTTTGATAAAGCAGTTAATCAACTGTGTGGAGAAGTGGGAACAGTAGTTAAACCCGCTAGGTTTAAAACCATGTTTAACAGTTTTCCCGATGTTTTCAGCAATATTAAAAATAATCTTGGGGGTTATATTTTTCCCAAAAGAACTTCTAATCAAGAATTTCTGGAAGATCTAACTAATCTTTGGTTTAATGCTAAAGGATTTGATCATGTTTTTTGTGGTGAACCAGAAAAAAATAAAATTGGTGGTTTACATTTTGCTGGACGTTACTTGGATTTACAAAATAAACGTATTGCTGGAATTTTACCCAAGTCTGTGAGTACATCTGAAGTTAAACCAGGTGCTGTTTATTCCTTTGGTGTTAGAATGAAAGTAAGTGGAAGAACTGTGAATGATCCACTAAAAGGATATGGTTACACCCTCAATGCAGAAGAGATTTTAACAATTGCAGCGAAAGCATACAAAAATAACCCCAATTCAGAACCTACATCTAAAGCTTGTTTGCTGACTGTAACTGATGACAAGAAAACATTTGTTAATGTTTTTGTTGCTAAAAAAGGTGGTATTCGTACCTTTTATCCTGATGCTACTCCTGATTATCGAAAAAATCCAGAATGTCAGGTTTAGTAACTTTCAATTAATAGGGGATTTCTAATTACGAATTACTCGATGTTTTTGCAAATCTGCTAAATTACAAACTTCCAACGCCCTAGCATGAGTAGCTTCTAAAACTACGGGAGGTGCAACACCATCTTCTAGGGCTTCTTGCCACCTTGCAGCGCATAAACACCAACAATCACCGGGTTTTAAGCCGGGAAAGCTAAAATAAGGTGCAGGTGTACTCAAATCATTACCCTGGGATTTAGTATATTGTAAAAATTCCTCTGTGACTTGAGCGCAAACGACGTGCATTCCCGTATCTTGTCCACCTGTGGTACAAAATCCGTCACGGTAAAAGCCGGTCATGGGAGAAGTGCAGCAAATTTCTAATTTTGTTCCCAGTACGTTTTTAGGTTCTGTCATGATTAATTCCTCACAATTTTAATTTATTAGGGAAAACGAACCACAGAGGCGCGGAGGACGCAGAGCAAGAGGGTTTGAGAGATATTTTGCGTAATACCATTTCTTTGTAAAGTTGCATATAATTTACCCCCCGGCTTCGCCGTCCCCCCTTAGCAAGCAGGGCATTTTCATTCTCGGGGGTAAAAAAGAAAAGAAAAGTGATCTTTTGTTGATAAAATTACAAAAGTATCACTATTTTTTGTCTTTTAAAAT
>Ga0208596_1000186_pt1 | contig 20550 bp, 16 predicted proteins | sample LakMenEpi12Jul11_FD_150686 | JGI IMG/M metagenome (GOLD analysis project Ga0208596, IMG submission 150686) | Freshwater microbial communities from Lake Mendota, WI - 12JUL2011 deep hole epilimnion (SPAdes) | ecosystem: Environmental > Aquatic > Freshwater > Lake > Epilimnion/Euphotic zone ...
ACCGATGGGTGAGCAAGGTATGTATCTATATTTTCGCCGTTGATGCCACCCGTTGGAATAAACTGAACAGAAGGAAAGACTGGCGCAATAGCCTTGAGCATCTGGACTCCGCCTAATTGCTCAGCTGGAAAGAATTTCAATAGATTAAATCCATCCGATAGCGCTCTCATTATCTCGGTTGAGGTGGCCACACCTGGCAGGTAAAAGACATTTAACTTCTTCGCTATCTCGCCAATTTCCTTTAAATAACCGGGTGAGACTGCAAATGTTGCACCGGCATCAACTGCTCTTGATAGGTCACCGCTATTTTTCACAGAACCAACACCGACAACGAGGTTTGGATATTTTGCAAATGCCTCGATAGCGGCAAGGCTTACATCGGTGCGAAGTGTGACTTCAACGTTTTGAATTCCACAATCTATAACTGCAGTTGCTATCGCATCCACATGTTTAACATCAGTAATTGTTAAAACTGGGATTATCCGAAGTGGTGCAATGTGATTGATGGAGGTGATCGGTGATCCTGTGTGAGTGCTCATACGGCATACAATCGTGGCTGCGAGGTTGTAGCTCTGGCAATTAACTCTGGCTCGAAGAGTAAATTCTTATGTTCATGAGTTCCAGAAGACTCAATTTCTTCAATGAGAATTTTTGCAAAATCTCTGCCCAGCTGTTCTACCGGCTGCGAAATTGTCGATAGGGGTAAAATTGCATTCGAGAGCGAAGAAATCCCGTCATATCCCAGAACTGACATCTCTTCTGGCGTTTTAATTCCACGGGCGCTCAACCCACAGATAACTCCAACCGCGGTGTAATCATTGGCACAGAAGATGGCAGTAGGTTCACTATCCAGTTTGAGAATGCGCTCCACCGCCGCTTCACCTTGTGCAGCATTAATTTTCGAGACACAGATCATTTTTAGTGTGATTCCTAACCTCTCGGCTGCGGCGACAACGCCAGCCTCGCGCTCAATTATCTGGGGAAATCTATCTTCTAAGGTAACCCAAACAATACTGCGATGGCCCAAGTCATAGAGATGTTGAACACCAAGTTCGCCACCGTGGAAATGGTTTCCAGAAATTGAACACATATCTAGATTGCTCTGTTTTGGTCCATGTAGAACAACTGGAATTCCTCGTGCAGCGAACTTATACAAATACTTATCCCACTGCTCAATCGGTGAGACAAGCACGCCTTCAATCTTCTGCTCGAGCAAGAGAGAGGCGTAAAATCCCTGCATCTCTCGATTTTCATCCATGCTACAGATGACTGCCCCATAACCCGCAAGAGAAGCGGCCTCTTGAAATCCGTTGGATAGGTCTACATAGAACGGATTAGTTAAGGTAGGAATCATTACCCCCAAGGACTTTGGAGAGGTTTTTGACCTGCTTGCTTTTACTGACGCATCTCCGAGATTCGCCTCTTTTAACACCTTCAGTACCACTTCCCGTTTTGCGGGAGAGACAAGCTCGGGATGATTGAGTACATTCGAGACGGTCCCGAGCGAGACACCAGCTCTCCGAGCAATCATTCGTAGGCTGATCGGCAAAACCTGATTATTTGATTCATCAATAGGCATTATTCATTCTCACAAATATCAAGAGTTGCTTGTATTTCCCCAGCCGCAATTTTCATTAGCCTTTTTGAACCGCTTCAATCATCGCCTGGATATATCCATTAGCAAATGCACGACCACGGTGTCCCCACGGAGTATCTCCGTGAGTGTGTGGAACGTGATCATCGATAAAGAATCCATCGAAATTATGCTTGTGGTAAATCTTCATCGCCTTATACATATCAACGTATCCGGTATTTACGAATTCTTCGTAGAAGTTAGGCACCTTTCCAGAGACGTTACGGAAATGGACGTAGAGGATCTTCTTCCGTGAAACAAAGTAGTCGATCATCTCGTAGATATCGTCCTTCATTTCTGAGAATGTACCTTGGCAGAATTCAATCGCATTTGAATCACTTGGATAGATTTCAATGAGACGCTTATAAGATTCAAAGCTGCGGAGTAACTGTGGAATTCCACCTAACTTATCAACCGGTGGATCACATGGATGAATACCGAGGCGAATTCCTTCTTCCTCTGCAACCGGTGTGATGATCTTGATCCAGTACTCCAGGTTTTGCCACATCTCTTCTTCGCTATATTCGCGAGTATGGGTAAGCGGATACTTCGATCCCAACGCGTGATCATAAGCAGTTGCTAACGCACCACCACGAATCTGCGCAGGGGGTGTACGCCAGACGTGCGATGGCATCCAGTTATATCCAAAGATTGGAATACCAGCGCGTGCCATATTGCGCACGGTAAAAATCATATTTTCAATCTGCTCATCGCGGCGTGGACCGTTGAGCATAATGTGGTCGTAGAAGCTAGTTGGAACATTTTCAAGAGCGGAGAGCTTCATACCAAATTGTTCGACTCGAAGTCGAAGTTTGACTAAATCCTGTAACTGCCACTTTCCACCATCGCCGGGGATTAGAGGTGTATTAAAGAGAATATCTGTTGCGCCAAACTGCTGCGCGAATAGAAGATATTCATCAGATGCTACTTGAAACTGGCCGAATCCTGGACGCATTTTCTCTCCCCATTCCTTTAGTTGTTAACCTTTTACAGCCCCTGTTTGTAAACCTTCTACGATAAATCTCTGTCCAATGAATTTGTAACGCCGGGCGGTGAAACTACGGGCGCATCGATCCCCCGTCTGGGGTGCGGGCAGTTGTCCACCCTTGCGGACGAACCGACTGAGTGTTATCGCATGGGTACTTTGCGGCCAGTGCTTCATCGATATCGATTCCCAGCCCAGGTCGATCGTTTGGATACACATATCCATTACGCACTTCAGGGGTGCCAGGGAACATGTCATAGATGACATCAGTTGGTCCCCACCATTCCTGTACTCCGAAGTTTGCAGAACTTACATCTAGATGAAGATTGGCTGTGTGCCCTACCGGAGAGACATCACCAGGTCCATGCCAGGCAGTTCTGACGCCGAATGCCTCACACAAGTGCGCAAGTTTTTTCGCAGGTGTGATTCCGCCAATTGTGCTGATGTGGCAGCGAATGAAGTCAATGAGGCGTTCTGAAATCAAAGGTAGCCATTCTTGCGGATGAGTGAAGAGCTCGCCCATCGCAATTGGTGTGGCAGATTGTGCGCGCATCATGCGGAACCAATCGATAGATTCTGGTGCTAACGCATCTTCTAAGAAGAAGAGTCGGTATGGTTCTAAGTTTTTAGAAAGTCTGACTGCATCGATTGGTGTAAGCCGCTCATGCACATCGTGCAGCAATTCAATCTCATCGCCGACAGTTGATCGCATATGTTCAAACAGTCGAACGGTATCTCGTGAATACGCAATTGGATCAAAGTATGCACCTGGAGGCGCGCCTTCTGGCTTTCTAACGTCATGAATGCGACCACCATAACCGCCCATTTGGCAGCGGATATAGAGAAGCCCCTGATCCATAAACTTACGAACATTTTCTTCAACCTCGCCAAGAGATTTTCCATCTGCGTGGCGGTAAATCGCAGCACCTTCTCGGGTCTTTCCGCCCAACAAGTTATAGACGGGCGTACCAGCACGCTTACCCGCGATATCCCATAGAGCCATATCAACGCCAGAGAGCGCATTATTGAGAGCAGGGCCATTTCGCCAATAAGAGTTAACCATTGAGGTCTGCCAAATATCTTCAATATTGGCAACATCTTTTCCAATCAGAAAATCACGTAAGTAATCTTCGATTGCTGTCTTCACCAGCAAATAGCGTTGGGTGAATGTGGCACAACCCAAGCCATATAGGCCTGGCTCTGAGGTTTCAATTTTTACTACAACTAAATTGATTCCTTCAGGTGCAGTGAGGATTACTTTTACATCGCGAATTGTTACAATATTGGCCATACATTTACTCTAGGAAAGATATCTTACGTTGTAAAGAGCTTTTGGAAAACCTACTTTTTTTCTTCAAAAATGAACGTTCAATGCCTTAGGATTATGTCAGTGATGAGATGGCCACGTGGCTTACAGAGTGTTGAACAGACTCAGCGCCCCCTTCTCATTATCTTCTTTTTATTTGGTCTCAGTGGAATGTCCTGGGTCCCGAGATTTCCGGATGTGAAAGCAAACTTAGATGTAAATAACGGCTACTTCGGCATTCTCCTCAGCGTGGGTGGAATAGGAGCAATTCTTGCGCTCGCAACTGTTGGTAATTCAATTAATCATTTCGGAGTAAGAGTTTTCCTACCTACGACTGCTTTAGGTTTTTGTGTCTTGATTTTTATAACTGTGAACGTTCGTGAAGAAATTTTATTCATAATTTGTAATATTTCACTTGGTTGGCTTATTGCGACTTTTAACATCGCAATCAATGCCCAAGCGCTTTCAATCCAAGGAAGGATGAATAAGCTCTTGCTCCCAAAAACTGCAGGAGTTTGGAGCTGCGGCGCTTTAACAGCAATTTTATTGAGTTCGATTATTGTTGATCGTGTCAGCCTTAGTGTCCACATTGGAGTGGTTCAGGTTTTCTGTTTGCTGGGCATCGCCATTCAGTTGATTAAAATTGCACCACACTTTATGGAGCCTGGTTCGGCGAGCACACCCTTTAGCTATTCACTCTTTACTGTGCGCAAGTTTAAGGTTGATTGGCCTTTCTACATAGCTATGTTGATGGCAATTCAAATGGAATACTCAATGGCTGACTGGGCGACTATTTATGCGCAAGAAGATCTACAAATTAGCCCGAAGTATTCTGCGCTGCCATATCTGGTTTTCTTAGGTTTTATGATCATTGGTCGCTTGAATGTTCATCGCGTCTTTGAACGTTTTACTACGAAAGAACTCTTTAACTTTGGAGCACTCATTGGTGGCGGCGGATACTGCGCTGGCGTTCTTCTAAGTCACTGGATCGACCCCACTAATCCATTGGCTTATTGGTCTTTCTTGCTCGCCCTCGCATTCGGTGGGTTAGGTACCTCCTTTATGGCGCCTCTGTTTCTCAATATCGCCCAAGCTCGATCTAGCGAGAGCTTTGCTGCAGTGATTGGGCAAATGGGACTTATGAATATTGCGATGGTCTCTATTGTTAAGTTATTTATATCGTGGGTTACCCAAGTTGGAGGCCTGACACTGGGGTTACTTATTCCTGGAATAATGCTCATCTCTCTAATTTTCTTCACTCACGTTATGAATGAAAGAAAATAGCGCCTAAAGGTTACTCGCTTAAGTTTAGGAGTCGCAAAAGACGTGCAGTTTCTAAACTGACCGCTGTGCGGCCTGGGGCGATGTACTTACGAGGATCCACTAGATCAGGGTTAACGTTTAAGGTTTTTCGGATTTCATCTGTAAATACGTGGTTGAGATGCGTTGCAATATTAATCTTGCTCATTCCCGCGCTGACAGCCTTCTGAAGGTCGCGATCACTAACCCCTGAAGATCCATGGAGCACTAGAGGGACCGAAACAGATTCTGCAATCTCTGCGATGAGTTCAAAATCTAGAGTTGCATCACGTGTCGTCATTGCATGTGAAGATCCAACAGCAACTGCCAATAAATCTGCACCCGTCGCTTCAGCAAATGACTTTGCTTCTAACGGTTTTGTGCGAATTCCGGGTGCATGCACACCGTCTTTACCGCCCACTTCACCAATTTCAACTTCAAGTGTGGCCCCATAGCCTTTACAAAGATCTGCGATTCGCGCACTTGTCGCGACATTTTCACTAAATGGAAGTTTCGATCCGTCGAACATAATTGAATCAAAACCTAGATCGAGCGCCTCTTTAATGAGCTCCTCGCTCTCAGCATGATCCAGATGTACTGACACGGGAACCGACGCGGTTTCGGCAATTGCAATAGTAGCTACCGAGATTGGTTTGAGTCTCTGATGGTACGTCACACAATTTTCGCTGATTTGCAGGATAACTGGAAGGTTCGCCTTCTCTGCTCCTGCAACAAGTGCTTCAGCATGTTCTAGCAAAATAACATTAAATGCCCCGATAGCAGTCTTTGATTTTCTAGCTTCTAAAACTAACTTATGTGCATGTGTGCGCGACATATTTATCCTTAGACAAGAACAATCTCAACGCCCGCGGCGCGAATTTCTTCTATAGTCATAGGATCTACTCCATCATCTGTAATCAAGACATCAATATCATTCAACGAGCAGATTGAGGCAAATGCTCGTTTCTTAAACTTGGAACTATCCGTTACAACAACTACCTTCCGAGCGCGCGCCACAATTTGACGATTGACACGAGCTTCATCTTCATGGGCTGCTGCCGCACCTATAAATGAGTCGAGTGCATCAACCCCAATGAATGCAATATCGATGTTAACTTCTTTTAGCACTTCTTCTGCAAAAGGTCCTGTTAACTCGAATGCTTGTTGGCGGGCAACTCCTCCCGTGACAACAATTTTTATTTGAAACCGCACTGTGAGTTCAGTTGCAATATTGAGAGCATTTGTCACCACGGTGAGTGCGGGTTGAGAATCGGATGGATCACCGGGGGCAAAGTCGGGGTTAGCAACAATTGCGCGAGCTACAGCTGTCGTCGTGGTTCCGCCATTAAATCCGATGACATCGTGGCGTGAAACCATCTGTGCTGCAGCTGCTGCAATTCTCTGCTTCACTTCGTCTTCTTTTGCGACTTTAAAGGTAAGCGGTAGTCCAAGTGAGCCACCCGTAGCAACTGCGCCTCCATGTGTGCGCGAAAGAAGCTGCCTCTTAGCGAGCGAGTCAAAGTCTCTCCGGATGGTTGCGGTTGAAACGTCCAAGGCTTCGGCGACGTATTCGACATCGACAGCGCCCTTCTCGACAACAAGCTCGAGAATTCTCGATAGGCGATCCTGCCTACTCATGTAACTGCGCTTCCATTCGGCAAGTTGATCATTTTCTTGCAAATAAATCAATCTTTTGTCCATATTTGTTTGTTGGCGAGTGATCTATTTCATTATTCTGCAGAATTTCTTGACTTCAAAACTTTATCCCCTTACCGTTACGCCATGGTTAGAGCAATCCACGCTGAGAAAGAGATTGAATCGCAACCCCAAATTTGGCGCCAAACAGCAGAATTCGCCCCCAGTGTTTTTCACAAACTTCCAAAAAAAGGCGAGCGCGTAGCAGTAGTCGGTTGTGGCAGCTCATGGTTTATGTCGATGTCATATGCCCAATTACGTGAAGCGGCCGGTCACGGTGAGACCGATGTCTATGCAGGATCAGAATTTAATTACAATCGCAACTACGACCGAGTGGTATCGATTTCACGCTCTGGTACCACTACCGAAATTGTTGATCTGCTCGCAAAAATTAAGACACCCTCTGTTGTGCTTACCGCTATTCACGACTCCCCTGTCGAGGCTAACGCAACAGAGACAATCATTATGGATTTTGCCGACGAGCAATCTGTCCTGCAAACTCGTTGGGCAACTGCCGCACTTGGTCTCCTTCGTTCCCACCTTGGATTTGATCTGACATCCATTATTAAAGATGCCGAGGAAGCCCTTGCTAGCGATATTTCCGATCTGGTTAATGTGGAACAGATAAGTTTCTTAGGTCGCGGGTGGACAATCGGATTAGCACATGAAGCTGCGCTTAAAACTCGTGAATCGTCACAATTCTGGGCAGAGGCATATCCAGCACTTGATTACCGACATGGACCACTCTCTGTCTCGCAACCAGGTCGTGCGGTCTGGGCTTTTGGCGACATTCCTGCTGACTTGATTCGAGATATCAAATCAACGGGCGCACTTTTTGAATCCAGCACCTTAGATCCAATGGCTCATCTAATTCGCGCTCAACGTGTTGCAATCGCTATTGCGCAAAAGCGCGGCGTAGATGCAGATAATCCACGTGGGCTTGCTCGATCCATCATCCTCGATAAATAATTAGTTTCGTGTCCACCAGATATGTAGTCGCAGTCGATGTGGGCGGGACCGAGATAAAAATTGCGGTTGTTGATTCGCGTTTGAATATACATTCACAAACATCTACCCCTACTCCTAAGGCAGATAAAACTGCAGCTGAGACAATCCGCATCATCGCTACGCAAGTAAAAAAACTCTCAGAATCCCAACATATTGAAGCCGTTGGTTTAGTTATTCCAGGGACACTTGATGAACCAGCAGGCATAGCTCGTTGGGCCGGAAATCTTCAGTGGGAAAACTTACCTATCCGTAATCTCTTACAAGAAGCAATTGATATCCCTGTTGCATTTGGCCACGATGTTCGCACCGCAGCACTCGCCGAGTTGCGCAGCGGAGTGGCACAAGGAATTAAAGATTCAATCTTTATTCCAATTGGTACTGGAATCGCTGCAGCGCTGATCATCAACGGTGAAATTCAATCCGCTCAAGGAAATGCTGGAGAAATTGGTCATCTCAATGTCAATGGTAAACGACTCTGTGTCTGTGGCAAGGTCGGCTGTTTAGAAGCTGTCTCATCTGCGTTAGCTATTAGTAGCACATATGCTGAACAAGGTGGGGTTACAAATACAAGCACAGAAAAAATCTTCGAACTAGTAACTTCTGGTGATCCACTCGCGACAGCTGTGTGGCAATCTGCAACCGATTCAATGTCTAAGGCATGTGAAATTTTAATTACGGTGCTAGCGCCTGAATTAATTGTTTTTGGTGGTGGACTATCTAATGCGGGAGAGACACTCTTAGCTCCGATTCGTAAGCATTTAGATTCTTCACTTACCTTTCAGCGCAAACCTCGACTTGAGATTGCACAACACGGATCTAAGGCCGGAATAATTGGTTGTGCGATGATCGCCTTTGATTTAGCGGACCGCTCTAAAAATTAGCTTTAAGACCGGTGTGATTTGGCTTCGGCAGTAGATGAACGAATTACTAGTTTAGGTTGGAATTCAATCCGCTGATGGACATGTTTTTCTGGACTCTCACCCTCTGAAATGAGGAGCTCTGCCGCGGTAAAACCCAACTCATACGATGGTTGAGATATTGATGTAATTGGCACAGTTGCGCTACTAGCAAAATCAATATCATCATAACCAATTACTGAAACATCTTCAGGTATGGAAATGTTTTTCTCTCCTAGCGCCCGAATTACACCAATGGCAATTAAATCGTTGCCGCAAATGACGCCCGTAAAATCGAATGGTAAATTCATATCTCTGATTACCTCGTAAGCGTTCTTAACGCTCATCGAGTCCAAATGAATCTTGATATATTTCGGAGCATCTGCGTCCGCAATATTTTCTATCGCTTGTTTGATACCAGTAATTCGATCTACCACTTGAGGAAAGTCTTCCTTGCCCATGATGACTAAAATTTGTCGATGGCCCAGGTCATGTAGATGGGTGAGCGCAAGCGATCCTCCGTACACGTCATTTACTGCAACGCTGCATGCTTGGAGACCTAGTGGAAATCTATCAACCAGGGCTAAGCGAATACCTCGCTCTGCCACATTAGCCAGAGTCAGGTTAGATTCACTGACAGGTGTGATAAGAATCCCCTCAACATTTTGTCTTGCAAGAACATCTAAGTATTGAACTTCTTTCTGTGCGCTGCCGTCGGTATTGCATAAGATCACGACGTACTCTGATGCATATGCTGCGTCGTTGACGCCTTTAGCCAGATCTGTGTAGAACGGGTTAGAGACATCGGGTAGGACTAACCCAATCACTCGGTTTCTACGAGACCGGAGATTGCGGGCAGATGCATTTGGTACGAACTCCAGCTCTTCGATAACTTTCTGAATTCTTTGCAGGGTCGTTGACGCCAATAGCTCTGGGCGGTTGATGGCATTCGAGACGGTACCGAGTGACACTCCGGCCAACTGAGCAACATCTCTGATATTCGCCACGAGAGCCCCCTTGATGATGAAAAAGTAAATTGAACATACTCATTGAACAATCGGCAGAATACATTGATTTCAATTAAAACCAATAATCAGTCTTTCGTCAAAATTAAAATTACCCGAGTGGATTGACTCAATTTCCAACTACTTATAGCCTTAACCTTCGTTAAAACGATTCAAGGAGCAATCATGGAAAGAGTTGGATTTAGGCTTAAAGTTCGCCTCGAAAAAATGGATGAGTATGTCGCTCGACATGCTGAAGTCTGGCCCGAAATGCTTGAAGCGTTGAGCTCAACCGGATGGAAGAATTACTCAATATTTCTAGACCGCACCGATGGCACGCTATTTGGATACTTCGAGACCGAAGACGTCCAAGCATCTCGTGACGGTATGTCAAAAATGGCAATTAATGCAAAGTGGCAAGAAGATATGGCGCCATTCTTTGTAGACCTTGGTGGAGCCCATGCAGATCGCGCTTCCACAAATCTTGAGCAAGTCTTCTTCCTTCAGTAATAAATAGTTAAAGGAGATCGAAATGGGAACAAAGGCAGAGGCGAAGAAGGTTCTTGACCGACTTCAAATAGAGACCCCTTCCTGGGCATATGGAAACTCTGGAACACGTTTTAGAGTTTTTGGTCAGCCAGGAGTTCCGCGCGATCCCTTTGAGAAAGTTGAAGATGCTGCACAGGTTCACAAGTACACCGGTGCTGCACATAGCGTCGCACTTCATATCCCTTGGGATAAAGTCGAGGATTACGCCGCCTTTGCCAAGCACGCCAAAGATCTCGGCGTAGTTCTTGGAACTATCAACTCAAATACCTTTCAAGATGATGATTACAAATTAGGTTCTGTCTGCCACCCCGATAAGAAGGTCCGTGATAAAGCTATCGCTCACCTTATTGATTGCATCGACATCATGGATATCACTGGATCTCAAGATCTCAAGTTATGGTTCGCCGATGGAACAAACTATCCAGGTCAAGACAATATTAGTGAACGTCAAGATCGCTTATCTGATGCTTTACAACAGACCTACAAGCGCTTGAGCGATAACCAGCGCATGCTGATTGAATACAAGTTCTTTGAGCCTTCCTTCTACACAACAGATATTCCTGATTGGGGTACCTCATACGCTCATTGCCTCCAGCTAGGTGAAAAAGCGATGGTCTGTGTGGACACCGGCCACCATGCGCCAGGAACCAATATTGAATTCATTGTCGCTGTATTGCTTCGTGCGAAAAGACTTGGCGCATTTGACTTTAATTCACGTTTTTATGCTGATGACGATCTCATTGTCGGCGCAGCAGATCCTTTCCAACTATTTCGTATTCTTCACGAAGTAAATATCAATGGTGGATTTGATGTTGGAACTCCAGTTTCATTTGTCCTCGATCAGTGCCACAACATCGAAGCAAAGATTCCTGGTCAGATCCGTTCAATTTTGAATGTACAAGAAGCAACTGCAAAGGCTCTGCTTGTCGATCAGGCTGCACTTAAGGCCGCACAGAAAGAAGGAGACGTCCTTGAAGCTAATGCAGTTTTAATGGATGCATATAACACCGATGTGCGCCCATTGCTTGAGGAGTGGCGCAGCGATAAAGGTATCGATCCAAATCCAATGAAGGCCTTCAAGGCATCTGGATATCTAAAGAAAATTGCTGATACCCGAGTTGGCGGTAACCAGGCTGGGTGGGGTGCATAATTAAAAAGATATCTGAGTTGACTCCTGTAGTTAATCAACTGATTGATCGATCGCACCGATTGGGTGCAGATCCAAGAGTCACAAATTATGCAGGCGGTAACACATCTGCCAAAGGCAACATTACTGATCCGATTACAGGTAAAGAGACAACTCTTCTATTTGTGAAAGGTTCCGGCGGTGATCTAGGTACCCTCACTGAACAGGGGCTGGCTTCACTCTACCTCGATAAACTCAATGATTTGAAGAACGTGTATGTGGGCCAAGACCGTGAAGATGAAATGGTCGCTCTATTTGATTACTGCTTATTTGGTAAAGGTGGCGCCGCACCGAGCATTGATACCGCAATGCACGCTCTCGTCGACCAACTTCACGTTGATCACTTGCACCCCGATTCGATCATCGCCTTTGCTACCTCTGCAGATGGGCCAGCACTGACTAAAGCGTGCTTCGGTGATGAGATTCTCTGGGTAGATTGGCGTCGCCCAGGTTTTCAACTTGGCCTTGATATTTCTCGTATCGCTGCAGAAAATCCAAAGGCGAAAGGCTGCATTCTTGGAGGCCATGGGCTAACTACCTGGGCAGATACATCCGATGAATGTGAAAAACGATCTCTCGCTGCAATTAAGAAGGCGGAAGAGTTCATTAAATCTCAAGGCAAAACTGATCCATTTGGAGCAGTTATCGCAAAATTTAAACCACTGCCGCCAACGGAGCGACGCGCGCGCGCATCCAAACTCTCTCCATTGCTACGCGGAGTCGCATCAACTGATTCACGCATGGTTGGGCACTTTACCGATTCTGATGTCGTTCTAGATTTCATGGAGCGGCAATCCTTAGAAAAACTAGCCGCCTTAGGAACATCGTGTCCTGATCACTTCTTACGAACGAAGATTTCACCATTAGTTTTAGATACTGCACCAGGTGCTGAGCTAGATGAAATTATTGCTCGCGTTGATGTGCTACATAAAGAATATAGAGATAAGTATTTGGCTTATTACAATCGTTATGCCACACCTGAATCTCCTGCAGTTCGTGGGGCGGATCCACTGATTATCTTGGTTCCAGGAATCGGTATGTTCTCTTTCGGCAAAGATAAGCAGACCGCACGTGTGGCCGGCGAGTTTTACATTAACGCCATCAACGTAATGCGCGGTGCTGAAGCGCTATCAACCTATGCCCCAATTTCTGAATACGAGAAATTCCGGATCGAATATTGGGAGCTAGAAGAAGCAAAGCTGCGTCGTATGCCTAAACCGAAGGCACTCCAAGGCCATGTTGCATTGGTTACCGGTGGTGCATCAGGTATCGGACGCGCAATTGTTGAAAGGTACTTCGATGAAGGTGCCTGCGTTGCGATTGCCGACCGCGACCTCGAAGGTGCAAAGAAGTTAATTTCTGAGCTAGGTGGCTCAGAGCGATTGCTGGCTGTCGCAGTTGATGTCACTGATGAAGATCAAGTCGCAAGCGCTGTCGATGCCACATGTCTCGCCTTTGGTGGGCTAGATATCTTGGTAAATAACGCAGGGCTATCGCTCTCAAAGTCATTGGTTGAAACCACTGTCAAGGATTGGGATCTGCAGCATAATGTGATGGCTCGCGGATCATTCTTATTCTCTCGCGAAGTAGCAAAGATTATGATCGTGCAGAAAATGGCCGGCAATATTCTCTACATTGCCTCAAAGAACTCTGTCTTTGCCGGACCTAATAACGTTGCCTATGGTGCAACTAAAGCTGATCAAGCCCACCAAGTGCGCCTTTTGGCGGCAGAACTTGGTGAATATGGAATACGCGTAAACGGAATCAACCCCGACGGAGTTGTACAAGGATCTGGAATATTTGCCAGTGGTTGGGGCGCCAATCGCGCCGCTGTGTACGGAGTTGAAGAAGAGAAGCTAGGAGCTTTCTACGCCCAACGAAGTATCTTGAAGAAAGAAGTTCTTCCTTCACACATCGCAGCTGCGGCCTTTACCATTGTCGCCGGAGATCTGTCATTAACTACAGGATTACATATCCCGGTAGATAGTGGCGTCGCGAGTGCCTTTCTTCGTTAATTATGTCAGCGTATGCAGCAATTGATTTAGGCGCTACAAGCGGTCGTGTAGCTGTCGGCTCAATTATCGATGGGGCTATTACCTTTGAAATTGTTCATCGCTTTTTGAACGAACCTTTGATGGATCCTGAGCATGGCTTGTTATGGAACTGGGCTGAACTTCAACGCGAAGTACTCATAGGTCTACATAAGGCAAATGAAAAATATGATCTCACTTCTGTTGGTGTGGATACCTGGGCTGTTGATTATCAAATCATCGAAAAAAGTGGGAATCTTAATCCACGTGTATTTAGTTATCGAAACCAACGTCTCGATAACGTTATGGAAAATACAATAAAAATATACGGTAAAGAAAAAATCTATAACGCAACAGGGATTCAGTTTCTTCCATTTAATACGATATACCAACTAATCGCTGGCACAACAGCAAATGAATTTAATGATGCAGCCAAGTTTTTATTACTTCCCGATGCACTCAGTCATTTCCTTTGCGGAAGCACCACCCAAGAAGTTACAAATGCATCAACTACTCAATTGCTCAATCCGACTCTTCGCGATTGGGATTGGGACCTTATAAGAGATTTAGATTTACCAAAAGAAATCTTTCCAACTCTCCATGAAGCTGGAACAAACCTTGGCCACATTAGGGGCCATGGCGACCTTGACGGTATCTCTGTTGTTGCGGTGGGCTCGCATGACACGGCCTCTGCTGTGGCTGCGGTACCGATGACCGCTCCTGAAAGTTCTATATACATTTCGAGCGGAACGTGGTCGCTCGTGGGGTACGAAAAGAGTGTTCCGAATTTAACAAGTGAGGCGCTGAAAATTAACCTTACTAATGAGCTTGGTGTACAAGGTACGGTCCGCCTACTTCGTAATGTTGCAGGAATGTGGCTAATTTCTGAATGTCAGAAAGATTGGGCCAAAGCTGGGATTGCAAAGAGTATCGAGGAATTAATTTCAGAGGCTGAGAAGATTCCTGCTGACTCATTCTTGATCAACCCAAATGACAGTAGCTTTTTACATCCCGGAGATATGGTGGGGAGAATTCAAGAATTCTGTGTGGCCAACGGTATTTCAGTGCCTAATACGCCTGGTGAGTTCGCACGATGCATTTTCGATAGCCTCGCCCACACTTATCACGAAGTTATTCTGGAATTTGAACAGGTTGAGAATCATAACTTTGACAGTATTTTTATCGTTGGCGGCGGCAGCGCAAACGCGTTTCTCAACCAATTGATTGCAAACGTGACAGGAAAAACTGTCACAGCCGGTCCAGTGGAAGCAACACTCCTCGGAAATATCGGAGTCCAAGCAATCTCTGCTGGAGAAATTTCAGGTCTCTCCCAACTGCGTGGAGTAATCTCTAAATCGGTTGAACAGAAAACATTTTTTCCGGCTACATAATCAACAGCTGCGTTTTACGCAGACTCAGAGAACTTGGAACGTGACAATCTGGGGTTTGGTAAGAAGTATTTCGTAACTACCAGGACCAATTTCCGTCTTATTGATTGATTTCAATCCATTGACAGTTATAACTGATTCCGTTGTTACTGGAAAATCTACAACTCCTCGAGCCCCAAATGGAACGATAATTTTTGCCGCAAGGTTTGCACCGTCGGTTATCTGCCACTTGATCGACGCTATCCCTAAAGGCGTATCTATCGATGCCGATGCAAAGGAGAAACCTTCTCCCGGTCGCGGCGCAAATGTGATGTGACGATAGCCAGGGCTCTTCACCGTTGGAGCGATTCCGGCAACATTGCGATAGACCCAATCAATTACCGCGCCATATGCGTAGTGGTTGAAAGAAATCATGGAAGTGCTCTCTTGCTGTTCATGCTCTGTTTCAATCTGGCCTTTATGGATTGATCCATCTTCATAAATTGCATCCCAGCGTTCCCAAATTGTCGTTGCATTCTGGTCAACTTGATAGAGCCATGACCGCACTTTGCGGCGCATCAGCATTGTGTATGCGGCGGCAAAATAGCCGTTTTTCGAAAGCGCGTGAAGAATTAGTGGGGTTCCAAGGAAGCCAGTTGTAATTTTTCCTTGATCTGCAATGACTTTATCGCTCAATATCTTGGCAACTGAGGCTCTCTCGGACTCAGGAACTATTTTAAATTCAAGTGCGATTGAGCAACCGGCCGTTGACTCTTTCGCCTCATCTCCAAAATGTTGCCAAATATCTTCGCGTAAGGTTGCTGCAAGTTCTGTGAACTCCTTGTGGTGCAGCGAGTCACCAACAAGTGCTTCAATATCTGCAGCGAGCTGTGCTGAGTGTGCGAAGAAGGCGTTGGCTACAAATTGTGCTTTCACCTTAGATGCCCAGGGCTTCTCTATTGGTGCATCTGGGTCACACCAGTCACCAAATTGGAACTCCTCGGGGAGAAACTTCTCTCCCTTACGTCGTTCAGATAATCCACGAATATAAATGCGGATTGATTCCACTTGCTGCCTAATCGTTGAGACACTTCCAAACGATTCATAAGCAGCCATAGGAACAATGGTCGCAGCATCAGCCCACCCTGCACGATCAGTAATTATCCATGCGCCTTCTTGCGTTGTAGGTTGCTTCGATAAAATATCTGGGACAACAGCGCCTACCGCCCCATATCGCTTCTGGTCTACTGCCAGATCTACCAACCAACTTCTCCAGAAAGAGTCGATCTTAAAGAGAGTGTTAGCGGTACTTGCAATTGCCTGAGCATCGCCAGTCCAACCTAAGCGTTCATCACGCTGCGGACAATCTGTAGGAACCGAAACCATATTGTCATAAATTGACCAGACAACATTTTCATGCAGGCGATTAAGTCGAACATCTGAGGACTCAAAAAACCCTCGCCGTTGATTTGCTGATGAAATTGCAATACCTGTGGCCGAAATAAATTTTGCTGGGCCTGTAACCTCTGCAAATTGAAATCCATGAAAAGTGAACTTCGGTTCAATAACACTTCTGCCATCATGTCCCAGCGTGTAGATATCAGTTGCCTTGGCTGTGCGAAGTGCTTTTGTATGTAGATTCGGCCCTTCTTCCAGCACCTCTGCATGTCGCACAGTAATAACATCGCCTTTCTTGCCATCCACCACGAGACGGACCCAGCCAGAAATGTTTTGAGAGAAATCGAGAAGCGTCCGATTCTTCGAATCTAGTACCCTCGAAGGAAACTCATGAACCTTGATGGCTCGCGTCGAGATCCGAGGCTCAAGGTTTTCTCGTTTGATTGTGTGGATTACCGGAGCTTTCCAAGAGGAATCGTTGAAGCTGGCTAGCTTCCACCCAATCTGCTCTTTTGTAAAATCTAAATGTGACCCATCATAAATATCACCAAATTGAATCTCGCCCGTAGATACTCTCCAGCTGTTATCGGTGGCAATGACCTCTTTACTGCCGTCTGTGTAAGTAATCTCTAGTTGTGCCAAGAGCGAAATAGTTGTTCCGTAATTATCATAAACATTTGTGAAGCCAAACTTGCCGCGCTGCCATCCATCGCCTAGCTCTGCCGCAATGCAATTTGTGCCATCCTGAATTAAACGCGTGACATCGTGCACTACATATGTAGGGCGATCATCAAATGCCGTCCATCCAGGAGTGAAGTATTCATCAGTGATGTTCACACCGTTGAGGTAGAGAGAGTGAATACCTTCTGAAGTGGCATACATACGAGCTTTAGCGACAACCTTCTTTGATGAGAATTCTTTCCGTAAGATTGGGGATGGGGCTGAATGCAGTGATTGATCTCCGATCGCACTCCCGATGAAGTCCTTCCCTGATGCAAGGCCAGTCTCAAAACTAGCCAGTGGGCTAAAGTCACTCCACCCGTATTGTGTCGCAATTCGAACGCGTAGATATCGGATTTCTCTGTTCCTTGAAATATGGCCAGGGGCAGATATCTCAATTTGTTCAGAGCTAGCAACAACAGATGATGTGATGACAGAACTATCTTCACCAATAGAGGAAATCTCATAGGCAAGTTGTAAAGCGTCAGAACGCTGACTCAAAATCTGCCACGTTAAAATCGGATCAACAACTGGCAAGCCAATGATGTCTGCCGAAAATTGAGTCTGTAGGCCAACAACGCGAGTAAAATCGTCCCGCTGTGTCGTTAGTGGGATTCCACTCATTTTTCTAGGCTATCCGACTATTGCGCACTTTGCTAGTGCAGCTTCATCAATTTCCACACCTAGCCCCGGAGCAGTTGGCAATAAAATCGTGCCTTTATCGAATGAATACAACCCATCACTCTTTAGAATTCTTTGGAGTGGTGCATACATTTCTTCCGGTGTTAATGGAGGGAAAATAAGTGCAACCTCCATCATGCGACAACTTGGAATCGTAGGAGCCACTTGTAGAGAAGCCGCGAGATCTGGGCCGTTAGTTCCATGAAGAATGCACGGCACCCCAAAGGCTTCAGCAAGTGAGCCCACTTGGCGAGTTGGCCAAATTCCTCCGCTAATAAATGTATCTGGCTGAATGATGTCTACCGCGCCTTTTGTAATGTAATCACGGAAGATTGATATCTCGGTTCCAAATTCGCCACCCGTGATTGGAATGTCAACTTCATCGGCTAATCTCTTATAAGAATCTAGATCATCCCGCGCGAACGGTTCTTCCAGCCACGTTGCATCTAATTCCTGTAATCCAAGTGCAACACTTTTGGCTTGTTCGTAAGTCCAAATCCATCCTGGTAGATGAGCTGTTCGATCAATCATCAATTCAATTTTGTCGCGGCCGCCAACTAATTCACGGACTTTTTCAACAACGCGCACATCATCCATAGGATCTGGCCGCCAACCACGAAATTTAAACTTGGTATGTCCCAAGGCGTAATACTTTGCAATCTGCGCCGCCTGCTCATCAATCGAAAGGTGAGATTGATCTGGGTTTCCCGGCCATACACAAGTGAGATAGTAAGGAAATCTTTCCGCGGAGGAGCCGAGTAGGTGGCGTATAGGCACGCCTGCGGCCTTGCCAGATATATCCCACAGTGCATTTTCTACGGTAGCGCAACCTTTGAGTGCACCACTGCTGAGAATCTCCATAATATTTCGTGGGTCCTTGCCAATTAATCCTGGCCGTACTTGAGAATTCAAAATGTCATCAGGAGTTCTTCTAAATCCATATCCTGTTATGCCTTCGTCTGTAAAGACCTGAGTAATACCAATTGATGTATATCGATGGTCATTCTCCGACGATGGTTCTAACTCGACCACGAAAGATTTGATTTCAGTTATTTTCATGTAGATCTCATCTCCTAGTTAAAGCAGAAGTTGAGTGCCCGGATCATATGACCCAAGCACTCAACTTCTGGTTGAGCAGCTGTCAGCTAACTAACTTACTTAGCCCAGCTTTCTTCTTCCCACTTATTGTCCTTAACTGCTTGCTTTGCACCTTCCGTCCAGTTTTGCTGCAGTGTTTCAGTTGTTTCTGCAACAGTCTTGGTTCCTAGGAGCAAGCCGTCAAAGATTGAACGAACAGTCTTTCCTGGAGCTTCCGCAGGTGCGAAGATAATCTGTGGCTTACCCCAATCTGAGCCTCCATCACCGAGAGAGACTCCCGATGACTTGCCCTTAATTGGTGAGATTCCACCAGATGTTCCAGCCCAAGCAAGACCCTTAGGTGATGACAAGAACTGCATGAATAGAACAGCGGCAGCCAATTTATCTCCCTTGGTTGATGCTGGGATCAAGTATTCAGTTCCACCAACACCGACGCCCCAACGAGCATTCTTACCTGAAGCAAGTGGATCAGCTGCTTTATCAATGGTTGGGAACGCAAAGATTGTTGACTTGAACTTGGCTGCGTTGAGTGAAGCAAGACCGAAGGAAACTCCCCATGTCATTGCAGCACGTCCAGCGAAGAAGTCATCGTATGCAGTAACTGCACCATTGTTATTTGTGATTCCTGACCAGTTCTCAGTAGCGCACTCATCCACAAATTTCTTCAACATCTTTAACGATGCCTGTATCTGTGGATCAGTTGCCTTTAACTTACCTTCCAAGATTGCCTTGGTGCGTGACTTGTCTGTGATTCCTACAGGCAAATGAGAGCCAGCAGTTCCATCAGCCTTGAACTGATCAAGGCTTGTATAAGCATCCTGCATATACATTGAAGAAATTACGCGCCAGGTCCAAGAAATTGGGAGGAATGAGTTATCCCATCCCCATGGTGCTACACCAGCGGCCTTGTACTTCTTGCACGCTGCAAAGAGTGATGTGAAGTCTTTGATTGGTAGCTTTACGCCAGCCTTCTTCGCTAGATCTGTATTAGCAAAAACACCAATTCCAATGAGGTTAAATGGAATCCACTCCATATTTCCATTTGCATTTGGACCGATGTTCTTCTTGTAGCCATAGAAGTTCGAATCGAATGCATCGATCCACTTCTTATTTCCCTTAATGTAAGGGTTTGGCTTCTTTAGATATGGATCAATATTTGTCACCATCTCTGGTGTGTACTTAGCTTGGCGGAAAACTAGATCGCCAGCGGTACCAGCTGCTAATTGAGTAGAGTTAGTTGCATAAAATGTGCTGAGAGGCTGAACTACAGTTTTAACTGTGATGTTCGGTTCGGCAGCTTGGAAATCTTTAATTAGCCGATCCCATTCAGGCCCGAAGCTCTTTGCGTTGTTATTCCACTGGTTTGGTCCACGTAGTTCGATGGTAACTTTCTTACCTTTGTAGACCCCAGCAGCAGATGCTGTTTGTGCACCTGTTGCAATTGTTAATGTAGACGCAACAGCAAAAGCAGTAATTGCCGCTAGCGTTTTCTTGCTTGGTATAAGTCGCATGATTCTCCTCACGCATCGTCATTGATCTAACACAAATGTGTTAATCCGTGATGCAACTGTAAATGTGAAATCAATTATTTCCAACCAAGTTTTAAGAGATTTTTTGAAATTGAGTCAATCCGTTCACAATGCCGAACACATAAAAAATCGTTACCCAGCACTAATTGTTCACGGATCTGAATAA
>Ga0208596_1000190_pt1 | contig 20455 bp, 16 predicted proteins | sample LakMenEpi12Jul11_FD_150686 | JGI IMG/M metagenome (GOLD analysis project Ga0208596, IMG submission 150686) | Freshwater microbial communities from Lake Mendota, WI - 12JUL2011 deep hole epilimnion (SPAdes) | ecosystem: Environmental > Aquatic > Freshwater > Lake > Epilimnion/Euphotic zone ...
CCGCCGGCCTGCCGGCGACGGCAGGGGCAGGGGGAGCGTCCGACACGCCGTTGTCGGCGGTACCAGCGATGTCCGCGGTCCGTGCGCCGTTAGTGATGGCGGCTCGTACCGCCTCTTCGACCCGCAACGCCTCGGCTTCCAGGCCGAGCGAATGCCGCAGCAGCAGTGCCACGCTGAGCAACGTGCCGCAGGGGTTCGCGATGCCGCGCCCCGCGATGTCGGGCGCCGACCCATGGATGGGTTCGTACAAGCCGCGCCGGCCGTCGCCTAGCGCCGCCGAGGGCAGCACACCGAGCGAGCCCGCCAGCATCGAGGCCTCGTCGGTGAGGATGTCGCCGAACAGGTTCTCGGTGAGCACGACATCGAAGTCGCGCGGACGACGCAGCAGATGCATCGCCGCGGAGTCCACCAGCATGTGCTCCAGCGCCACGCCCGGGAATTCGTCGCGGATCACCCGGGTGCTGACCTCGCGCCACAGCCGCGAGGTCTCGAGCACGTTCGACTTGTCCACCTGGGTGATCTTGCTGCGCCGTCCCTCGGCGAGGCGCCCGGCCACGCGCGTGACGCGCTCGACCTCAGCCACCGAATAGGCGCACTCGTCGAACGCCGTCGTTCCCTCGCGCCACTTGCGGCCGAAGTAGATACCGCCGGTGAGTTCCCGCACGAACAGCAGGTCGATGCCCTCGAGCAGTTCCGCCTTGAGCGGTGAGGCTTCGCGCAGCGCCGGCAGCACGGTGATCGGACGCAGGTTGGCGTAGACGCCGAGTTCGGAGCGCAGCCGCAACAAGGCGGGTTCCGGGCGCACCGGCGCCGCCGGACCCCACTTCGGACCGCCGATGGCGCCGAGCAGCACCGCGTCTGCCGCGAGACATCCGACCAAGGTGTGCGGCGGAAGGCCATCGCCATGCGCGTCGATGGCGGCCCCGCCGAACGGCAACTCGTGGAGCGTGAAATCGTGGCCGCCCGCGGCCGCGACGGCGTGCAGCATCCGCAGCCCTTCGGCGACGACCTCAGGTCCGATGCCGTCGCCCCCGAGCACAGCGATCAGTGCCTTCATGGGTGACGCTCAAGCGCTCCGGCGCGCATCAGGCGCGGCGGCTTCATGTGCCGAGATCGCGGCATCCTGCGACAACAGGAAACCGAGTTCATCCACGCCGTTCAGCAGGCAATATCGCGAGAACGCCTCGATGGGAAAGGGCGTGGGGTCCCGTCCGTCTATGCGCAACTGCGCTTCCGCGAGGTCGATCTCGACCTCGGCTCCGGGATTTGCGAGCAGCCACGCGTGCGTGGCCTCGTCGACGACCACCGGCAGCAGCCCGTTCTTCAATGAATTGTTCCGAAAGATGTCCGCGATCTCGGTGCTGACGACCGCCTGGAAGCCGAAGTCGACCAGCGCCCAAGGGGCGTGTTCGCGTGACGAGCCGCAACCGATGTTCCGCCCGGCCACGAGGACCCGGCAACCGGCCGCTTCAGGGCGGTTGAGGATGAAGTCGGGCTTCGCATTTCCCTCGGCGTCATAGCGCCAATCGGCGAACAATGAGGCGCCGAGACCTTCCTTGATGGTGGTGGTGAGGAATCGCGCAGGGATGATCTGGTCGGTGTCGATGTTCGTCGACGGCATGACGACAGTGCGGGAACGGATGACGGTGATCGGATTCATGACAGGAACTCTCGCGGGTCGGTGACGCGTCCGCGGATGGCGGAGGCCGCCGCGGTTTCGGGGCTGGCGAGCAGCGTGCGGGCACCGACGCCTTGACGACCCTCGAAGTTGCGGTTGCTTGTGCTGATCGCATATTCGCCCTTGCCGACGGTATCGCCGTTCATGCCGAGACACATCGAACAGCCCGACTCGCGCCATTCGGCGCCTGCGGCACGGAAGATCTCATCCAGGCCCTCGGCCTCCGCGTCGCGCTTCACGGACTGGGAGCCAGGCACGACCAGCATGTGCACCCCGGACGCCACCTTCCGGCCGCGCATGACATTCGCGGCAGCACGCAGGTCGCTGAGCCGGCCGTTGGTGCAACTGCCGACGAACACCACGTTGATCGGCGCATCGCCGATCGGCTCGCCCGGGACAAGCCCCATGTACTTCAACGCGGCATCGAACACCGGGTCGCCCGCGCGCTTCGGGATGCTGCCGCTCACCGGCACCACCATGCCCGGGTTGGTGCCGTAGGTGACCATGGGCTGGAGCGCGGACGCGTCCAGACGCACCGTCTTGTCGAACACGGCGCCCGAGTCGGAGGGCAGGGCGCGCCAACGCGCGACGGCGGCATCCCATGCGGCGCCCTGCGGCGCCCGTGGACGCCCACGAAGGTAGTCGAAGGTGACCTCGTCCGGCGCGATCATGCCGGCACGCGCACCGGCCTCGATCGACATGTTGCAGACGGTCATGCGCTCTTCCATGGAGAGCGCGCGGATCGCTTCGCCGCGGTACTCGATGACATAGCCTGTGCCGCCCGAGACCCCGATCTGGCCGATCAACGCGAGGATCAGGTCCTTGGCCGTGACCCCTGCAGGAAGTCGACCGTCGACCTCCACCGCAAAGGTGCGAGGCTTTTTCTGCAGCAGGCACTGCGTGGCGAGCACATGGCCGACCTCGGTGGTGCCGATGCCGAAGGCGAGGGCGCCGAACGCACCGTGCGTCGAGGTGTGACTATCGCCGCAGACGATGGTCTTCCCCGGCTGCGTGATGCCGAGCTCCGGGCCGATGATGTGGACGATGCCTCGGCGGGCGTCCTGAAGGCCCAGCAGTTCGATGCCGAACTCTGCGCAGTTCCGCTCGAGCTGACGGATCTGCTTCGCGGCCGAATCAATGGTGATGGGCGCGCCGCCGAACACCTGCTCGGTGCGCGTGGGGGTCGAGTGGTCCATCGTCGCCAGGGTGAGGTCGGGCCGTCGCACCCTCAGGCCCCGTTCGCGTAGGGCGCTGAACGCCTGCGGCGACGTGACCTCATGCGTCAGGTGCAGATCGACGAACATCACCGCCGGTGTGTCCGCCGACTGCGGCAGGACCTCGTGGGCGGACCAGACTTTCTCGAACAGCGTGCGGGGCGAGGACATGTCAGGCCACCGCCTGCGCGCGCCGCGACTGCTCGATGCGGTTTATGACCTCGAGGAAGGCGCGCGTCGCGGACTCGACGATATCGGTGGTAGCGCTCGCACCACGGTAGCTGCGTTGGTTGTACTCGACATACACCACCGCTTCGCCCTGCGCGTCCTCGCCCTCTGACAAGCTCCGCAGCTCGAATTTCTGCAGCTTCGGGTGGATGCCGGTGGCATCTTCGACGGCCTTGAACGCGGCATCCACCGGACCATCTCCGCGGGCGCTGCGTTCGATACGCGTGCCGTCCGCGTGTGTGAGGGTGATCGTCGCCTCGCCGTTGCCGCCCTGCGAGGCGGTGCGCAGTGAGGCGAGCGCCCATGGGCCATGGTCGCCGCCCTCGGCCCGCAGCACGAGCGCTTCGATGTCACCATCGAAAAGCTCTTTCTTCTTGTCGGCCAGGGCCTTGAACTCCTCGAACACGCGCGCGAACTCAGCGTCCTCGAGCGTGAATCCAAGTTCACGGATACGTTCGCGCAACGCGTGGCGGCCGCTGTGTTTGCCGAGCACCAAGCTCGAGCGCGCGAGCCCGACATCCTGTGGACGCATGATCTCGTAGGTGCTGGCGTGCTTGAGCATGCCGTGCTGGTGGATGCCCGACTCATGCGCGAAGGCGTTCTCGCCGACCACCGCCTTGTTGCGTGGGATGGGCATTCCCGTGATGCTCGAGACCAAGCGCGAAGCGGGGTAGAGGCGTTCGGTGTGGATCCCGGTGCGGGCGTTGAAGAAGGCTTCGCGGGTCCGCAACGCCATCACGACCTCCTCGAGCGAACAGTTGCCGGCGCGCTCGCCGATGCCGTTGATCGTGCATTCCACCTGCCTCGCGCCGGCCACCACCGCCATCAAGCTGTTGGCGACAGCCATCCCGAGATCGTCGTGGCAATGCACCGAGAGCCGCGCACGATCGATGTTGGGAACGTTCTTGCGGAGGTAGCGGAAGAGTTCGGCGAACTCGTGCGGCACGGTGTAGCCGACCGTATCGGGGATGTTCACCGTCGTCGCACCGGCATCGATCACGGCCTCGACCACCTGGGCGAGGAACTCGAGTTCCGTGCGCGAGGCGTCCTCAGGCGAGAACTCGACATCGTCACAGAACTCACGGGCGATCCGCACCCCCTCCACTGCATTGCGCAGGATCTCTTCCTTCGCCATGTTGAGTTTGTACTGGCGATGGATGGCGCTGGTGGCGAGGAAGACGTGGATGCGGTGCTTGTCGGCATCGCGCAGCGCCCGTGCGGCTTTTTCGATGTCATCCCGGTTGCAGCGCGCGAGGCCGCAGATGATGGGGCCTTGGACCTCGCGCGCGACCGAGTTGACCGACGCCCAATCCCCCGGCGAGGCGGCCGGAAAGCCGGCCTCGATCACATCCACGCCGAGATCGGCTAGCGCCTTCGCCACCCGCAGCTTTTCCGGCTGCGTCATGCTGCACCCCGGCGATTGCTCGCCATCGCGCAGCGTGGTGTCGAAGATCATCACTCGGTCGGCTTGGACGGACATGCTTCTTGCTCCGGGTTGGCGGGGTCGTGTGGCGCTCAACGGCCCTGATCGAGCCAAGGCATACGGGCCCGCAGTGCGTAGCCGACCTTCTCGATCGGACGATCGAGATCGGCCTTGAGCATGGCTTGGTACTTCTTGCGACCGCTCTTGTTCTCCCGGATCCATTGCCGTGCGAACTTCCCTTGCTGGATCTCCTTGAGGATCTTGCGCATCTCCGCCTTGGTCTGCCGGGTGACGATCCGCGGCCCGCGGGTGAGATCGCCGTATTTGGCGGTCTCGCTGATGAACTTGTGCATCTTCCAGATGCCACCCTCGTGCAGCAGGTCGACGATGAGCTTGAGCTCGTGCATGCACTCGAAGTAGGCGACCTCGGGCTGGTAGCCGGCCTCGACCAGCGTCTCGTAGCCGCGCACGACGAGTTCCGTCGCACCGCCGCAGAGCACGGCCTGCTCACCGAAGAGGTCGGTCTCGGTCTCCTCTGCGAAGGTCGTCTGCAACACACCGCCCCGGGTGCCGCCGATGCCGTCGGCATAGGACAACGCCTTCGCGAACGCCTTGCCGGAAGCGTCCTGATGGACGGCGAGCAACGCCGGCACACCGCGACCTTGCTCGAATTGGCGGCGCACGAGGTCCCCCGGACCCTTCGGCGCGATCAGCACGACATCGAGGTCCTTACGCGGCTTGATCTGCTTGAAATGCACGTTGAAGCCATGCGCGAACAACAGCGTCGCACCCTTGCCGATGTTCCCGAGCACGGCCTTGTACAGGTCCTTCTGGGCAAGGTCCGGCGCCAGCATCGCGATGAGGGATGCGCCCTTGACCGCATCGACCGGCTCGGCGACCGGAAGCTTGTCCTTCTTCGCCTTCTTGAAGCTGTCGCCCTTGCGGACGCCGACCACGACGTCATAACCGCTGTCGCGCAGGTTCAACGCATGAGCGCGTCCTTGGCTGCCGTATCCGAGCACGCAGATGCGCGCGCCCTTCAGCGCCTTCTTGTCAACGTCCTTGCGAGAAAACATCTTCATGTCCCGACTCCCTAGGTTTGTGTCTGTCTTTGCGTTGGTCAGCGCCCGCCATCGGGCAGTAAAAAAAAACCCCGCATCGGCGAAGTGCCGGTGCGGGGTCCTTGGTATCTCAGCGTCTGCCGGAAAACTTGGCGTGTGGCTCAGAACCCGGCGCGTGACCCGCACCCGCTGCGTAGTCGCAGCGATAGTCCAAGCGATAGCTCCCGTCCCGGGACGGGACCGGCTGCGGGGATCGGATTGGACGATATGCAGATCACGCGGATATTCAATCATCGACGCCGGCCCGCTGTCAAACCTCAGCGTTCCCGCCGCGACGGCTTATTCAGATAAAATGCGGCTCTGCATGGCATCCAACCCTTCAATTGCAACGATCCTCGCGGCGCTCGATGCCTCGCTGGCCGATGCGCTTGCGGTCGCACCGCAGGATAGCGCTACCGGGTCGGTGCCGATCTGGCTGCTGCGCGACTCCGAGGTCTCGTCTTGGCGAGCGACCCAGCCGATTGCCGTCGCCTCTTGGCTCGACAACAACGATTTTCGTGGCGAGCGCCACCGCGTGCTGCTTCTCCCGCGACCCGATGGCACAGTCGCCGGTGCCGTGCTGGGCTTGGGATCGCTGCCGGCCATCGAGGCCTTGTCTCCCTGGGCGATCGCAGGGCTTCCCGAGAAGTTGCCGCCCGGCTCATACCGCTTCGCGCGAGATCTGCCGTCCGTCGCGGCGGACCATGCCGTGCTCGGATGGTTGCTGGGCTCTTTGCCGTCGTCGCCGCTGCGCAGCGGGTCGAAGGTCGGGACGGGGGGCGTCACCCGTCGTGCAAGGCTCTGTCCGCCTTCGTCCTGTGATCTCGTGGCGGTGACCCGAGAGGCGCTCGTGCTCGGCTGGTCGCGAGAGCTGATCAACCTCCCGCCGAACCTTTTGGGGCCTGCTGAACTGTCGGCGCTTGCGGCTGCTATGGGCGCCGGGTCTGGCGCCTGCACGGAAGTCATCGTGGGCGATGAACTGTTGGCTGCCGACTATCCCATGATCCATGCAGTCGGCCGTGCCGCGGGTCGCGCCGCCGAGCGCGCGCCGCGTCTCATCGATCTGCGTTGGGGAGACGAGCGGCATCCCAAGGTCACGATCGTCGGCAAAGGGGTGTGCTTCGATTCGGGCGGGTTGGATATCAAGCCAGGCGCTGCGATGGCGCTGATGAAGAAAGATATGGGTGGTGCCGCGGTGGCGCTCGGACTCGCCCGATTGCTGATGGAACGCCAAGCCCCGATCCGATTGCGTGTTCTGGTGCCGGCGGTAGAGAACTCGGTCGGCGGCGATGCCTATCGGCCCGGGGATGTCCTGCGGTCCAGGCGGGGATTGACCGTCGAGATCAACAACACCGATGCCGAGGGGCGTCTCGTGCTCGCAGACGCGTTATGGGAAGCCTGCTCGGAGAGCCCGGCGTTGCTGCTCGATTTCGCGACCCTGACCGGTGCCGCGCGCACGGCCCTCGGGCCGGAACTTCCTGCGTTGTTCAGCAACGATCCGCAGCTGCTGGCGAGCGCACAACGCTGTGGCGTCGAGTCCCATGATCCCGCCTGGCCGATGCCGCTCTGGGACAGCTACGACGACGAGCTGACGAGCAGGGTGGCCGATCTCAGCAATGTCGCGCCATCCGCCTTCGCCGGCGCCGTGTTCGGCGCGCTGTTTCTGCGCCGCTTCGTAGCGCCAGCGGTGCCGTGGGCGCATTTCGACCTCTACGCATGGAATCCCCGTGAGCGCCCTGGGCGGCCGGTCGGTGGCGAAGCCCAATGCCTGCGCCTGGCCGATCGTCTGATCCGTGATCGTTTCGGCTGATCCGAACGCACGACCCGCATACCACCCGAGAAGGATTTCCGACCATGAACGCAAAGACCACCCGAGCCTCGCGTCGCACGACCGGGACAGTCCAGACCAAGGGGGGGCAGCGCAAGAAGGCCGCAGGCGCGGAACATGACCCGCGCCGCTGGTCACGATTGGTCGTCGATGGCGCAAAGCAGTCTCCTTCACGCGCCATGTTGCGGGCGGTCGGCTTCACAGATGCCGATTTCCAGCGCCCCCAGATCGGAATCGCCTCGACTTGGGCGAACCTCACGCCGTGCAACATGCACATCAACGAACTGGCGGGCGAAGCGGTGCGTGGCGTCGATGCGGCGGGCGGCAAGGGCGTGCTCTTCAACACGATCACCGTGTCCGATGGCATTTCCATGGGCTCCCCCGGGATGCGGTATTCCCTGGTATCTCGTGAGGTGATCGCGGACTCCATCGAGACCGTCGCCGGCGCGGAAGGGTTCGATGGGCTTGTCACCATCGGCGGCTGCGACAAGAACATGCCGGCCTGCGCGATCGCCATCGCGCGTCTCGATCGTCCTGCAGTGTTCGTCTACGGCGGCACCATCCGTCCCGGTGTGCGGCAGCGCGACATCGTCTCGGTGTTCGAGGCCGTCGGCGGTCATGCGGCGGGGTCCGTGACCGACGAGGAACTCGCGGAGGTCGAGCGCACAGCGATCCCGGGCCCCGGCAGTTGCGGTGGTATGTACACCGCCAACACGATGGCGTCGGCCATCGAGGCGCTCGGTCTCTCGTTGCCCGAAAGCTCTGCGCAGGAAGCGGTCAGTCCGGTGAAGCTCGAGGACTGCCGTCGCGCGGGCGAGGCGGTGGTGCGCCTCGTGGCTGCGGGTATCACCCCTCGTCGGATACTCACCCGGAAGGCCTTCGAGAACGCGATCACCGTGGTCATCGCGCTCGGCGGATCCACGAACGCGGTCCTGCATCTCATCGCCATGGCGCACGCGGCGCGTGTACGCCTCACGCTCGATGACTTCACCCGCGTCGGCCGTCGGGTGCCGGTGCTTGCCGACATGCGTCCGAGCGGTCGTCACTCGATGTCCGACCTGGTGGCCATCGGTGGGATCCGGCCGCTCATGAAGCGGCTGCTCGACCAAGGACTGCTTCATGGCGATTGCCTCACCGTGACCGGAAAGACGATGGCGGAGAACCTTGCGGGAGCCGCCGACTACCCGCCGGGACAGCAGGTCATCCGCAGCGTCGACAACCCCATCAAAGCCGACAGCCACCTTGTCGTGTTGCGCGGCAATGTCGCGCCTGAGGGGGCAGTGGCGAAGATCACTGGCAAGGAAGGTCTCGCATTCACTGGGCGTGCGCGGGTGTTCGACGGTGAGGAGCGGGCCACCGCTGCGATCCTTGCTGGGCGCGTCAAGGCAGGCGACGTGGTCGTCATCCGCCACGAAGGTCCGCGAGGCGGGCCGGGTATGCGCGAGATGCTGAGTCCCACGGGGGCGATCATGGGGCGCGGCCTCGGCGACAAGGTCGCACTGATCACTGACGGGCGTTTCTCGGGTGGCAGCCATGGCTTCGTCGTCGGTCATATCTCGCCGGAAGCGGCGGTCGGTGGACCGCTCGCACTGCTGCGCAATGGAGATCACATCACCATCGACGCAGTGCGTCGGCGTATCGACGCGGACGTGTCAGCGACCGAATGGCGTGCGCGCCGCAAGGCGTGGAAAGCACCGAAACCTTATGCGACCACCGGTGTGCTGGCCAAGTACGCGCGCATCGTCCGCAGCGCTTCGGAAGGCGCCATCACCGATTGAACGTTCAGACTGTTGTCAGGCCGCAGCGGGGCGGTTAAAGTGCATTTGTGCGGGGGGCGCACACGGAACGAGGCGGCGCGGGCTCAATGCGTGCGCAAGCCAGTAAGCATGAATGCCCCTCGCCAAACAAGGTCGTTGTACCGAACCGAGGGGAACCTCGCAGAGACGCAACGGTCGGTTCAGTTAGCAGGGTCTTCGGCGTCAAGTGAGCCTTCTGGTTCGCCTGATGTCGAGGTTGAGGTTGCGCCTGTCACGGAACACGGGTAGTTTCCCGCACCGGCAGGCACATCCGGGCGAGCGATCGCCGCACAACGGCGCGAGAGACCATGGCTTCATACGTACAGCAGAATAGTTCCCGCCGACTCGGCGTTTTGGTGGGCATCATCCTTTTCCACGTTTTGTTGCTGTACGGACTCGTGTCCGGCCTGGCACGCAAGGTGGTGGAGGTGGTCGCCGCGCCATTGGTCACCGACATGATCGAGGAGGTCAAGCCGGAGGATAAGCCGCCGCCGCCGCCGCCGCCGCAGATGGAGCGCCCGCCCGTGCAGGTGCCGCCGCCGGACATCGCGATCGACATCCCGATGGAGACCAACACCACCGCGATCAGCAACGTGACCGACCGCCCGGTGCCACCGCCCGCTCCGGTCGCAGCGCCGGTCAGACAGACCGTCCGCGTCGGCCCCAAGCTCGACCTGCGCCGCTCCCCGTCCACAGATGAGTTCTATCCGGCGTCGGCCCGTCGCGCAGAGATCCAAGGCGTCACGACGGTCCGTATGTGCGTCGGTGTGGACGGGAAGATGTCGCAAGAGCCGACCGTCGCGAACAGCTCTGGCAATTCATCTCTCGACGAGGCCGCATTGAAGTGGTCCCGTCGTGCCCGCTGGTCACCAGGCACCGAGGACGGGACGCCCATCGAGTCCTGCTCATCATTCAACGTCCGTTTCAAGCTGACCGACTGACCCTAGCCGAGCCTTTTTTTTCGTGGTGAGGGGTCATGTCCTCGCCCGACCACAGCAGAGGAAAACATGGAAAACCAAGCCGCCACCACCGTCGTAGACAATCCGTATGGTCTCGGTGCCCTTTGGGCCCAAGGAGACATCGTCGCAAAAGGCACGCTGATCATCATGGTGATCATGTCGCTCGCCACCTGGTACATCCTTGTCATGAAGCTGATCGACCAGCGCAAGCTCATCGCATCCGCGAAGATCGCCGAGCAGAAGTTCTGGACGGCAGGTTCGTTGCGTGAGGCGGTTGACAAGATGCCGAAGGGCGACACCTACCGGTCGATCGCAGAGGATGGCCTGCGCGCCCAGTCGCATCTCGAAGGCCGCTCGGCCTCGGATCGCGTCGGTCTGCACGATTGGGTGACCATGTCATTGCAGCGTTCGCTTGATGCCATCAACTTCAACCTGGCGGGCGGAATGGCCGTACTCGCAACGATCGGCTCCACGGCGCCGTTCGTGGGTCTGTTCGGCACGGTGTGGGGCATCTATCACGCGCTTGTGGCGATCGGCACCTCTGGCCAGGCCAGCATCGACAAGGTTGCCGGACCGGTCGGCGAAGCCCTCATCATGACGGCCATCGGCCTCGCGGTCGCAGTGCCGGCTGTGATGGCGTACAACTGGCTCGGTCGTCGCAACAAAGCGATCCAGGGCGATCTGTCGAATTTCGCCTCTGACCTGCACGATTCGCTGGTCACGGGTTCGCGCATCGCGGTCCCGCAGGCCGCCGCCGTCGCGGCAGCCAAGAAGTAATCATCCGCATCGCATCGACAAGTTGCCGGGTTTGTACCGGGGTGGGTCTCCCACCCCGGTCCCGCCAGGCAGAGGTGACCTGACATGGCGCTGAGCGTTGGATCCGCAGACGATGACGAGCCGATCTCCACCATCAACACCACGCCGCTCGTGGACGTCATGCTGGTGCTGTTGATCATCTTCCTGATCACGATTCCTGTGATCACCAAGACTGTGAAAGTGACGTTGCCGAAGGCCGCGAACATCCCCACGGCGACCAAGCCGGAGAACATCACCGTGGCGGTCGATTCCAGCGGGGAGATCTACTGGAACAATACTGCTGTCGCTGACACGACGGCGCTCATCGAACTCGTGAAGGCGGAGGCGGTGAAGGATCCGCAGCCTGAAATCCACATCCGCGGGGATGCGGACGCGCGGTACGAAGACATCGGCAAAGTGATGTATTCGATCCAGCGGGGCGGTGTCGTGAAAGTGGGCTTCATCACCGAACCCGACCGCGGCATCCGCGGCGTTCGCTGATACAGGGGATTCGTAACATGGGAATGAGTGTAGGAAGCACCGACGGCAACGAGATGTGTGACATCAACACGACGCCGCTCATCGACGTCATGTTGGTGTTGCTGATCATGTTCATCATCACCATCCCGGTGATGACGCATGCGGTGAAGCTCGATATGCCGCGACCGACCAACGCGCCGCCGCCGCCGGTCCAACCGGAAGTGATCACCATCGAGATCGATTTCGACGGCACGGTCCTCTGGAATGGCACGGCGGTCTCCGACCTCGAAGTCTTGGAGAAGTACTTCCGGGTCGAGTCGCAGAAAGATCCGCAGCCCGAACTGCACATGCGGCCTGACAAGCGTGCGAAGTACGATGTCGTCGCGCGGGTTCTCGCGTCGGCTCAACGGAACCGGATGAAGAAGATCGGTTTCGTGAACGTCTCCGAATTCGCTGATTGAGTCCTGCCTCTCGGCGGGGTCGGACGGCAAAAAACACCTCGCCGCATCCACACCAGGATGCGGCGATTTTTTTTATGCGACCTTCGGGGCGCACGAGAGGGGATACACGATGATTCGATTCTTCGGTTGGGCGGTCGCAGCGGCGGCCTTGGTGCTGGCGACCCCGGTCGTGAACGCGCAGTCGGTCAGCAAGGGCGTCGCAAAGACCCTGGCTGCCGCGCAGTCGGCAAGCAAGTCGCGGCGCTGGGGAGAATGTCTGTCGAAGCTCCGCGAGGCCGAGGGCACGGCAGGCCTGAGTTCCTATGACTCGTTCGTGATCAACGAGCTCCGCGGGTACTGCGCCTTGTCCTCAGGGGACAGCGGCACCGCGATCCGCGCCTATGAGTCGAACCTCAGCTCGCAGTTCGCTACCAACAAGGGTGCCCGTGTCAAAGCGCTGATGCAGCTCCACTACAACAACCGCAATTACCCCCGTGCGATCGAGTACGGCCGTCAGGCCCAGAAGGGCGGCTTTGCGGATGCCGATGTCAATACGCTGCTGGCGCAGTCCTACTATCAACAAGGCGACTTCAAGGCAACGCGCAGCTTCACCGCAGAGCTCATCAGCCAAGCGGAGCGTCGTGGTCAGCCGCCGCGTCAGAACTATCTGCAGCTCAACCTGAATGCTTGCATCAAGCTCAAGGATACGGCCTGCGAGACCGCCGGTTTCGAGAAGCTCGTCACCTACTACCCGAATCCTGAGGGCTGGGCGAGCCTCATGCAGTCGATGCTGAAGGGCGGCCCCGATGTCACCCTCATGAACTCCTTCCGCCTTGCGGCGGAGGTCGGCGCGCTGTCGCGTGGCAGCGACTACACGGAGCTCGCTCAGCTCGCCCTCGAGCGCGGCCTGCCCGGAGAAGCCGCGTCGGTCATGGAGACCGCGTTCGCTCGCAAGATGTACACCGAGCAGCGTGATATCGACCGCAACACCCGTCTCTTGACGTCGGCAAAAGCGAAAGTGTCGGCTGACAAGGCCGGTCTGCCTGCCGCCGACCGTGCCGCAGCGGCCGGCGCCTCCGCGGAGGACGATCTGCGCGTCGCGCAGGCCTACATGAGCTATGGCCAGCACGCCCAGGCGGTCGCGGCAGCCGAGCGGGCGGTCAAGAAGGGCAACGGCAAGACGCCCGGCGAGGCCCAACTCGTGCTCGGTCTCGCGCAGTACAAAGCCGGTAACAAGCCGGCTGCGGTCAAGGCCTTCAAGGCGGTCAAGGGCGATCCCAGCCTCGAGCGGGTCGCAAAGCTCTGGGCGCTGCGCGCCCAGTGATGCCTCGATAGACCGTCTCAGTCCATCAGTCGCCCAGCTCTGGAGAATCCGACCATGTCGCTCAGCAAGGCAGTCCGTATCGTCTTCCTCTCTGCTGCATTGATCGGGGCGGCCCCCGCGCTCCACGCGCAAAAGGCGAAAGATGCCAAGGCACCTCCGGCGGCGAAAGCACCGACCGTGAGCAAGGCCATCGTCAAGCAAGCGCAAGCGGCGCAGGCAGCCATCAAGGCCGAGGATTGGAACGCCTGCCTCGCGGCGTTGGCTGCAGCGGAAACGATGCCCGAGCGCTCGCCCTACGACGATTACGCGATCAACGAGTTGCGGGTCCCGTGTGCGGCACGCAGTGGCGACTTCCCGACCACGGCCGCGGCGCTCACCAAGGGTCTCGAGATCGGCCAAGCGAACGGGTTCATGGACGCAGAGGCCATCAAGCAGCGTCACAAGCAGTTGATGCAGGTCAACTACCAGCTCAAGAACTACGCGAAGGTCAACGAGTACGGCAAGCTCGCCATCGCCGCTGAGCCAGGCAACAGTGACCTCCGGATCATGGTGGGACAGGCGCTGTACCTGACCCCCGACTACCCGGGAACGGTGGCGTTCCTCGAGCCTTGGGTGCGGGAGCTGGAGCAGCGAAACGAAACACCGCCGGAGATCGCCCTCGGGCTTTGGACGAGCGCCTGCGTCCGCTCCAAAGACGACGGATGCACACTCCGGGCCGTCGAGAAGCAGGTCGCCTATGCGCCCTCCGAGGAAGCCTGGTCCAACCTCTACCTGTTGCTGATCCGATCGACGCCGTCCGACCAGACATTGAATGTACTGCGTCTGGGCAACGAAGTCGGTGCGCTCAAGGTGGGCGACGATGTGACGGAGTACGCTGCGCTCGCACTCGAAAAAGGTTACCCCGGCGAAGCGCAGTCGGTCATGGAGACCGCCATCGCGGCCGGTAAGTTCGGCGGGCCGGGAAAGGCGACGCCGGGCGCGAGCAATCTTCTGCAGACCGCGAAGGCCGCTGCGGCACCGGACCGTGCCACGCTTACAAAGCAGGCGAAGGATGCGGCAGCCGCCAAATCCGGTACTCCTGAGGTCCGACTTGGGCAGGCCTACCTCAGCTACGGACAGCCGGCCGAGGCCGTCGCAGCGATCGAGCGAGGGCTTGCACGGGGCGGCGTCAAGGATCTCGCCGATGCGAATCTGTCATTGGGTATCGCGAGACTGAAGGCGGGTGACAAGGCAGGCGCAGCCACCGCGTTCGACGCCGCCAAGGGCAACCCCTTCATCGAGCGTCTCGCCGGCTACTGGAAGCTTCGCACGCGCTGACAGCCCGTTCTGAAAGGAACGTGCTAGCGAGCGGGAGGCGCGAGCCCCTCTATCAGCTCGATCCACTCGCCCGCAGCGCCGATGCAGACCGCAGCGCGGCGCCCATGATAAGGCGCCTCAGGCAAAGCCTGGGGGGCGCAGAGATACTCGAGGCTGCTCGGTAAAGCCTCGACATCGAAGCTCACCATCGCGATCGCCGGCGGCAGTTCGCCCTCGACCGCTGGTCGGGGAAGGGTGGTCGCCGGCATCGTGTCGGCCTCGATGAAAGACTGTCCCTGGAGCGTCAGCGCCGCCAGGTCATGCATCGTGTCGACCGGCAACGCCTGGGCGCGCGAGAGCACTGAGATCACGGCGGGGATCACCGGGGCCGTGGCCACACCGAAATGCGTCGAATAGAACGCGTTTGCAGCCGCTGCGGACGGCGCGCCTAGGATCACGATGAACACTCGATCGATGGCGTGGCGGGCCTCCGGCGTGTCGAACTCCGGCAACCGTTCCTTGAACGACGTGAGATAAAGGGACTCGCCGGCGGGTCCGAGGGCTTGCAGCGCGCGGATCTTGTCGGAGAACGAAAGGTCTGCGGGCGGCCCGATGATCGGGAACGGAGACTCGGCCAGTCGCTCGGCACAGGCATCGGTGTCCTGGACCATGAACTCCGCGGCATTCCATCCGAAATGGCAGAAGGGCTGGTAGTTCGCGGGAGTCCGGCTCTCGACGAAGCGCAGGAAGGTCGGCCCGTCACCCTGCGGCAACATCGTTGCGTAGCGACGGCCGGCAAGCAGGGGGCGCGCCCAAAGTCGGGCCTGTTGGGGGCTGACCCGCCCATGATCGATGAGTTCGTAGCCGAGATGGAGGCTGTAGGCGTCCACCAAGCGTTGCACATCAGGCGTCGCGACGGTGACGCAGGAGATCGGGCCGAGTGTGGTCATGGGGTACCCGCAGGGTGATGAGGCGACAACTCGGCAAGATACTGCCGAGCACGCTCGAGGGTGGTGACATCGGCGTACTTCGCCTGAAGGTCGAACAGGTTCGCCTCGTGTGGGCCGGGCGCACGATCGCCGACCGCTTCCCTGACGACGACCGGCACGAAACCGTGCTGGCAACAGTCCACGGCGCTCGCCCTCACGCAGCCGCTGGTGGAGACCCCCGCCATCAGAACGGTGTCCACGCCGAGCGCTGTCAGCGTCGAGGCGAGCGTGGTACCGAAGAAGGCACTGGCGTACTGCTTGATGATGTGGGTCTCGCCCGCGAGCGGTTCAAGCCCGCTCGCGAACTTCGCCAACTCAGGGTGCCGACCTGACTCGAAGCAGGAGAGCGCCGGTACTTTTCGGAAAAAGACACCACCGTCCCGACCGCCTGGCTGGTACGAGACCGAGGTATGGACGATCGGGATGCCCGCCGCACGCGCCGCGCGCAACAAGACCTCGCAATCGTTCCGTGTCTGCTCGACGCCGGCATAGAGCGGAGAACCCGGGACGAGATAGGCCTGGACGAAATCGATGACCAACAGCGCAGGCCGACGTCCCCAAGGCAGTCCTTGACCGAAGCCGCCGCGGGAATAGTTGTCAGCCAAGGTTTCGTCCATCGCGTCAGATCACTTTGGCGGCGCGCAGGGCGGCCAATCGTTCGGCGGTATAACCCAGGATCCGGCTGTAGATCTCGTCGTTGTGTTCGCCGAGCTCAGACGGCGCGGCGGAGTGGATGCCGCCGGGTGTTTCGGAGAGCTTCGGTGCGACGTTCTGCATCTTGAGGTCGCCGAAATACGGGTGCTGGGTCGTGACGATGGCTTGGCGAGCCTTGAAGTGGGGGTCTTCGAGCATGTCGGGTGCGCGATAGATCAGCCCCGCGGGTACCCCGTGCTTGTCCATCGACTCGAGCACCTCGCGGGTGGTCAGCGTCTGGGTCCAGGCCTCGATCAGTCCGTCGAGCAGACGTTGGTGGGTGCCGCGGGCTTGATGGTTGACGAAGCGCGGATCTTTCGGCCATTCGCGTTGTTCCATCGCCTCGCACAGTCGACCGAAGACGGTGTCCTGATTGGCGGCGATGAGCACCAAGCCGTCGAGCGTCTTGTAGACATTCGACGGTGCGACGTTCGGAAGGATGGCGCCGGTGCGTTCACGGATGTAGCCGGTCTTGTCGTACTCGGTGATCAACGACTCCATCATCGCGAGCACCGCTTCATAGAGGGCTGAATCCACCACCTGACCGCGACCGGTTCGTTCGCGGTAGTGCAGGGCGGAGAGGGCGCCGAGGCAGGCGAAGGTGGCCGCCAGCTCATCGCCGATGCTGACGCCCATCCGTGACGGCGGGGTCGAGGGATCGCCGACCACATAGCGCATGCCACCCATGGCCTCGCCGATGGCACCAAATCCGGCGCGGTGGGAGTAAGGGCCCGATTGGCCGTAGCCCGACACGCGGATCATGATCAGCCGCGGGTTGATGCGGGAGAGTTCCTCGTAACCGCAGTTCCATTTCTCCAAGGTCCCGGGCCTGAAGTTCTCAAGTAAAAAATCAGCATTCTTCACTAAGTCCTTGAGAACGTTCTGTCCTTCCTCTTGCCTCATATCGAGGGTGATCGCTTTCTTGTTGCGGGCGACCACCGGCCACCACAAGGAGGGCTCCCCGGCCTTCTGACGGCCCCACACCCGCAACGGGTCGCCTTGTCCCGGCGGTTCGATCTTGATGACCTCGGCACCCATGTCGCCCAGCAGCTGCCCGCAGAACGGGCCGGCCAAGAGCGTCCCCATCTCGATCACCCGCAGATCGGACAGCGGGCCTCGTTTGAATCTCGGGTCGGTGGACATGCGGTACTCCTGACGGTGACAGACGCTCGCGTTTGTACCCACCACATCGTCGCGGGTCAAGGTCGCGGAGTCACCCCAGGGACGCTCGGCCGGCAGACTGGACTAGAATCACCGATGGTGGGTGGTGCGGTCCCTGCACGCCTCTGCCCCCCCCAGCGTCACCTGTGCCAAGGAGCTTCCATGACCGCCAGTGTCGAGATCGTCGAGGTCGGGCCGCGTGATGGCCTGCAAAGCGAACCCGGGGTTTTCCCGACCGCCGCCAAGATCGAATTCATCGAGCGGCTTTTCGATGCAGGTCTTCGCCGGGTCGAGGTCACGAGCTTCGTGAATCCGAAGAAGGTCCCCCAGATGGCGGACGCGGAGGCGGTGCTTGCTGGCCTTCGTCGTCGTGACGGCGTCCGCTTCATCGGCTTGGTGCTCAATCGTCGGGGCTACGAGCGGGCCGCTGCAGCCGGCTGCAACGAGATCGGCATGGCGGTGGTCGCAAGCGACACCTTCAACCGCCGCAACCAGGGCGTCAGCACCGATGAGTCCATCGCTGCCTGGCTTGAGATCGCACGCGAAGCCAACGCGGCGGGGGTACGCCCGACCATCACGATCGGCGCGTCGTTCGGTTGCCCCTTCGAGGGAGAGATCCCCGTCCAGCGGGTCATCGATGTTGCGTGTCGGGTCGCCGAGGCAGGGCCCTACGAGATCGCGTTCGCCGATACCATCGGCGTCGGGGTGCCCGCCCAGGTGGCCGAGATATTCGGACGGGCCCGCGAGGCGCTGCCCGGCGTCCGGCTGCGTGGGCACTTCCACAACACCCGCAACACCGGACTGGCCAATGCCTATGCGGCGGTCCAGGCCGGTGCGGTGACGCTCGATGCGAGTGCAGGCGGGATCGGCGGTTGCCCGTTTGCGCCAGCGGCGACCGGCAATATCCCGACCGAGGACCTGGTCTACCTGCTCGGGCGTTCCGGTATCGCCACAGGCGTTGACCTCGATCGGCTCATGGCGACCGGCGAGTGGCTGCAACAGACCTTGGGTCGCGCCGTTCCCGGGATGCTCCTGAAGGCGGGCAATTTCCCGGCGGCCTCGCGGTCGGCCTGACCGCTACGCGACGGTCTTCGTCGATATCACCCGGCATCTAGATGGCCATGGATTGCGTGGGCGGCCGCTAGGCCGGATACTCGCGGCTTCTCACTGCAACGAGAGCCCAAAGGGGGGCGCATGTCATATCGTCTGGGTGTAGATGTCGGCGGCACATTCACGGATCTGCTGCTGGTCCACGAAAAATCGGGGCAGACCTGGTCCGCCAAGGTCCCCTCCACGCCGGCCGATCAATCGATCGGCGTCCTCAATGGCATCCTCCGCGTCTGCGAGCGTGCGGGTATAGACCCGCAGATCATCGACCATGTGATGCACGGTACGACCGTCGCCACCAACACGGTGCTCACCGGCACCGGTGCCCGTGTCGGCCTCGTCACCACCAAAGGCTACCGGCAAGTGCTGCAGATCGCGCGCTCCTATGTGCCAGGCGGTCTCGGCGGCTGGATCATCTACAACAAATCGCTCCCGATGGCGCCGCTTGCCTGCACCATCGAAGCCGACGAGCGTGTGAGCGCGAAGGGCGAAGTGGTGCGCGGTCTCGATGAGGGCGCGTTGCGCAAGAGCCTGCGCACCCTCAAATCACAGAAGATCGAGGCGCTCACCGTCTCGCTCATCAACTCCTTCGCCAATCCGGCGCACGAGCGTCGCGTCCGCGAGATCGCGATCGAGGAGTTGCCCGGCACGCCGGTCTCGCTCTCCTCCGATGTCGTGCCGGAGATGCAGGAATATGAGCGTACCGTCACCACGGTCGCGAACTCCTACGTCCGTCCGCGTGTCGATCGCTATGTCGGCAACCTCAAGTCCAAGCTCGCCAAGGTGGCCAAGAACGCCAAGCTGCACATCCTCCGGTCGGACGGTGGTCTCGCCTCGGCCTCGTCGGCGGCGGAATTTCCGGTCAACCTGCTGATGTCCGGACCTGCGGGCGGTGTCACCGGGGCACTCTGGGTCGCCGTGCAGGCGGGATTCCCGAACCTGTTGACGGTAGACGTCGGCGGCACCTCGACCGATGTCGCTCTCATCAGCGGCGGCCAGCCACGGTTGCGCCGCGAGACCACGGTCGGTGACGTCACCGTGCGCGCCTCATCCGTCGACATCCGCACGGTCGGCGCGGGCGGCGGTTCCATCGCCCACGTCCCCGAACTCACCAAGGCGCTGCGCGTTGGTCCGCAGTCGGCGGGCGCCGACCCGGGTCCGGCGGCCTACAACCGCGGCGGTACGGAGCCTACGGTGGCCGATGCCAACATCGTCCTCGGATACCTGCCCGAGATGCAGAAGCTCGGCGGTGACATGGTGCTCGACCGCGGTCTTGCCAATACCGCCGTCAAGAAAGTCGGCGATGCGCTCGGCCTCAACACCAAGCAGGCCGCGCAGGGCATCTACAACATCGTCAACGAGAACATGGTCGGCGCCCTGCGCCTCGTGTCGGTCGAGCAGGGTTACGACCCGCGCGACTACGCGCTGATCGCCTTCGGCGGCGCGGGCCCCATCCACGCCAACGCGCTGTCGCGGCTGCTCGGATCCTGGCCGTCGATCATCCCGCCGGGCCCCGGTGTCCTGTGTGCGCTCGGTGACGCCACCACGGCGGTCCGTGACGAGCGCGCCCGTACCTACGTGCGCAAGTTCAGCGAGACCACCGCCAAGGACATCGAGAAGATCCTGAAGGGCTTGGCCGGCGATGCCTCCAAGGGCATCGAGGCCGAGGGCGTCAAGAAATCCGAGATCACCACGTCCTATCAGGTCGACATCCGCTACCACGGCCAGGGCTTGCGCCTCTCGGTCGAGGTCAGCCTCGCGGACCTCCAGAAAAAGGGCTTGAAGGCCATCTCCGACAAGTTCGACGCGGAGCACAAGCGGCTCTTCACGTTCGTGCTGCCGCTCGAGCACGAGCTCGTCACGCTGCGTGCCGCGGTGCAGGGCCAGGGCATCAAGATCAAGCGCCAGCCGCTCGCGGCCGGCGGCTCCGACCCGAAGGCCGCC
>Ga0208596_1000195_pt1 | contig 19798 bp, 13 predicted proteins | sample LakMenEpi12Jul11_FD_150686 | JGI IMG/M metagenome (GOLD analysis project Ga0208596, IMG submission 150686) | Freshwater microbial communities from Lake Mendota, WI - 12JUL2011 deep hole epilimnion (SPAdes) | ecosystem: Environmental > Aquatic > Freshwater > Lake > Epilimnion/Euphotic zone ...
GCCCGCAAAAGACAGGCCGAGCGTGTCGAGGCTCGACGACTCGAAACCGAAGATGAAGTCGGTATGGTCTTGCAGGTTGCGACCGACGCCCGGTGCGTCATGGACCACATCGATGCCGGACTTCTGCAGCAAGGCTCCCGGGCCGATGCCCGACAGCATCAACAACTGCGGCGACTGCAGCGCTCCGCCCGAGAGCAGCACCTCACGGCGCGCAAGCAGTCGACGTCGTCGGCCACCCTGCAGGACCTCGGCGCCGATCGCGCGCCGACCCTCGAACAGGATGCGCAGCACCCGGGTACGGGTCTCGACGCGCAGGTTCGGCCGTCGACCGATGTGCGGGTGCAGATAGCCGCGCGCCGCGCTCCAGCGTTCGCCCTCGTGCTGGGTGACCTGGTACGCGCCGAGCCCTTCCTGTTCGGCGCCGTTGAAGTCGTCGTTGAGCGGCAAGCCGGATTCCCGCGCGGCGTCCATGAAGCGCTGGTGGAAGGGGTTGTCGGTACGCAGGTCCGACACCCGCAGCGGACCGTCTTGTCCGTGGAAGGGGCCGCCCAAGCGCTCGTTACCCTCGCTCAAGCGGAAATACGGCAGCACCTCGTCGTAGGACCAGCCGGTCGCGCCCTCCGCCGCCCAACGGTCGTAATCGTTGCGATGCCCGCGGATGTAGACCATCGCATTGATAGCCGAGGAGCCGCCGAGGCCACGACCGCGCGGCTGGTAGCCGCGACGACCGCCGAGGCCGGGTTGCGGAACCGTCTCGAAACCCCAATTGTTGATCCGCGTCGGGATCATGGGCCACGCGCCGAGCGGCAGACGCACGAACCAACTGTCGCCGGTGCCGCCGGCTTCGACCAATGCCACCTGCAGCGACGGATCCTCGCTCAGACGCCCGGCGAGTACGCAGCCCGCCGAGCCTCCGCCGAGCACCAGGTAGTCGACCGTATCTGCCTCCGGCGCAGTCATGTTCACCCCTTCAGCCGGACTTGCATCGCCACCCGTTCGAGGCGGGGGATGTCGAGATCCAAAAATCCCTCTCCGTCAAGACCACGCAGCCAGCTGCGCACCGTGTCGCGGTCGGTGTCCGGCATCGCTCTGAACGCATCCAGCAGGCCTTGGATCTTCCACAAGGTGAAGGGTATGGCATGCCTTGTAAAGGTGTGTTCCCCCATCGGAAAGCTGATCGGACCCAACAAGCGGCTCAAAGGCTCGCGCTTGTCGGAGTGCACCTCCATCGCACGCCGCGTCTCATCGAGGATGCCCCGCACCATCGGCAGGAACTCATGGCAGATGATCCGCAGCACCGGCTCCAGCGTCGGTGGGATGACATCATCCGGGGCGTCGGGTGTCGGTGTGCCGTAGCGCGCGCGCACGGCGTCGTGGTCGAGGCTCGCCATGCGATCGATCCAGTTGCGCAGATGGTGCCGCGGGTCGATCCACTCGCGCTTCGGCCAGGGGTCGCGTCCGAGGTGTCCGTACATCGTGGACTGCAGGCTGAAATCCGCGAGAGTCGGATGGTTGCCGAGCAGGTAAGGGACGGCCGCGAAATGCGCATCCAGCAGGTCGAGCATGCGCAGCGACCACTCCTCCATCATGGCGTACTGTGACGGGATGATGCCGACCCGGGGCGTATAGCCTCGCAGCAGGCGCGCGACGCGCGCGACGAGGTAGTTCTTGAGGAACTGAGGCGCCCAAGGCGCCAGTGCGTCGCCCGCGTCACGCTCGAACAACGCGTAGTTCTCGCCGTAGGTCCAGCGTGTGTGCATGGCGATGGGGATCCACCACTCGTCGCCCCAAGCCTCGATCAGTTCGGCTGCGATGCGCCGTCGGGGCGTGGTGGGGAAGATGGAGGGCTCCGGGAACAAGGGTTCAAGCGCATCGATGATGTGCCGCGTGTCCTGCATCCAGCGGCCTTCGGGGGTGGTGATGGTCGGCATCACCCGTGCGCCCGTGTTGCGCTGTACCGGGCCGGTCAGCATGTAGTAGCTGACCGGAATTTCTTTGAAGGGGACTTTCTTGTAGATGAAGTAGGCGCGCAGCTTGCCCGCGAAGTACGAGAGATGCCAAGCGTAGAGCGTGTAGTTTTGGTTCATGGAGGCCTGCCAGAGGTCAGATACGTTACTTTTAGGGGTCAGTAGAGCAACGCCGCGCGGCGGGCGGCGAGAAAGACATCGAGGTCGCCGCGCCACGCCGCCTGGATGTCGGGCACGGTATCGCCCCGGCTGATGCGGGCGGGCAGGGTCGTCTCTCCCCAGTGGCGGCCGATGATCTTCTCCTCGGCCCAGGCGATCTTCCCCGGATGCAGGCGCTCGAGGGTCGCGAGGATGGTGAGCGCCGTACGCAGCGGTTCGAACGCGCGCGGGTCGTCGAGATGCAGGCGCACACCGCGAAGGGCCTGGTCCTTGAATCCGCCGTAGAAAGGTTTCACGGCCAAGGCCTGGAACCTCACGCCGGGCAGGCCGGAGGCATCGAGCGCCGCCGCCAGCTGCGGCGGGTCGATGAACTCCGCGGCGACGATCTCGAACGGCAGGGTCGTGCCCACGCCGTCGCTGAGGTTGGTCGTCGACATCGCCACCATGCCGGTTGCGACATAAAGGTGGGCCTGCCGGATGCCCGGGATGTGCGGTGAAGTCTGGGTCCAGGTGAGCCCGGTGTCCGCCCAGGTCATCTCGCGTCGCCAGCCGCGCATCGGCACGACCTGCAGTTCGCAACCGATGCCGAGCGTGGCGTTGAAGAACCGCGCGACCTCACCGACGGTCATGCCATGCGTGACCGGCATCGGCCCCCAACCGATGAAATTGCGCCACTGCTCGGGCATCACCGGACCTTCAGCGCTTAGGCCGCCCAGCGGGTTCGGCCGATCGAGCACCCACAGCGGCTTGCGGTGTTCGGCGCAGGCGCGCATCGCTTCGCCGAGCGTCGAGATGTAGGTGTAGGTGCGCGAGCCGATGTCCTGGATGTCGAACAGCAGCGCATCGACGCCCGCCAGCGACTCGGGCGTAGGGCGACGCGTCCGGCCGTAGAGGCTCTGCACCGGTAGTCCGGTGATGGGATCGCGCGCATCCTCGACCGGATCTCCCGCTGGCACTTCGCCGCGGATGCCGTGTTCAGGGCCGTACAACTGCACGAGTTGTAGGCGCGGGTCTCGCGCCAGACGGTCGGCGGTCGGTACCAGATGGCTATCGACGCCGGACGGGTTCGTGATGAGCCCGATGCGCTTGCCGACGAGCGACTCGAGGTGGGTGCTGCCCGGCGCGAGCAACACATCGATGCCGAGTTCGATCATGGGTCGGGGTGTCGTAGACGACGCGAGGGCGCCGGTCAGGACGGCACAGCAGACGGACACGAGCAGTAGGGCGAGACGTTTCATGCGGCGGGTGCATGATTGTCCTCCGGAGGGTCGGGGGAGTCCACCGGCGCGACCTGCCTCGGCGGTTGCGGGATCAGTGCGTCTCGTGCAGCAGCGCGAGACCGGCGTCCACGACCGCCGCATCGAACGTCAGTCCACGGCCTGCGGTGAGGCATTCCTCAACCGCAGCGACCGGTAGCGCCGGGCGATAAGGCCGCGGATGCGCCATGGCTTCGATGGTGTCGGCCACCGCCAGGATGCGCGCCCCTTGTTTAATCGCGCCGTCGCTGAGACCTTGCGGATAGCCGGAGCCGTCCAACCGCTCGTGATGTTGGGCGATGATCTCGAGGATTGGCCAAGGAAACACGACGTCCTGCAGCACCTGCAGACCGATCGCGACATGCGCCTGCAGCAGTTGTCGTTGCGGCGGCGTCAGCGGTGCGATCTGCATGAGCAGCTCGACGGGTACGCCGTTCTTGCCGATATCGTGCAGCTGCGCGGCGATGCGCACCGCATCGACCGCATCGGCAGACAGGCCGAGCCGGTGGGCGATGCGCACGGACAACTCAGACACGCGCTCCATGTGCCCTGCGGTGTAGCCGTCCCGGGCCTCGATTAAGCGCACCAACGCCGTGATGGTGCCGTGCATGCTGCGTGAGGCGGCCCCTTCGATCTCCTTCAGTCGCCGCTCGATGATCTTGCGATCCGAGATGTCGCGGATGTTGCACTGGATCACGCGCTCGCCGTTGACCTGATAGGCGTTGCTCACGAACTCGACTTCGAGACGCGAGCCGTCGCGCGCCTGCAGGTCGAGGTCGTCGTAGCGGATGTAGCCCGAACGCTTGAGCTCCACCATGGCGCGCTGGGCGGCCTCACGGTCGCGGATCAGGCCGATCTCCCACAAACGTTTGCCCACCAGCTCGTGACGGGTGTAGCCGATCAGACGGAGGATGAACGGGTTCGCGTCCATGATCCGGCCATCGGCGAAATCGAGGATCAGTATGCCGTCCTGCGCGGTCTCGAACAGGCGGCGGTAGCGTCTATCGCCTCGGCTCTCGCTCATCGTCGACCTCTGGTCGGTGACAAGGGCCAAGCGTAGGACAGAACGCCGCCGCGCAATGTGTGTTACAGCACGCTCGCGACGATGCCGCTCAGCGTTCGCCGGACATACGGCGGTATTCGTCCCTGATCTGTGCATAGCACTCGCAGGCGCGGTCGGAGAGCCCGCGCAGATCGAGGAGATGGATGCGACCGCGTGCATACTCGATCAATCCGTCCCGGCGCAGCGCGTTGGTGGCTTCGGTGACCCCCTCGCGTCGGACCCCTAGCATGCCCGCGATGACTTGGTGCGTCAGCGGCAACAGCACGCCATCAAGCCGGTCATGGATCGCGAGCAGGACGCGTGCCACTTGCTGCTCGATGCCATGGTGTCGGTAGCAGGTCGCGGTCTGGCTGGCGGCGTTCAAGAGCGCTTGCATGTACCTAAGGACTATGCAGCGGAACGCCGGGTCGGCGTCGAACATCAGCCGCATGACGGATGTGCGCACGCTCAGCGCACGGCCTGGACATTGGACCGCCGCATCGGTGGACTGCGCTTCGACGCTCGTGAAGGCCGAGATGCCCACCACGCCCTCGTTGCCCACCATCGCGAACTCCGAACCGTGGCCGTCGGCGAGCTCGCAGCGCAGCGAGACGATGCAATCGATCGGGAACACCACCCGGGCACCGGGCTCGCTGGGTGAGCTGATTGGTTTCCCACGCTTCAACGGCCGCATCTCCGAGTGAGGTTGCAGCAATTCCCATTGTGATCGTGACAGCTGTCCCAGTATGCAGTTGCGCATTCGCTCGTCCGTAGTTGCATCCTGCATCGGCATGGACCTAGCCTACGCTCAATCGGGCGATGCATAAGAGTTTTTGCACGGCCTGCGGCAGGTGGGCAGACGCCCGACGATCGAGGACTGAGAGCGACGCTCATGAACGAAACGACATCGACCGCCATGACCGAGATCGATCGCCCCGCGCTGACGCCTGCGCTCAATCGCCGATGGGTGCTCGCCGACCGCCCAATCGGTCGCGAAGTGCGCGAGTCGGATTTCGCGCTCGATACGAAGCCGATTCCTGAGCTCCGCGACGGCGAGTTCATGGTCCGGACGCTCTATCTCTCGGTGGCGCCGGTGATGCGGCACTACATGCTGCAGGGCGGCGCCGGCGAGCGACCGCTGCAGTTCGGAGAGGTCATGCGCGGCCGAGGCGTCGGTGTCGTGGTGGCGTCGCGCAACCCGCGGTTCGCGCCCGGAGAGTTCGTGCAAGGCAAGCTGGGCTGGCAGGAGTATTCGGTCAGCGACGGGAGCCCGTACTTCATGATGTACAAGATCGAGCAGCGCATCGCACCGCTCTCTACCGGCATCGGTGTGCTGGGCGTGACCGGTTTCACGTCCTATCTCGGTCTCATGCACATCGGGCAGCTGCAGCGTGGCGATCGGGTGTTGGTGTCGGGTGCAGCGGGCGGCGTCGGGTCGAGCGTCGCACAGATCGCCAAGCACCACGGTGCTAGCCGGGTGGTCGGCATCGCCGGCAGCGCCGAGAAGTGTCGAATGTTGGTCGAGCGGCTCGGCTATGACGCGGCCATCGACTACCGCCGCGAGGATCTGCAGACGCGCCTCGGTGAACTGCTGCCCGAAGGGTTCGATGTCATGTTCGACAACGTCGGCGGCGAGACGCTCGATACGGCCCTGCTGCATCTGCGCATGGACGCGCGTGTGGTGCTCTGCGGGCGCATCTCCGAGTATCTCGGCGACGAGGAGCAGCCTTACGCCTTGCGCAACTACCAGCGGCTTCACAAGCGTTACGCGAGCTTGCGCGGGTTCTTCATTTACCGTTTGGAATCGATGTTCCCCGCGGCCGAGCGGGCGATGGCCGAGATGATCCACGCCGGGGCGTTGACGCATGCCGAGGATGTGCTCGAAGGCCTCGAGCGGATGCCCGAGGCGCTGATCAGGCTTTATTCGGGCGCCAACCGCGGTAAGCAGCTCGTCCGAGTCGACCCGCAGGCCGAGACCTACCGCCACCACAACCCTTGGATGACCGTCTAGGAAGACGGACGGAAGGCAGACACGGGATCAGCGCAGCATCCGTCGCCAGATGGCGTCGGGAACCAGGCCTGCGAACGGCCGCAGCAGCCGCCATGGAAAACCCGGCACGATGGCGCGGCGCTTGCGCTGCTCGATCGCATCCACGATCTCACGCGCGGCGCGATCGACCGGTATCGCGAAGGGGTAGCGCTCGATGTGCGGCATGATGTCGGTGACGACGAAGCCAGGCAGCACGTCGGTGACGGCGATGCCATGGCGCTCAAGCTCGATGCGCGCCGCACCCAGCCAGGACGAGAGCCCGGCTTTGCTCGCGCAGTAGGCGCCTTGCGAGGGGATCGTCAGCAGCGACGCGAGCGAGGAGATACCGACCAGGTGCCCGCGGCCGTGTGCGATGAAATGCGTGGCCGCCACCTCCAGCGTCGCGATGGTGCCGATGAGGTTGGTCTGCAGGATGCGCTGCGATCCGTCGAAGCCGCCCTTGCCGATCCGCGTGAACTCGTTGATACCGGCGTTGGCGATGAACACGTCGACGCCGCCGAGCGAGTCCAAAAACCCGCGCAGCCGCTCTGCGCAGTGCGCCGTGTCGGCGACGTCCAGTTCCAGCAGGGCGGGCGGCGGCGCCGTGCCGCCGGCGTTGGCGACGATCTCATCGCGCAGCGACTCCAGCGTCGCGAGCCGTCGACTCGCGAGGCCGAGCCGCCAACCGCGCCGGGCGAACTCCAGTGCGAGAGCTCGTCCGATACCGGCCGAAGCCCCGGTGATCACTACGGTGCGGGTCATAGGCGTCTCCGTCGTCTCCACAGGTACACGATACCGCCGAGCAGCGCGAGTGCAGCGGCCACCCAGGCCAGCTTCGGCAGATAGACGAACCGCATCGCGTTCAGGATCACCTGACGCCGCGGTTCGTAGCCTTCCGGTATTGGCAGGACGCCTTGGGCGTCCGCCCAGCGCGCCCACTCCGCTTGCATCGTCGTGAACTCCTGCGGTCGCGACGCGGCGAGATCGCGCGTCTCTCCCGGGTCGACGGCGATGTCGAACAGCTGCCAACGCCCATCGCCCACGGGCGGCTGGTTGCGCACGAGTTTCAGATCGCCGCGGAAGAGCGCGGCGTTACCGGCGAGCTCATAGCCCACCACCTCGTCGGGCGCACGGATGCGATCGGCTTCGCCGCGCAGCACCGGCAGCAGGCTGCGTCCCGTCGGTCGCGCGACTTGGCGTCCGCCGTGCGAGCCGTCCGGGACCGCGATCCCGGTCAGTCCAAGCAGCGTGGGGAAGAGGTCGGTGACATGCGTGAATTCTTTGACGATATGTCCGGGGCGTTCGCCGGGGACTCCGGCCATGATCATCGGCACCCGCAGACCGCCTTCGCCCGCATAGAACTTCGAGGTGGCGAGCGGCGATGCCGCCGCGCCGGCCCAACCGGAGCCGATCGCGACATAGGCGCCCGGGCCCCCGAGCCGGTCGATGTCGCGCGTGTACTGCGTGCCGAGCCACAGCCGTCCGACCAGCAGCTCGTGCGGATCGGAGGCTTCAGCGCCGTTGTCGGAGAGGAACACGAACACCGTGCGTTCGTACTCGCCGGTCGCGCGCAGCTGCGCGACCACGCGGCCGAGCTGCTCGTCCATCGCCGTCGCCATGCCGGCGTAGACCTCCATGCGCCGGGCGTAATGCCGACGGTCGTCCGGCGACAGCGCATCCCAGTCAGCCGCCTGCGGCACCATCGGTGTATCGGCCGGGACCAGTCCGAGCGACGCCGCGCGATCGCGCCGCTCGCTGCGCAGCGACTCCCAGCCCACGTCGTAACGGCCGCGGTAGCGGTCGATCGTCTCGCGCGGCGCCTGCAGCGGGATGTGGTTGGATTGGAAGGCGAGATAGAGGAAGAACGGCTGATCCGACGCCCCCTCTCGGCCCTCGCGCAGATAACCGAGTGCGCGGTCGACGAAGAACTTCGAGGAGTAGTACTCGCGCGGCATCGTCGCCTCGCGGTCGTCCTCGAACCAGTAGACCTTGTCGGTGAGCGAGAGATAGCGCTGACGGGGGTCCCAGTTGTCGGATCCGCTGTCGCCCTGCACCAGCGATCGATCGAAACCGCGGGCGCCGGGCAAGTTGTGGGTTTCCTTGCCGAGGTGCCACTTGCCGACCGCATAGGTCCGGTAGCCTCCGTCGCGCAGCAGCGTGGCGAGCGTCACCACACCGCGATCGAGCACGGTGAGGTAGCCCGGTTTGCCGTACTGCGAGAACGGTACCGTCTCGCGCATCGCGCCGACGCCGGCGCGGTGGTTGTCGACGCCGGTGAGCAGCATGGCCCGCGTCGGCGAGCATTCGGCGGAGACATGGAAGCTTGCGAAACGTGTGCCGCGCGCCGCCAACGCATCGAGCGTGGGCGTGGCGATCTCGCCGCCGAAGGCACCGACATCGGTGTAGCCCCAGTCGTCGACCACGACCAGCACGATGTTCGGCCGGTCGGGCGCCGTCACCGGTGGGGCGGCTGATGTGACCGGCGTGGAGGCGATCATGGCGGCCACGGCGAGCAGGGCGCCCGCGCACCGACGATGATCAGTTCGCGAAGTAGACATATTCGTCGTCGGGAGCCTGCGGGTCGCGCATCATCTTGTCGAGCGGGATGTAGCCGGCACCGAGGGTGCGCCACAGCGGCTTGGCTTGTTGCCGGTCGATGTCGGCCAACGCCGCCTTCATCGCCGCGAGCCGGACCGGTTCCTCGCTTGCGAGATTGCGCCGTTCGCCGGGGTCCGTGGCGAGGTTGTACAGCCAGTCCTTGCGCGGTCGCTCGGTCACCTGCAACTTCCAGTCGCCTGCGCGCAGCACGCGGTAGTCGTCCGTGCGCCAATACAGGCTCTGGTGCGCCTCGCCCTGACGTTCGCCGCGCGCGAAAGGCAGCAGGTTCACACCGTCGATGATGCGGTCCGAGGGTACCGGTCGTCCGGCTGCGGCCGCGACGGTCGAGAAGATGTCGACGTGGCCGACCGGTGTCGTGACGCGCGCGCCGGCTGGAAGTCCAGCGGGCCAGCGCATGAAGAGCGGCACGCGGATACCGCCCTCGAAGTAGGTCGCCTTCCAGCCGCGCAGCGGCGCGTTGAGCCCGGGCAGATCGACGTAGTGCGGCGCACCGTTGTCGTTGGTGAAGATCACCAGCGTGTCCTGATCGAGGCCTTGCGCGCGCAAGGCCTCCATCACCCGACCGATGCCGCGGTCCAGCGAGCGGATCATCGCCGCGTAGACGCGCAGCCGGTGGTCGGCGATGTCTGCGAGCGCCTCGTAATCCTCGCGCGACGCCTGCAAGGGCGTGTGCGGCGCGTTGTAGGCGAGGTAGAGGAAGAACGGACGGTGGCGGTTGGCCTCGATCACGCGCACCGCATGATCGGTGAGGTAGTCGGTGAGGTAGCGGTCCGGCCGGAACACCTCGCCATCGTTGAAGCGTACGCCCCAAGGCTCCACTGCCCAAAGAAATTGATCGATCGGATCGGTGTCGGAGCGGGCGTTGACCACTCGAGGGTCGTCCGCCGGCAGAAACATGGAGCCACCATGCTGCAGCGACAGCGACTCGTGGAAGCCGTGTGCGTAGGCGCGGAAGCCCGGGCTGTCGCCGAGATGCCACTTGCCGATCTGCGCGGTGTGGTAGCCCGCGCCCTGCAGCAGCCGCGCGAGGGTGATCTCGGACTGTGGCAACCCCATGTCCTGGTATGCGGGCTGTGAAGGGCCCCCGTCGCCGAAGTAGATCGCGCGGTGCAGCGTCTGGCCCGGACGCTCCATGCGGGTCACGACCTGCATGAACTCCTTGGGCGTCGGCGTGAACTCGAAACCGAAGCGCGTCGCGTAGCGCCCCGTGAGGATCGCGGCCCGCGAAGGGGCGCAGGTGGCGTTGCCTGAATAAGCGACGTCGAAGCTGACGCCTTGCTGCGCCAGCGCGTCGATGTTCCGGGTCGGTACACGGCCGCCGGCGACGCCGCCCCCGCGCAGCGTAAGGTCGTTGAAGCCGAGATCGTCCACGACGATCAGGATGACGTTCGGCGGCCTCGCCTCGGGGGCGCCTCCGGCAGGGGATGCGACGGGGCTGGTCGGGCCCTGCTGCCACGCGATCTCGCGGAATGCGGCGTTGTCCTCTCGCATGAACACACGCAGGTAGGTGAGCAGCAGGCCGGTGCGACCGCCCATCGCTTGCACGGCGAGGGCGCCGAGCAGCAGCACGCCCGTCAGCATGGCGATGATCGTCCACATGCGGCGGCGGGTACGCGGTCCGTTCATGTCTCTCCCTCCTGCGTCTTTGCGTGTGCGATCAGGTCGTCTTCGACCATAAAGAGCCGATCCTGTCCCCAGACCGCCTCGAAACCCTCGACACGGAACGAGGGTACACCCCATAGCCCCTGCGCCAGCATCTCGATGCGGTTGGCCTCGGCGATCGCGCGCCAGCCATCGTCGGTGAGCGCCGCCCGGATGTCCGCCGCGCCAAGGCCGACGCGCGATGCGATCCGGGTGAGCCCCCGATCCGAGCCGGCATCGATGCCCTCGGCGAACACGCCGCGCAGGAAAGACTCGGCGACCTCGATGCCGCGGCCTTGCCGCTCGGCGTGGTGCACGAGTGCAAGGCCCCGTTCGACCGGTGCGCCGACCGGATCGGCGATGTCACCGAAAGGCAGACCGAGGCGATCGGCTTCGCGTTTGGCGTCGAGCAGGATGTAGCGGCGCTTCGGCCAGGGCACGGGCAGGCCGCGCATCACCATCGGCAGCACCATGCGCAATCGCAGATCCGCGCCGTAGTGCGCGGCGAGCCGGCGTACGCGCGGCACCGCGAGCCAGGTGTACGGGCTGCGCAGCGAGCAATAGAAATGCAGTTGAGGGCGGTGCGCCGTCACGGGCGCCGCCACCCATCGCAGCGCCGGAGGCGGCACGAGCGGCGCCGCATCGTCGGTGTCGCGCGCGAGGCCGAGGGAGCGCAGCCTTGATTCCAGGTGGTGCAGCCGATCGACGCCCCAGTACCACTCGCCCTCGAAGCAGAACATCGCGCCGAGGTAGTGTCCGAGGTGGGCGCGCAGCTTCGCACCCCGTCGTAGTGCGGCCGCGTCGGTGGCCAGTCCCTCCGGTGACCGGTCGAGCCCGGACAGCCCGAGGCGTTGTGCGCACCGGCGCGCATCCCGCTCCGCCCAGGCGGCAAGGCGCGTGGCGTCGGGTGCCGCGCCGGCGTCCGGGGGCGGTACGGCATGCGTCTCGATCTCGATGCGGTAGCGTTCGCGCAGCGTCGGCAGCAATGCCGCGGCGAGTGCGCTGTACGGATCCCCCGGCTGATGGAAATAGCGCACCAAGGCCGTGCGTCCGCTCAGGCGTCGCCGCAGGGCGTGGCGGACGCGATGCGCGTCGCGCGCCGAGTGGCTGGTCAGCGCGCGGGCGACGAGACGGCTCACGGTGAGTGTCAGGGCGGACATGCGGTCGAGGGTGCTCTTTCGGTGCTGCGCCCGGGATGCGGCGCCTGTAATCTTAACCGTGAGGCGGATCGGGAGCGGGCCTGTCGTGGGCGCGTAGATCGACAACACCGCCTCGAAGAGGACCGCGCCCCATGACCACCCGTCGTCGTTGGCTTGCCGCCGCCACCACTGCTGCGCTGGCGCCGCTGCTCGGCTCTGCCGCAGCGGGCGCTACAAAAGCGGATCGCAAGATGCCTGCAGGCCCCGAGACGCGCCCCCCAGGCGCTTTGCCGCGTCGGCCGAGTGTCCGCCCGCCGCGGATCCGCCCCGGCGACACGATCGGTCTCATGATCCCCTCGAGCGCCAACTGGGACCCGATGGACATCGATGTGCTGGTGGACGCGCTGGCGTCGCTTGGCCTCAAATCGAAGCTGGGCAAGCATGTCTACGATCGGCGCGGCTACATGGCCGGGCGTGACGAGGATCGCGCTGCCGACTTCAATGCGATGGTGCGCGACCCCGAGGTGCGGGCCATCCACTGCATCCGCGGCGGCTGGGGCGCGGCGCGTCTGCTGCCGCTGATCGATTTCGACGCCTTCGCGCGCACACCGAAGGCCGTCATCGGCTACAGCGACATCACGGCGCTTCTGCTGTCGCTGCACGCGCGTACCGGCGCGATCACCTTCCACGGGCCCAACGGCGCAAGCGACTGGAACCCCACCAACGTCGATTGGTTGCAGCGCGTCGTGTGGCGTGGCGAGGAGGCCGTTTTCGAGAACCCGCGTGAACTCACCGGCGCGATCGTGCCCGACGAGAACCGCACGCGTGCGATCACGCCGGGCCGTGCCCGGGGTCGGCTGCTCGGCGGCAACCTCACCGTGCTCACCGCGCTGATCGGCTCGCCGTACCTGCCTGATTTCACGGACAGCATCCTGTTCCTCGAAGATGTGCAGGAGGCCCCATACCGCATCGACCGCATGCTGGTGCAGCTGAAATTGGCCGGTGTCCTCGAGCGGGTGCGAGGCGTGGTCTGGGGGACCTGCAGCAAGTGCGGGCCCGGCGAGGGCTTCGGTTCGCTCACCATCCCCGATGTGCTCGACGACCACGTGAAGTCGTTGGGCGTACCGGCGTATTGGGGTGCGATGGTCGGCCACATCAACCGCCAGTTCACCTTGCCCGTGGGTGCCGAGGTCGAGATCGACGCCGACCGTGGGACGCTGCGCATGCTCGAGCCGGCGGTGGCCTGATCGCCGCCTCTTGACACGCTGCGGCGACGCTTTCAGTCTTGTTACAAGAATCACAGGGAGAGACCCCATGACCGCGACCCGTTCCATCGGCCGTGGCGCCTTGCGCGCCGGGCTTCCCGTACTGCTCTTGGCTGCTGTGGCGAGCGCTTCGGCGCAACAGGCCGCCACTCCCGCTGACGGGGACATCAGCAAGCTCGAGACCGTGATCGTCACGGGCTCCAGCATCCGTCGGCAGGTCTCTGACAGCGCCGTGCCGCTGCAGGTCATCACCACCGAAGACCTGCGTCGCGAGGGCATCAACAGCCCCGAGCAGCTCGTCAGCTATCTCGTCAGCAACGGCAACGGCCTCGACAATCTCGCAGGCAACGCGGATGTGGTCACCGGCGCCCAGCGCGGCAACAACGGCGCGTCCTCCGCCAACCTTCGCGGTCAGGGCTCGGCGGCGACCCTCGTGCTGCTGAACGGTCGCCGGGTCGCAGCCCACGGCCTCAACGGCGGCGCGGTCGACATCAACCAGATCCCCATGGCCGCCATCGAGCGCGTCGAAGTGCTCAAGGACGGCGCGTCGGCGATCTACGGCACCGATGCCATCGGCGGCGTCATCAACTTCATCCTCAAGGATGATTTCCAAGGGCTGAACTTCAGCGGTTTCGCCGACATCACCGAACTCGGCGGCGGGGCCATCTACCGCGGCACGGCCGCGGGCGGCATTGGTGATGTCGATGAGGACGGCTGGAACATCATGGCCACGGTGTCGATGAGCGACCATCGCGAGCTGCGCGGCGACCAACGCGACTTCGTCAACACCTTCCAGCCGGACCGCGGGGTGTCGGTGGACACGCGCGGCACGCCGTTCGCCACCATTCTGCCGCTGGGCGTCGGTCCGAACACGCCGCTCGGTACGATCATCAACACGGCTGCCACCTCGCCCTTCCTGCCCGGCAGCACCACCATCCGTGCCTCGGGCGGCATCAACCCGCTCGACCTGCCGGGGGGTGGCGGCTGTAATCAGATCGACGGCCAGGCTGCCTACGACACCCGGCTCTGGAACTTCCCGGAAGCGGAGTACGCCTGCGCCTGGGACACCGGTCGCGCGGCCGTGCTGCAGCAGCCCATCAAGACCGTCAATTTCGTCACCCGGGGCGTGCTGCGTCTCGGTGAGCACGAGTTGGCCGCGGAGTTGACCGGCTCGACCGCCGATTCGGCCAAGCGCTTCTCGAACCTCCAGATCACCCCCAACACCTCCACCCAGAACTACGCCTTCCCCCGCAACGCGACGTCGGCGGCGGTCTACGACCGTGTGTTCAACCAATTGGTCGCGGTCTTCCCGACACTCGAGGCGCGGCGCGGCCTGCCGATGTCCTACCGCTGGCGCTGCATGGAGTGCGGTCGCCGCGAGATCGAGACCACGACCGACACCTTCCGCGCCTTCATCGGTGCCGATGGCCCGTTGCCGCTCGAGGGCTGGACCTATCGCAGCGGCGTGTCGCACGCGTTCAGCGAGTCCGAATCCCAGCTCGGCACCGGCTACTACTACCGCAACACCACGCGCGATGCGTCGGGCAACATCATCGCCAACGGCATCATCGACGCACTCAACACCGGTGCGATCAACGTCTTCCTGCGCCCGGGCGAGACCCAGTCGCAGGCAGCGCTCGACCTGCTCAAGGGCGCTTCGGCCGAGGGTGTGATCCTCTACGGCGGCAAGTTCTCGGTGACGCAGGTCGATGCGTCGGCCTCGGGTCCCTTGTTCGCGCTGCCGGCGGGCGATGTGCTCGCGGCGGTCGGCGTCGATTGGCGCCGCGAGGAATACAAGTTCAACGGTGACCAGCGCGCCGCTGCGGCACGCCCGATCATCATCGCGGCACCCTTCGATGACGGTAACGCCCTCGCCGGCGTGGAGCGTGATGTGAAGGCGGTGTACGCCGAAGTGATGGTGCCGATCGTCGCCGGCATGGAGCTCACCGGTGCCGTCCGCCGCGACGACTACGACGGTTTCGGTTCGACGACGAATCCGAAGATCACCCTCAAGTACCGTCCGGTCGACCAGATCATGCTGCGCGGTTCCTACAGCACCGGGTTCCGCGTGCCGTCCTTCAACCAGATCTACAACGCTTCGTCGACGGCGCTGTACTCCGGTCGCGACCTCGCCGACCCCGGCAAGTGCCCCGGTGGTCGTCCGGATGCCACCAAGCCCGAGTGCGCGGTGGTGCAGCCGAACATCATCAACGGCGGCAAGCCTGACCTCGGTCCTGAGGAATCGGACCAACTGAGCTTCGGCATGGTCCTCGAGCCGGTCGACAACTTCAACATGTCCATCGATTGGTGGCGCATCAACCGCACGGGCACGCTGCAGATCCTGACGCTGCAGCAGCTCGCGGCCAACTATTCCACCTTCCAGGACCGCTACGTCCGCGACGCGGCCGGCAATCTGGTCTCGATCGACCAGCGTTGGCTCAACGCCGGCGAGAGCAAGACCGAGGGCCTCGACATCACGATGGCGCTGCGTGGCGAGGCCTGGGGTGGCCGCTGGCGCGCGGGCATCGATGGCAGCAAGATCCTTGAGAAGCGCTCGCGCATCGCGCCCAGCCTGCCGTTCGGGCCGAGCGAGGTCGGTGCGTTCACCTTCGCGGGCGATCTCGGCCTCGATTGGAAGCACAACGCGTTCTTCTCGTTCACGCGCGGCGATTGGAGCGCGACCTTCTCGCAGCTCTACCGCTCCGGCTACCGGAACCAGGAGCTGCCGGGCGTCACCGCCGGCATCGTCTCGCCGCCGGCGGTCGACCGCCGCGTCGACAGCTACATCACCCACAATGCATCGGTGACCTGGCGCGGTATCGAAGGCCTGTCGGTGACTGCAGGCATCAAGAACCTCTTCAATGAGGATCCGCCGTTCGCCATCACCTACGACAGCAACACCGGCGCCGGAAGTTCCTGGGAGCCGCGCGTGGCTGACCCGCGCAACCGTAGCTTCACGCTGCTCGCCGAGTACCGCTTCTGACGGCAGTCTCGCGGTGAGCGCCGTCCGGCTGTCCTCGGGGCAGGTGGATGAATTCTTCGGGCGCGGTTGGGTCCTGTTGCCGGGACTCTTCCGCGCTCCGGAACTTGCCCCGGTGCGCGCCGCGTTCGAGCGGCTGCATGCCACCGCGCAGCGGCTGCGCAGCTCGCAAGACCACGACGGTGCGCGTTTCGTCCTCGCCGACCGCGGCGACGAAGTCGTGGTGCAGCGGGTCGTTTGGGCGGGCGGTGCGGAGCCGGCGCTGCTGTCGCTCAGCGCCGACCCGAGGCTGGTCGGGCCCGCGCTCCAGTTGCTCGGCAGCGACCACTGCGAGCAGCTGCTCTGTCAGGCGCACTTCAAGATGCCGGGTGATGGCGTGTCCTTCGACTGGCACCAGGATATCCAGCACCGGGACAAGGGACCGGGGACCTGGCGTGACCTGAACGGTCGCGGCTCCTATGTTCAGACGCTGCTCGCGGTCGACGACATGCGTGCGGACAACGGGCCGCTGCAGTTCCTGCCGCAGGACGCCGTGCGTACCGATGCGCGCGGTCGCCTGAGCGATGCGTCTTTCGATTACGGCACGCCGATGGGCGCGGGTGGCGACGTGGTCGATCCCTCGCGCGCCGAGACCCTCATCGGCGAGGCCGGGTCGGTGATCCTGTTCGGTCCATACGCCGTGCACGGCAGCACCGCCAACCATTCGCTCGCACCACGCCGCGTCTTGATCAACGGCTATGCCTACCCGGGTGCGAACGGCCGCGTGTACCCGGGTGTCGGTTCCGGCCGCCGGCTCGGCGCCTGAGATGGTCACGTCCTATTTCCATACGGTCGACTGGCTGATCGTCGCCGGGTACTTCGTCCTCGTCTGGTTGATCAGCCATCGCGTGCAAGGACGGCAGACCGACACCCACGAGTACTTCCTCGGTTCACGCAGCTTGCCTTGGCCTGCGGTCGCGGCCTCGATCGTCTCCACCACGATCAGCGGCGTGACCTTCATCGGCGTACCGGCGCTGGTGTTCGCGCAGGGCGGCGACTATCGCTATCTGCAGCTCGCGCTCGCCGGCGTGATCTCGAAGTGGGTGATCGGCCATTTCATCATGCCGCGCCTCTACGAAAAGGATTACGCGAGCCCCTACGACTACATCCGCGACCGCCTCGGCCCGGTGTTCGGGCGGGTCTCGGCGCTGCTGTTCTTCGTCGGCGCCGTGCTCGGGCAGGGCGTGCGCCTCTACGCGGTCGCGCTGGTGCTCGAGCTCTTGACCGGCCTCGGGTTCGGATGGTGCATCGCCTTGTCGATCGGTGCGGCGGTGGTGAGCACCTGGCTCGGCGGTGTGCGCGCGGTGGTCTGGACCGACGTGCTGCAGTTCGTGATGTTGGTCGCGGGCGGCGTGGTGGCGGTGCTCTATGTGACGCAGGTGTATCCGGGGGGGCTTGGCGGCCTGCTCGAGGCGGGCGCCGAAGCCGGCAAGACCCGCGTGCTCGATCTCAGCCTCGACCCGACGCTGCAGTTCACGCTCTGGGCGGGTGTGTTCGCGATGCCGTTCCAGAACCTCGCCGCCTATGGCACGGATCAACTCAACACGCAGCGCATGCTCAGCTGCCGCTCGGTGCGCGAGGCGCGCTTGGCGCTGTACTGGAGCAACGCCGGCGAGCTCGTGGTGGTGCTGTTCCTGACGGTCGGGCTCGCGCTGTGGGGGTTCTACGGGATCCACCCGATCGACCCCGCGTTCGCGCCGCTGGTGGAGGAGAAGGGGGACCGGATCTTCCCGGCCTTCATCCTGTCGGAACTGCCCGTCGGGCTGCGCGGCTTCATGGTGGCGGCATTGTTCGCCGCGGCGATGGCGAGCCCGGTGCTCTCGGCGCTCGCCGAGACCACGCTCACGATGTTCCACGATGGGCATCGTGCCGGCACGCTGGCCCCGGCGCGAGCCTTGTGGTTGTCGCGGGTGGCGGTCGTGGCGTGGGGCGTGGTCCTCGGCGCGTTCGCGTTCTCGCTCGCCGGTCGCGGCGAACAGCTGGTGCCGCTCGCCTTCCAGATGACCACCTACACCTACGGTCCGATGCTCGGCTTGTTCCTGCTCGCCCTCTTCGTGCCGCGCGCGCGCATCCACAGCCTGGCGCTCGGCGTCGCGGCCTCCATGCTCGGCGTGATGGTGGTCGGCAACGCATCGCAGCTCGGCCTCGCGCCGCCGGGCGGTTGGGTGGCGTTCCCCTGGCTGTTCCCGCTGGGCGGACTGTTGTGCGTGGCGTTCGCGATGCTGCCCTTGTCCGCAAGGCGCTAGACGGTCATCGCCGTCCGTCGTCGCGGGCGCCGCAGGGCCTGCCGCGACTCGGCATCCGGGTTGCGGTAGGATGCCGCCCGTGCCGACCCCGACGACCGACCCCGCCGACCCCGGCGTCCAAGGCGCTGCCGGCGCCACTGCCCAAGCAAGCTCCCGCATCGTCGGCATCGACGGTCTGCGGGCGCTCGCCGTGCTCGGCGTCATGGCGTTCCACGCCGACTATCTCTTCGCCCGCGGCGGGTTCTTCGGCGTCGACCTGTTCTTCGTCATCTCCGGGTTCCTGATCACCCGGCTGCTGCTCGCGGAGCTCGAGCGCAGCGGCTCGATCTCGTTCCGCGACTTCTACCTGCGCCGCGCGCGGCGGATCCTGCCGGCGATGCTGCTGGTGATCGCCGGGTCGGCGTTGGCCGCGGTCGTGCTCGCGCCCGATGCCTTGCCGCTGTTGCGCAAGGACGCCCTGGCCTCGGTGCTGTTCGTCACCAACTGGCACTTCATCCTCCAGCAGCTCTCGTACTTCGAGTACATCGGCCGGCAACCGCTGCTGCAGCATCTGTGGTCGCTCGCCATCGAGGAGCAGTTCTACCTCGTCTGGCCGCTGGTCGTGCTCGCGCTCGCCTCACGCGGCGGCCGGCGCGTGCTCGGGTGGGTCGCCGTATCGTTGGCGGCCGCCTCGGTCGTCTGGATGGGTGTGCTCGCGCAGCGGCTCGGTTTCCCCGAGACGATGGATGTCAGCCGGGTCTACTTCGGCACGGACACCCACGCGGTCGGTCTTCTGGTCGGCGCCGCGTTGGCGGCGGCCGCGCCGCGCCTCGCGGCGGCTGGCGCGGCGGCCGGCGCATCGGCGGCCTGGGGCGGCGCGCTGCTCGGGTTTGCGGGCCTCGCGGGAACGCTGTTCCTGTTCTCGCAGGCGAGCGAGAACCATCCCTGGCTCTATCCCTGGGGATTCGTCGCCTCGGCTTTGTGCAGTGTCGCGCTGATCGTCGCCTGCCTCATGCCGGGATGGACGGGCCGGCTGCTCGACCTGCAGCCCCTCAAGTGGATCGGCGAGCGCTCCTACGGCATCTATCTTTGGCATTGGCCGGTGTTCATGCTGACGCGGCCGGGCGTCGATGTCGCGCTCGACCAGGGTCAGGCGACCCTGCTGCGCGTGACGCTCACCTTCGTGCTGGCCGCGATCTCCTATCGGTTCGTCGAGGCGCCGATCCTCGGTAGGCGCTTGGGTCCGGCATCGCCCGGACCGCAGTTCGCGGGCGGCGCGCTGACGGCGCTCTGTTGCGCGGCCGTGTTCATCCTCGCGCCTGCGCAGCACCCTGCGACGGCGATCGTGAAGGGCGCAGGAGATACCGCCCGGGGTGGCCTCGGTGCCCCGACTGCGGGTACGGCGGATGGCGGTGCGGCGCAGCCGCAGCCCGCCGG